>Ga0153969_1000256_pt1 | contig 11673 bp, 15 predicted proteins | sample TSGA053MetaG_FD_104702 | JGI IMG/M metagenome (GOLD analysis project Ga0153969, IMG submission 104702) | Attine ant fungus gardens microbial communities from Georgia, USA - TSGA053 MetaG | ecosystem: Host-associated > Fungi > Mycelium > Unclassified | place: USA: Georgia, George L Smith State...
GTAGCATCAAGTCAGATTCTGCGGTTCGATTTGTACAGTTACTCGAGTCGTGTCAACCTTCCTTATTACATATCGCTCCTGTGTTGGCGCGGTTGGGTATCATGAATGTGGAACATTTGAAAGCTGTTGGCCATCTCTCGGAAGAGATGCGTGATAGAGAGGTCAGGGAGGAGGCATTCAGGATGGGCATCACTGTGGTTGAATGGGCAGTTTTAATGGACAAGGTTGGCATGTTATAAGTATTGTTTCCGTTTTTTTCATAATTTATGCTGTGGTTTTGTGTACGACATCACCACCGTCGGCACGTATCTTATTATGTCAACACTTCCTGAGTTGCTGAGTGTTAGTGCTATGAAGAGGCCTAACATCATATGCTTCTGTATTTTTGAGGGTGGTTTAGCTCATTTAGATGTGATATCTGAGTTGTTTGATACGCTGCCACGACATTGATTGATCCCTGCTCAAAGAAGTAAGACTAATACAGATAAGCACGTGGACGGAAGACGTTAAGAAATGAAGGGCCTCCCCCAGTTGTTGAATGTCAAGGCTGAAGCAGCTGGGGAAGTGGGATAATTATTTAAGTGGCAGAGTTGGGCCAATATTAATACCAAGTTGTGATGTCAGTAATCTAGATTTCCTCTGAATCCTACTTAGGACCCACCAAGGGTAGGCCCCAAGTGCACCAACTATGCAAGAAACTGGCATGTATTATTCAAACAAAGGACCCTCAGTTGCAGACAGCGATTTGGCATAGCCAGGTTGATGGGAAGATATTTTTAAGTATAGCTAGCCACCCTTGCACTATGCTCGAGCACCAACTTGAATATGATTTTAAGAAAAATTCCACCTTCAGGTTATCCTTGATAGAGTGTACACCCTCATGGTGTCATAATCTTGCCACTGGACTGTAAATACAATCATAACAACGCTATTTGATGATGGTTGGAGGTCATCTCTGATCGTGGGAACTATCGCGATGGTGATGGCTCTAAGGAGAAATGCTTTCTGAGTGAATTGTACTCTGGAACGCCATCAACATCATCAACATCATGCCAGGTTGCTCGTACACTTCTTACTTCCTTCCCTTCCTTCACTTTTCTTCTTTTTTGCGCTGGACGCTTCTTTCTTAAGAAAAAAATAAATGTTTCTGTCCCTTCAGATTATCATCTTGACTGCTGGTTTACTGGTTGAACCTGTACCGGCTCTTCCTACGATGGCTGGTACACCATCTGCAAGAATTTATGATAATAGAGAGAATTCATTTGTCAGACTGCCTTTCAGTAATAATCTTCCAATCAAAAGGAATGCACGAAGGCGAAGGCGCGGAACGCTGAGTGGAGAAACTGGCCTTGGAGACAATGCTGATCTGTGAGCATCTTCTAAGAATATTTCTCGGTTTATCTCGTTTTAATTTCATTCCACAGTCTTTATACTGTACCAATCGAGCTCGGGAACACAGTAACTGCAGTGAATCTCGGTGCATTGTTGTTCAGTTTGCCTGTCTCAATCTTGATACTAACCCACAGTCATAGATACCGGTTCTAGTGACTTGTGGGCTGTATCGGATGCATGCCATAAGGGTACTTGCAAAACTTCCAAGGTTACGAGATACCCTACATCGGGAGGAAATTCCACAGGAATTGATGTTGTAATGTTATATGGTGATTCCTCAACTGGATCGTCTGCCACGGGTACTATTGGCCTCGACACTGCGACAATTGCCGGAGTTACTATGACAGATCAGGCATTCAGTGTTGTTAATGATACCGATAACCTCGTGGTGCAGTACGACGCGGCCGGCATATTTGGTTTAGGATTTCCTGCTGGAAGGTTATTTGTCCCTGTCTCATCGCGTAGTTATACTCACTCTCTTGTTTGTTGCTTAGCAAAATTCAAGAATCGCTCGTCACAGCTCAGGTGATTCAATCAGTTGTTGAGAGAATTCGAGTGTTGATGCATCATTCAGAGTGGTCCCATAAACACAACTGACGACTTTCTCCTTGCCACGCATACTTATGGTCCATTAATATCACGAATCATGATGACGGGTGCTCTCGAGTCTCCCATGTTCACGGTACTGCTAATCAAATACTGGTTCTTTATCCCAGATTAATGTGCCGATCACAGATCACACTATCCCGTGACACCATCGACATCAGCGGCCATGGTCAACTAACCCTTGGAAAACTTCCGGATGGGGTTGACAATTCTTCTCTCACCTGGGTCCCTGTGCGTCTGTACAGTGCCGATGAAGGTGGACTTCGTTCACCTACTTTTGCCCCGAATGAGGTCTATCCCTTGTCAGTACTTCTTTGTTGTGTTCCTCGGAAAATAAATGTTGACAATCAGGAATAGTCGATGGGAGATAGATATTGATGATGTGTTCATTGACGGTCAGCATCTTGCCGCTTCAACCATACCAGCACGCGCTGGTGCTGACTCAAACAGAACGTCCGCTCTTGTTGATACCGTAATGATTTTATGAAGTTTTTCTAAAACTTTAGCTTACCTTATATCACACTTCTAGGGCAACTCTATTATCCGTGGCCCAGGAGATGTCGTGAACAAAATCCTGGGGACCGTCTCACCCTCCTATGAGCCCAATAACCAGGGCTCCAAGCCAACATTTCCTTGCATGAATCCCCATACTCTGGCATTTCAGATTGGTGGAAAGGTGATCCCAAGTTCTCTCGACTGCAGTCTAAAGAGAAGCTTATTTGATACTATTAGACGTTCCCTATCGATCCACGAGATTTCGTTGGCCAATTCGAGCCCAACGATGCTCAAACATGTGTAGCGGACAACATAGTCCCCACAGACCCTCCCAGTTTTGGATCTCTCTTCCGTTGGAGTCTCGGAGATCCCTTCTTCCGATCGTTAGCTATGTTATAGTGTGATTGTAATCCCGCTCTCATATCGCATTCATAGAAACCTCGTTGCATTCCATTATGGTAACCTCACTCACCCTTCAGTCGACCCTCCTCGAATTGGTATTTTGTCCCTCGTGCCATCGAATGCGAACGAACTCTACGCTACAGCTGTCAGTGACGCACTGAATAATGGAGGCAACTTTGAAGGTTAGGATCATCAGACTGTACTTTGTGTCTACAGATACTCAAAGTTTTCCGTTCTCAGAGACCATTGATCTTGCCCCGACAGCTAGCGCCGCTAATTCCCCCCAAACGGCTGTTTCTGTCGATAGTGGCTCGAGTCTTACGCATAGCAGTACTGCATCGATGCCATCGACGATGGGAAGCCTTGCAGCTCCTACCGGTAGTGTACAGAGCGTCAGTTCTGCTTTCTCAAACATTCGGACATGGAAAGATGTTTTTCCTGGTTTAGTACTTTGTTTAATTTTGCAGTGTTTGATAAAATCACTTTGACAGATTTCTTCTCAGTAGTTTAGGACAGCAGGAATGTATTAATGTATTATGTTGTTTAGGTCAAGTTTTCACCAGTACTGGATTCCGAATTCCTTTGGTTCATGAGACGCTGTTTTCGGGTATAGCGGGCCACCCATTTAGTGAGATACCACCCTGTCAGAACGACGAGGACAGTACCCACGATCCCAACGCCGACAAAACCTGACTGGTCCGCCGCCTGGGTTTAAGGGATCTAAGGGAGAGAGCTTGTGAAGATGTTGATAATTACTCACGTTCGCCCAGCCTCTCCACCATGCGCCAGCTAATCCACCGCCATCTTTTGCCTCAGCAGCAGCAGCACATTGAGAACAATGTTCTCCAATCAGACTCATTATTGTGATTAACGAGACTCTGTGAAATCAATGGGTCGGATCATTCAAGTGCGGGAACGAGTCTATAACGTACGCAAATGCAACCAAAATACTCATCAAAGTGAGTACAATGCTCAGCCCCGACATTACGTTCATTTTTTTACGCGTGTCTCGAACGGTTCGATTGTCACACGCAGCAGGATTAATTACTTCTAGAGGAGAGGCTTTGTCCTCGTCTTTCTCTTGATTGATGACTCCTTCATGAATCGGTCTGTTGGAAGACGGATCCGTTCGCTCTGTCTGTTCTATAATTATTTTGGGCCGGAAGATTCGCCACCGGTGACGGTCCTCTAGAAGGCCTGCGTAGGAATACAACATCAGAATTGAGTCAAGGGAGTCAACGAGTGACATTCCAGCTGTGAAAAGCAACTTTCCGTTTAATTTGAGTCGTAATGCATAGTGGAAAGTAAGAAGAATATATTAAACGTACAGGGAGAACCACGACATGTGATGAAGGAATTCTGTTGCCTTCCGAATCTTGTTTGGCAATGGCAGAAACAGCGAGAAGAGCGATAGATGAGGCTGTATCAAACCCTGGATGACCCTGGGTGAGATAACTGGAAGAAAGATGAAACTGAAAGGCGCAAACCAAGGCCAAAGAGTACTCCAACAGGATACATCTAGGAGAAATTTATCTATCAGATCCATCAAAGCAAAGGTGCTGAGTGATCTCACCTTCCATGGCCTATTAACGAATGTGACGATGGGTCCGAGGATTCGCATCATGAGCATCGAGTTCCTCTCAGGGACGATCGGTTCCTGATCCTCAGCTATCTCTCCGCGCTGGATACGTTCAAGTCGCCGTTTCTCCTATATGAGCAAAGGTCAAAGAAGTGGCTCAAGTCATAACACAGTATTCCCACCCTCCGTCGCTGACGCAAGATGTGCCATAAAATGAAGGTGTTGGCAAGTCCTACAATAAAGAGGAAAGATCCACTAACAGCGGCACCTGAAGTACACCTTTAGCCAAAGCCAGAAGACAGCGGAGAAAAGGATCACCAATGATCCCACCAACATTCCCTACCCCCGTCAATCTATTGTAGACATCGGTAGAGATAGCAATGGCGATCGTCTGCGATATTTTTGGGTTCAATATGGTATGATGTTGGAAGACACGTACGACAGCAATCACAATAGTACTGTGACCTAATGAAAAGAACAACCCACAAGTGATAGGGATTTGTCCCTTACTGATGAGGGTTCTGGTCGCATTATCTATTGCACTGGCACCATTCTTAATAAAAAGTTAGATGGTACACTAGAGTAGGAAGACAAACCTGATGTGATCGGCGTCAAGCGCTAATCAGAAATAAGCTGCTCGAAAGGACAACAGTAAACTGCACACCATGCCTTAATCCAAAAGTCTGAGACTTTTGATGAGCAAACAAGTGTCATGAAAGAAGGTAGTATGTGTACCCAAGCTAGAAGGGCCATGTTCAAATTGCTCCGAGTGGTGTGACTACGAAAAAGTACGGCTGCGACGATCCAAAGGATAGCATTTGCCAGGAGCCTGGGAACCGTGAAGTAAAAAGTGAATATTACCGTCGAAGTTAAATTGTCTTACTCGCCGACAACTAGCAATAATGAACGACCAAAAACCGAGAGAGAACTTGCAAGACTGCGAAATTTACACTTCCAAACTACCATACTTGCCGAGGCCAGACGATAAATTGCGATGCAGTTGAGAGCCACGAAGCTTTGGAGATTAACACATTAGGGGTTCCGGGGAATCTTATTGACGGTTCGGCCTTCCCTTATTTGTGCATGACATACAACTATTTTCGCAACTGCACACTGCCGCTCCCATGTGATTGATTATCTTGCGTCTCAATATTCCTCACTCCCTTATCATAGACATAACAAGGGACATTACAGAGAGAATACAAAAGAGGGACTTCTAAGATTGGAATCCAATCGCGCACTGAGAGTATTTGATATACAAGGTCAACTAGAGGATCGAAACTCGTAACTTGGACATGGTAAGTCAATAACTTTATTCAAAACCTTTGTTCTGCTATATGTAGCACGAGAAACGAGAGTTTCCCTTATTCCACCCGACTGAAATTTAGGTCAACAGCTGCAGACAAAGATTAATCATAGAATATCACTCACCACAATGCCAGCAGTCAAGTTGCTTATAGGGATCGCTGTGATAAACGACCTTCAGCAGAACATATGCAAGGGCGAAACAATCACATACTATTTCTGCTTGATCTGCAACAGCTTTGGATAGTTATTTCCCCAGAAGCTCACTGAGAAAAAATCAACACTTCCGCTTAAGAAAATTCAAAAATGCGAACCTTCATGGTTGGGCTCATGTACGTCGGCCTCGTTCTTGCAAAGGTGTAAGTAATTTTCCAAGTAGAACACCTGATGGATACGCACCTGGTACGCGGCGTCCGGCGTGAGTTTTCTAAGAATGTCCATTGCATTACTTGCAGTCTCATAGTGACCCTGCTTCTCAGAAAGGGTTGCATTCCAGTTCCATGCTGAAACGGTTGTGACATGATACACGCATGACCTCCATGCTTCCGTAACACTCGTAGATCCAGGAACGTATGAGAAAGCAGTAGGACATGAAATCAGAATAATGAGTCCCGGTGACGCAGTTTCTATAGCCATGAGGGCAGAAACTAGCGAGTCCTGTGTCTCCGAAGTTTCAAATAGATCTTTTGGAACGAGGCGGGATGTCAACGACAGACTCGTTCCAAGGGCCTGGGCAATATTTTTGAGTCATCATATCGAATTCTATGAACTTTTGTAGAACTCACAGCTTTGAATTGACTAGTGAATGCTTCAGAAAAAGCGAACCAGGAGGGAAATTCATTGAATATCAATTCTGTAGTCGATGCATGTGCAGCCTGGAGTTGCTCTCCAAACTGGATCAGGGGTGCTAAAGACGCTTTAGCTTCATCTTGCGATAACCTTGGGTTCACTAGAATGACAGCTTCGGCTTCAGACAATCCGCCCCATCCTTCCTCAGCCCACTTCAATCCATTTTCAACCAATATTTTCCATACCCCCCGGGTAATGTCAGCCGTCGGTGCAAACGCTAGGATGAAAACTTGAAGAGTGACCTGCGGCGAGGCTAGAATAGTACTCTCTAGCACTACCCCAAATGTTCCGCCTCCACCTGAGGAAAAATATTCAATAAGTTGATCACCGGAAAACACGGATTGAAACACACCCCCACGAAGGGCCCAGAATAGATCTTCATTTTGGCACTCATTAGCGATTCGTAATTTCCCATCAGGAGTGACTATCTTGTATTCTAACTATTGTCGGTGAGTGTCTATAATATCTGAGGTCCAGGCAGGAGTAGACCTACAACGCGGTCAACGCCTAGGCCCATACTTGCAGAGAGCATGCTATGCCCTCCTCCCTGGAGCCAACCTCCAGAGGCACCGACAGATACATCGCTCCCTGGAGCCGAAATTGGCACATTTTACTTCCAATGAAGCAGGACTCACCTCCCACTAGTGTGACATTATGTTCATCTGCAAATGCATACGCTTCCCCCCATTGGACACCGGCCTATGTCGTGTTAATCTACTAAACTGATCGACGACGAGACATCTCACGTACTCCGAGGATGGCTGCTTGACGAGGAGGTACGGCGCAGCCGGTAGGAACGAATGTTGGAGAGTACGTCATCTACCGTTCATTTGACTTCAGTATGTCTCAGGATAATATAGTTTAAATTTGTTCACATCTTTGATATTGTGGGTCTACCAATGACGAATGAGTGATGAATGAGTGATCTGCATATGAACGCAGGAAATGGCCTACCCAAAGGGTCAATGAGCCTGGTGCGCTACTCCGGCCCTTGTAATCGTGCTGGAATTATGATCATCAGCATACTTAACGATCTTTTAAATGTATTTAGCACTCACTCCTGTGTTCTTAATGGCAAGTGGGATTTGGGTATTCTTCGTGAACTCGAATGCAGCGATGACATCATTCGCGTTCCTGACATCAATCTAAAATTTTGCTTGAGCTCTCTGGGGCAGCGAGACTCAAAAAGGGGACTCACATAGTGACTCGCAACGCTTCCAAGCCCACATTTATGAGGTGGCAGAGTGGGACTGTTGTCATGAGGATCAAGATAATTTAAAAGACACTGCTCTCCCGTTTTTTGGCATGTTTCCCACTGAGTCTGTATGAACGCAGATGGGGAACTTGACCGAGTCACTGAAAGTAAGAAAATCAGACATAAATTCCAGTTTGTGCAATAGAATATAGATCACATTCGTCCAGGTAATTATTTTGGATGTTCATGCACTCAGGCGAGTTCCAGGAATCAAAACATGGCTTAGCGAAAGGGACACCAATATTGAGACGGCCGCCGACTGTACGATTCAAGTTGTTCCAGTCTGCCTGTGAAGGACTCTTGGAATATGCAGCCCAAAGACATTGGGCGACATAGACCAGAGCGAGTAATCGCAAAACCATGAGCCGAAGTACAAGTGGAAAAGAAAAACAAAGGAGGGATAGCAATGCTGTTTTTTTTCCATCATAGCGCACTTATAGCTGGAATCGGTAGGCTAAGTATACAAGAGTCTCGTGTCCACGGATGATGGTCCTACAGCCTCAGTGGTGTTTTGATGGCATCTATCAAACAGTCATCATTTGATATACATATCCCCGCGGAAACTCTTGAAACGTGGTCACGTAGTGGGGTCAAATAATTGAACCCCAGTCCAGAATGATATGCCGTTTTCGTCATAATATCTTACACAAGATTTGACAAACACAAGTCATGTATCCAGGAGAATATACTTTTTAAGATATGGAATTTAGAAAGATGATTAGAATGCCATAATAGTTCTATGACTAGATCATACTGGATCATTATTAATTTCACCATCAATCACTGACTAAATAAGAACAAGTAGGCATTTGAGGATCTAATATTTCGGGGTTCAACTGATCAAAAATTTCTTTGTAAAAAAAATATGTATCAGCTAGCTGAGGACGTGTCCAAACTCTCAAAGAACCAGAACGAAACCAGAAAACGAAGTTAACAAGGGTGTTATATGGATTCTTTGTGAGGGCAAGTTGCTAATATGAGAGAGGTTGGTACTGTCAATAAGTCGCATGTCCTCATTGAGGTCACGAAAGCTGGGGACGATATATGGCAACAACAGTGTGTATGTGACTGGGAGCCAGCCCCTCTACATGGTCTGTAATAGATGAGTAACAGGAATTTTGAAAAAAGTCCTGATCATGACAATTCTAGTCTTTCTCTGCAGCCGCAGAACATCAAGTTGAGAATATTTTAAGCAGTGACCTCAGCGTTGAGCTGTGGGCGAGGGTACCTGGGGTCAATGTCGTCTTGTACGAGAACTCATGTTAGGCTCCTATCCGTCAGACGCACATCTGTCGCACATCTGTCTTGTCATTTTTCCGGACCCCACAGATAGAAAAGAGGGTCTCTTTTTGACTGTGCAGGTCCCTGCCATTCGTCCTGCCCGCATATCCCATCATATCCTTCTACAGGACTTAAATCGAGATTGATATGGTCTGTATGAGTCCTCATTCTCCATTTCAAATCTTGATAAGATAGTAATGAGCGAGGAGGTAGAAATAATGAAATTGCCAAAAATGTTTCATCAGAGCTTTGAGAGATAATTAGTCCCACTATCAATCAGAATGCGATCAGAGTGACTAGATGCACTTACCCTCTACAGCTACTTCAAACAAGAATGAGAATTTTATATCATTACTAACCGTTTGGCAATCATTGAATTGAAGTATAGACGTTACAGCTATAAATTTAGATCATATGGAGATATTACTACAGCTTCGACAGGTAGGCCGGCCGCACATGCTGCTCGTATCGTTCCTGAAGGACTCGCCTCAGTGTCTTTCCACTTGGTGACTTTGGTATCTAGACAGGGGAATGAGATCCAAGAGGTAGTGGGTGAGTTCAGCACACTTGAAACTCGCCTCAGAAACAACTTCTATCCCACCCCGCAGCCATTTGTATCTACTCAGATTAGTCTGATGCCAAGCTTCTAGCTCCCTGATCGTTTCAGATGCCCCAAGTGCCTCTCCTTCCTTACTCAGAACAATCCATGCGCGAGGCACCTTTTCATCCTCGATTCGACCTCCACTAACTCCAGCTACGGACACATCAATGATCAGTTTTTTAGGATGAGCCATCAGAACTTCCTCAATCTCCGTTGGCGAGACCTGGGTTCCGGAGACCTTCAGAGTATCCTGATTGCCTCGGTTGTCAGCCAAATGAGTACCAAGGCAGGATCAAGACCTACCTTGACGCGGTCTGCAAAGCTAGGAGCGAATGGTGTCAAAATTTTTGACTGCGGGAGTAGATCCTAAATCAATGACGCACTAGAAATATTGGTCTTTATCGACCCCAAACTTATCCCCTGTCCGAAGCCATCCGTCCACAAAAGTCGTCGCGTTGGCTTCGGGGTTGTTCCAGTATCCTGGGACAACGTTCTCTCCGCGAAGCCAAAGCTCACCCACCTCGTCCCAATCAGCTTCAGATCCATCATCACGAACGATTCTAGCTTCCATCCCAGGAAGCAAGAATCCAGTGGCCCTGATATTGTCTTTACCCCTCCCATTCAATACCCCTGGATGAGGTTGAGACAGGGCGGCAAGGGTCTTATGAAATATTTCAGACTTTTGCAGCGGCTTCTGAAGCGCCCCAACTTACACACTCAGATAGCCCATATCCTAAAAGAAGTAATGAGAATGTTGGACCACACTACTAAAGACTGAAAAATTCTTTACCTTCGTTAAACCGGGCTGCTTTTTGAGGTAATGAAGTCAGTTTGAGAGCAAACTCGCGTGGAAGGTATGCTCCCACACAGACAAAGGTGAGCACTGAGCTGAAATCAACTTGCTTTATCATTGGGTGAGCCAAAAGCTGCTGTGCCATTGATGGTACGAGGCCGAGAAAGGTAACCTTATACCTGTTTTGATTCAATTAACAGTTAACACCATTGTGCTGGCACTCACTTTGGTATAGCCTCCATAACTGCCTGGGTATCCCATCGAGGGAGAATAATTAACCGGGACGGGCTAAGGAAGAAGCGGAAACAATAGGCGTGCAACCCAGCGGTGTGGTGTAGCGGCAGGTAGGCGAGTGATGTAGATATTCCATCACCAGTGGGAGGGGTCGAAGTCTGAAAAAAAAAGATCAACAAATAATTTCCAATGTTGACATGATAATTTTTTGAGAATTTACATGGCCAAGCTTCAACACCTCTCCAAAAGATACAATCGCCTGCCTCAAAGTGTAGATGATATTTCCGTGGGATACCATGACAGCTTATAAAATTCATCAGTATAAAGAAGCTTGGTTCAAGCAATTGTTCATCGGCAAACCTTTAGGCAGTCCAGTAGTCCCACTCGAGAATATGAAGGAGCCAAGTGTGTCCTTTGGCACTATGCGTACTTGTTCTTCTGGGATTTGCTTCTCCTTGGCCCTCCTTATGAGGGATTCAACAGATACTTGTCCCGAAATATTTCCATTCATGAGATAAGCCTCATGACTTGGAATTCCAAGTTCAGCAGCGATAGGCAAGACTCGAGATAAATATTGAGGTGCGACAAACACCCGAGTGACTTGAGTAAGGGAGAGAGCATGCCGCAACTCAAAGGGTGTCGCATAGCACGAAATAGGAACAAATGGAACTGCAATCTTGAGAAGAGCAACAACAAGAACCACGTAGTCCTGCCAAGCGGACAGAAGGTGAATGGATCAGATCAAATTCAGTCTAATGCTTACAGAAGAGTTGTCACTCATGATTCCAATCCTCTCTCTACTCCCTGCTTCCAAACCAAGCCCCCCTTGGGACGTTGGCGCACCAAGGGCCGTCGCTAGATAATTGATTCTCGCGCATAAC
>Ga0153969_1000262_pt1 | contig 11540 bp, 7 predicted proteins | sample TSGA053MetaG_FD_104702 | JGI IMG/M metagenome (GOLD analysis project Ga0153969, IMG submission 104702) | Attine ant fungus gardens microbial communities from Georgia, USA - TSGA053 MetaG | ecosystem: Host-associated > Fungi > Mycelium > Unclassified | place: USA: Georgia, George L Smith State...
AGTGTCTGGTGACTTGGTGATCACTGACTGATCTGCTGATAACTCAGTGAATACTGATTGCTTTGAGATGTTTTTGGTACTGTTTGAAAGGTCTTCTTAAGGGCTTTTGGTGGCCATTTAGATTGTCAAAATTGGTCAAGTATTCCCAGAGTTATGGTCTGAATGAAGTTTGTGACAGGCTCTATAGAGCTAGAAGATGAGCTCAGAGATAAGAGGGAATGTGTACTGGTTCTTGACCATTATAGAGTTTAGGATGCAATAGTCTTGTACTGGTCAGAAGGAACTGTTTTTTATTTTGATAAAAAAGACCAGTATGGCCATAGGTGATTTAGAGGGGCAGATACAACCTATATATAGGTTTTTCTCTGGAAATGTATCTAACTCGGTCTACTCTACCAGAGACAGAGGATATACCTTTGATGATTTGGGCTCAGATCCCAGAATCAGCTCAATAGTGTGGTCCCAATAGCAATGCTCTAGGAGAATGTCAAAACTATTCTTTGCAAAGATAGACTCAAATCCTTGAGTATATTCCAGTAGGTGGACAGTAGGATTTTGGTTTTCTGTATTGTGCTAGGTATCCTTTGCCAGTCACTAAGAGTTAGTGGCCATAGCTCTAAGATTGGTAGTTATAGGTTCTAGGAGTATTTATATTATGAACAAGTGGTCTTTGAGTTTCTAGTCTCTATCATTGGTACTAGAGAGAGGGAGCTCATCCATGTCCTCTTCTAGGAGTAAAGAGTAGGGTCCATCTCTGCATGAATCAAAGATATAGAGCTCTGCTTTTTTCTACCTAGTCTGCTCCTTGCATAGAGCATGACCTCCTTTGCAGCGAGGAGGATAACATGTCATCTCAACCTTACCAGTTCCCTAATTGATCTTCAGATTATGGTTTTTTAGCCAGTTGTATTCCAAGATCAAATCTTGCTTTTCAAAACCTGAGTTGGTAAGTAGCATCCTTTCTAAGTGGATGCCATACTGCAGAAGGATGTCCACTACTTCAGAGATTTCACTAGCTTTATTTGGAGAGCTATCTACATTGAAGACAGGGATAGAATATGAGATCATTCAGGTATTAAGTCTCTTGGAGCAAACAAAGTTTTAGTCTATAAAGCTTCCTGTGGCTTTGCTGTCTAGGAGAGCCTTCATAGAGTGGAGCTCACTTGTATTCATGGTACTTAGTTCTATAGTAAGTTACAGAAAGGTTCCATACATATCTAATACACTGGCAGAGAGCCAGATAGGTAGTCTTTTTTCCTACTTTGGTCTCCAGAGGAAGGGGTTGCATTTTGGGATGGAGAAAGGAGATATGTCTATAGGTTCACTGTTATCTATATTAGTCTCTACTTCAAGTACAGTAAATCTATTTACTAGTAGCTGGAGCACACTTGTCACTGGTCACTCTCTACAAAATCCTTGTCTTTTTTAACCTTCCAGGCTTCCACTTCTTGTATATCTTGTATTGCTAGGAGGTCCTCTATGAGTTCCTCTTATTGCTTGGACAACAGCTATCTCATGTTGAGATAATGGGGACAGTTCTTGACTAGGTGGTTTGCATCTTCATACTAGTAGCAAGCATCCTTGCAGAGGTAGGGGCTTTGACCTCCTAGCTGTGTTTATGTCCATGGGAACATCCATAGAAGAAGAAAGAGGTATTGGCTTTGGAATTGGGGTTAGAGTTGGAGCAATAGTAGAGGAGATTTGAACTACTGAGAGGGGAAAGGACTGTGATGGAAGACTTCTGACTGGAGCAAAGGACATGCTGTACTGAGTTGACTGGAAGACCTTATTAGTGAGATATGCTTGGTTGATCCTCTGGACAGATTGGTACCAAGCTTCTAGATCTATGTCTGAGGGACATCTGTAGGGTATAGTTATGATCTAGTTTTAGATACCAATCCTCAGCCCTTGGTGGAACTTGACCATAAGAGTCTAGAGGTCAGTATAGCCTGTATTAGAGACAAATAACTGGAAGGTATCAAGGTAATCATCCACTATCCAAGTTTTCTAGTGGTAGAAGAACTCTTCCAGGGTATTGACCATATTTACTTTTTTATTCACTAGAAAGAACTATACCTTAAACTGAGCCTCAAAGTCAGCCTAGGTTTGGATTGGGAAGAATCCAGTATCTGCTTCTTGGCAAAACAGATTCTTAGACTATTTTGCCATATAACCACTTTTGAAAAAAATAAGGGCCTATAGGGCTTTCTTCTCTTCACAGCTGAATTATTCTGGAGCTAGGCATATATATAGTATGTAGGAGTTCAGGAATACTTGTCCAGTATTGTAATTGCTATTGAAGTCCAAAGAAGAGAAGAGCTTGGGGCAGGCTTGAGAACAGGGGTTTACTAGAGAGAGAGATGCCAATATAGAGAATGGTAGAGAGTTTGCCACCAGAGCTGAAGGTTGAAGAGAAGAGTTTGATACTAGCTGTGTGAGTTGTTGCAGCTGGGCAGTCAAAGCAGAAAAGGTATTGTTGATGTTTATTTCTAAGTTATTTTGTCTTTTAGTGACTTTATGCAGGTAATACTGTAGATAAGCCAGGGCATCAGCCATACCCTGAAGGGTGTCTGCATACAACATCTAGTATGGAGCAGAGGCATGGAGGGTTGGGTGTGGGCAGTAGAAAACAACCAAGTAGAGACTATCTACTACATTCTTCCAAGACTCTATTCAGAAAATCCTATTCTGTTATAAGGGTGACTGGAGTGGAGCTTCCAGAAGAATTCTTAGAGAATAGAATGAGGCTTTTAAAAGGGTACTCTACACTATATATACAAGTCCTCTTAGCTATGGAACATTCTAAGGGTCAAGGTCAGGAATGCAGAAGTAGATGACTAATTAAATGTTATGTAATTATTATTTAATTAGTACAGGGTCACTCCAGTAGGCTACTACTAGTGCATTAGGAGTGTGACTTAGTGTAGTCCCCTTACAAATAGCCTTTATTTCAAAGTCGTTGAATGAAGCTGAAAGAAATTATGGAATTTATAATCAAGAGATGCTGGCAATCATCAGATACTTAGAGGAATAGAGGTACTTGCTAGAAGAAGCACAAAACAAATTTAAGACTTGGAGCAACCACAAAAATCTAAAATACTTTATGAGTAGTCAGAAACTGAACTATAGACAAGCAAGATGGGCCTTGTATCTATCTAGATTTGACTTTACTCTTAAACATATACCAGGCAACAGCATGAAAAAAGCTAATAGCCTCAGTAGGCATCCAGACTGGCAAATAGGGGTGAAGAGAGATAACAAGGATAGAGTATTGGTAAAAAAGAAGTGGCTGGAAATCAGAACAACATAAGTGGTAGAAATTATGATAGAGAAAGTAGATTTATTGGAGAAAATTAAGAAGTCAGATGAAAAAGATAATGAAATGATAAAAGCAGTAGAAGAAATGAAGTAAGCAGAAGTAAAGAAACCCCAAGGCAATAAAATCCTATGGAGATACAAGGTCCTCAATGTTTGTACATGATACTGATCTTTATCTATAGATTATCATCTGCTCTTAAATAGAACAAAGGACTGCCCTAAAATGGTTAGGTTATCTTTATTTCAAGAATAATAGTACTTCTATATATAGAACAATAGGTAGTGATCATATGGTAGGCTGTCCTGGTATATAGACCACCACAATTATGTATTTAAGGACTGTATGTCTAAAGATAAACCTCAAACTTAACAATATCTTTTGCTACTGTCTAAACTTTGCTTTTTTGAGTCTTTTTATTATTAAATCATCAACTTACAAATTAGTAAGTAGTTATTTGTGATACAAGGAACAAGAAACTGAAAGCAGAAGTAATCTAGCTATACTATAATACACTGGTAAAAGAACATAGAAGGCAGTAGAAGACAACAGAGTTGGTTACTAGAAACTTCTAGTGGCCAGAGGTAATAAAGAAAGTCAAGCTACCAAAGAAACAAGAATCATACAGAGACACTAGCAGAGAAATTAATGTCAAATGTAGTACTAGAGAAACCCTAGGCCTATATTACAGCAGATTTCATCACAAAGTTACTATTAGCACAGAAATACAATAGTATACTAGTGGTATGTGATAGATTAACAAAAATGGCACACTTTATGTCTACTATGGAAAAGACTTTGGTAGAGGGAGTGGCAAGATTGTTCCAGAATAATGTCTGGAAGCTACATGGTCTACTAAAGAGTATTATTACAGATAGAGGAGTGCAGTTTGAAGTAGAAATAATAAAGGAACTGAACAATATGTTGGAGATTAACACAAAGTTGTTAATAGTCTACCATCCACAGATAGATAGATAGACAAAAAGAATAAATCAGGACTTAGAATAATACCTGGAGATATTTATCAATCACAGGCAAGAGCAATGGCCTGACTGGCTAGCAACAGCAGAGTTTGTATATAACAATAAAGTACAGACAAGTACAAAAGTGTCATTGTTCAAAGTAAATAATGGATAGGATCTATACATGGAATTTGAGATGAGGAAAAAGGGAAAGTTTGAAAAGACAGTGGAATTTGTGACAAGAATAAAGGAAGTGTATGAGTAGCATTAAGGAAAAGTCAGGAGGAAATGCAGAAGTATGCAGATAGAAAGAGGAGTAAACCAGAAGGGTATAAAGTGGAAGACTGGGTATTACTGAGTACAAAAGATCTCAAATATCAAATGCAGAGGAGACAATCAAAAAAACTAATAGAATAATTTGTGGGATCTTACAAAGTTAAAAGAATAATTTCAACAAATACAATTGAACTGGAGTTACCAAGTAGTATTAAGATACATTTAGTAGTAAATGTTAGCAGAGTATGAAAGTATAAAGATCAAGTAGAGGGTCAGAAAAAGAAACAACCTTTACTAGTATAATTGAAGGAAAAGAGAAATATAAGGTAGAAAAAATATTAAATAAGAGAAAGTTTTGAGGAAAAAATAGATACCTGGTATAATAAAGAGGTTGTACAGCAGAAGAAGACACTTGGTGTTATGACTTGGCAAAACAGCTAAGTTATTATTTATATTTCTTTTCTTTTTATATTTCTTTTTCTATTTGAGCTTACTATATAAGAAAGGAGTGCAAAAAAGTAATATATGACTAATATTATACATCACAGTCACATATCAGAATATCACAGTGTTATGTCATATGATGGAGTCACATGATGAGTGTGGGAGAGTAGTACACAAACCATGTAATAGTTGTATAAGTAGTATACAGAACCCAATAGAAACTCTATTGAGTTCTCCTTGTCAACTCAGACTTGGAGTATGATTAAGTTGTCTCAGGCTAAGCTGCTATATCTGGAAACCAAGGGAAAATCTGGGGAATATACAAGAGTTGGTAGATAGGTTTGAGAAAGAATACAGAGAAGAGGCCAGAAGAATAAAGAAAAGGAACTTGAAAGAAGATCATAAAAAAGAATTACTAGGAAGATATACAGCAAAACTACTATATAGATAGGATAATAGGAAATTTGATAGAGAAGATTGGAAAGGAATTGGAGACAATAGAGATCAGGAAGGGCAAAAGGAAGGGAAACATTAGAAATAATCCAAGAAAAGAACAATGAAGAGAAAAAAGAAAATGAGCAAGAATTTGAAGAAGATAGAGTAAAAGAATAGGATAAAAAAGACAAAATGGGTAATTTACAGAACCTATATAACAAACTATGAAATCCTCAAGATAAGAACCTTTAGAAGGGGAGTACTATCATGAGTCACTCCAACTATGACAAAAATAGTATATCTATATATATAGTAGACTACAACTAAGCAAGAACCCCATCAAGTTCTCTTCTAATCCTGAAGAACTATCTTGAGTTAAACCTTAGCTTAAGGTTTCTGAGTCAGTTGCTGACATACACTTGAATTGCATTATACCTATAAGGTTTGGTGTTGGGGATATAGATAAGAGGACAACTAAGTGTAGAAGATCTAGGGAAATTAACTATATTTTCCAGAAAAGCTTTTGTTATAGTGTATAAAGGTTAATATCTTAGAGAGGATATGAAATATGGATCTAAAACAACCTCACACCTATTTAACACCAAATAACAATAAAACTTACATAAAGCTGCATATAATTTCTGATATTCTTCTTTAATCCTCCACTTCTGCTTTATTCCTTTAAACCTTTAGTATATGATTGGAGCTAGTACTATGCCTTATTATCTATCCCAGTAAGCAATTCCCTTTTGCACCCTTTTACTATATTGTTACCTACATTAACAGGCATATTTCAAGACTCAGATTTTTGCTTCAATCTGATATTATCAACTATCAGAATATCAATGTCTTATTCTTCCACAATAGACAAGACATCAACTACATCATAAATGTCTACTTGGACAACAATCAAACAGCTCTGCATGTCTTACAAAATAATATCAGAAACATTAGAAATACAATTGTGATAACTGGAAATTTCAATATCAGAGATTATAACTGGAATCCTAATTATCTGCACTATTCCACTCACATAGAAGTTCTCAATTTAGTTGCTGACAGCCTAAAACTTGAATTATTCCTCTTTTCAAACCCAGGTCCTACAAAATATACTGACAATCCTAGAGATACTAACTCAGTATTGGACTTAGTGTTTTTACCCTCTGACAACTCTGGATTTGGCAAGTACATTTTCTTTCTAGACAAGAGAAAACCATCCAACCACATCTCTATAGCCATAGAAGTTGGAATGAAGAACAAAGATATTGATGTTGTTATCTAGTCTATCAAAAAGGATAGTAAAGAGAAAGATAATTTCATTAAAGAGATCAAAGAGAATATTAAATAGTTGAATACTGAGAACATCAATGACAAGCCAAAACTCAAAACACTGGTCAACAAACTAACTGTGGTGTTTGGGAGTATGTGGTCCAGATATATAAAAATCAAAAGAATCACAAAACACTCTAAGAAGTGGTGGAACTAGAAGTGTACTGCAAGCCTTACTAGAAAGCTTTCAAAACAGCAGTACAGGTTGTTACAAACTTCATTCAGACCATAACTCTAGAAATACTTGACCTATTTCAACAATCTAAATGGCTACCAAAAGCCCTTAAGAAGACCTTTCAAACAGTACCAAAAATGTCTCAAAGCAATCAGTATTCACCAAGTTATCAGCAGATCAGTCAGTGATCACCAAGTCACCAGACACTAAATTGCTGATATCTCAGGAACTGCTTAACATAATTGTTTGCTTCAATGACCATTGTAAAGCTCTCTTCAATGCACTTCTTTTGGCTATAAATAGATCCAGAGGCAATAAGATCCTATGGAGATACAAGGTCCTCAATGTTTGTATATGATATTGATCTTTACTCATAGATTATCATCTGTCCTTGAATAGAACAAAGAACTGCCCTAAGATGGTTAGGTTATCTCTATTTCAAGAATAATAGCACTTCTATATGTAAAACAATAGGTAGTGATCATGTAGTAGGCTATTCTGGTACACAGACCACTACAATCATATATTTAAGAACTGTATGTCTAAGAATAAATCTCAGACTTAACAACATCTTTTGCTACTTGTCTAACTTTGCTTTTTTGAACACTTTGATTATCAAATCAAGCAATCACAAATCAGTAAGTGGCCATTTGTGATATAGGTGGCCAAAAGAGAATTCTTTGATGACAAAATATAGAAAATTGCAATTTCAAATAAGTATCTATAGGACCTCATAGATTGGGTCAAAAAGAAGATATTTCTAGCTATTGAAACAATCACATTCAAAGGCCAACCATATAATACTCTTGACTCTTTGTGGAATGTCCCCTATAGATCATACAATTCTGCTGAAAATCAACCAATCAATGAAAGATTCCTAAATAATAGTCTCTAATTTGACTTTATCAAATGGTCTATATTTTTTCAACAAGAGTTTAAAGAAGTGATAGCTAAGTACTTATCTATATCCATCCCCAGTTCCAATCATATCTCTTGGAGACATCTCAAAAATATCATTGCTGATAATACATGCCTTAGAAAAATTATTAATATAGCTAATACATGTATATTCCTAGAACATTGGCCCAAACACTTCAAAGAAGCAATATCAGTTGTCATTTCCAAACCCAATAAGGATGTATACAACACTACTAAAGTATTCTGACTTATAGTGCTCCTTAACACAACTGGCAAACTCATTGAGAAAGTCATTAGTAATTGACTCCAGTTCTATATATCAGCCAATGGTTTCTTGGACTCTAATCAATTAGAGGGTATTAGACAGTGCTCAACCATTAATGCTGGACTTTATCTCACTTATATTATTTGCACTGGATAGATTAAGCAATGTCATACTAGTGTCACCATATTTAACATTGCTCAATTCTTCTCTTCTCTTAATTATTTCTTTCTGTCCACATATCTCAAAAAAGTAGGCCTAAACAATAATATTGTAAAATTCTTCGAGAGTTACTATTATAACCAGTTAACAACATACACTTGAAATGGTTTCATCTTACCACCACTCAACTCTAGTATCAGTGTTGGCTAAGGCTTGGCTCTCTTTCCAATCCTTTCCACTATTTATATGGCTCCAATTATGAAAATATTCAAAAAAAGAATAAAAAAACTTATTAAAAAAATCCCAACAGACATTCTATCTTTTGTAGATGATAGTCTTTTAATTTCACAAAAGAAGAGTTTTGATCTCTTATTTATATTTCTTTTAAGTAGCTACAACATTATATCCAAGATTCTTCTCAAGATAGGCCTAGTTATAGAACACAGCAAATCAGAGGTCTTTTATTTCACCAGGGCATGTAATCCTTACAACCCTTCTATTAATCTATCTTTAGTAGAAGGCCCCATTCTCTATCCAAAATATATATGGTGGTATCTGGGCTTCTTTTTTGACTGAAAACTCACATTCCACTACCACATCTACCCATATACTACAAAATGTCTTTCAACACTCAATGCAATGAAACTTTTGGAGAACTCCTTGCATAGTATCCTCTCTCTTCAAAAATGGCTTCTATATAGAATATGCATTCTATCCATGGTACTATATAGATTCCAGCTGTGGTTTTTCAAGGGCACACCTGTAAGGGTGACTAGAGCAGAGTAGACTCTAAGAGAATCCTTAGAGATTAGGATAAGACTTCTAGAATACACTTTTACAATATATATACTCCTACTGCTGAGATATCCTTGACCCTATAGTCCTGTTAGTCAGGGTCAGAAGTCTCCAAGTCAAGCTAAAGGGAATTAAATATTACTATGTAATATTTAACCAAGTGCAGGATTACTCTGGGCTATAAGTCTGGTGTTTTAGGAATAGTATTGGTAAGGTTCCCTTATAACACCTATTATTATGAATCTAATGGAACTAAAGAAAATGCAAAGAAGAGCTGCTTTATGAATAACAGAGGTCTTTTATACATCTCCATTAGAAGAAGTCAAAGCTATCGCAGACTTTATTCCTATCTCCCTATATTTAAGAAAACTCAATGGATGCCATTATCTTTGGTATAAATTGATACCTCCATCATATGCTATCAACTCACTCTTAAACATACAATATACCAGGAACCAAAATCTATATAAATTCTTGACTCAAAAACTCACAACAAAGCAAAATACAAAACTGAAAAGTCCTATTAAAGATATCAATAAATGATTGTCAGAAGTCAATGAAAATTTCCTACTGTTTCATTCTAATTTTTTTTTCCAGTTCAAGAGTAGTTGATTATTTCTCTAACAAAATTTCTTTTTATTCTCCTCTCTCATCAGATAAGGAAGATATCTATAAACATCTTGACAACCTCAATAAGGTTTTTCAACAATTCAACAAGAGGTAACTATAACCATATTTACTTCTGGTATTGTCCAAGCAAAGCTGAGTAGCCCAGACATAAAATTGTCAATACCCAAGTGAAAGAAGCTGATGACTTCTCTATATTGCCTAGCAAAAACTCTTTCTTATTTAGTAGAAAGAAGGAGTGCAATGACATCTTAAAGGAATAGCAGGATACCTTTTCTAATAATTATAAAAGAGATTAACTCTTTTTGGACTTTGAAGATAACAAAGAAAAAGTCTTAAAGCCAATATATACTAATAGAGGCTCATAGCTTCCATTTTTAGAGAACTCTAACTCCTTGTATACAAGATTTATTCATATGACTACTGTTACTGATAGACAGTGAATGTCCTTAGTGATCACCCTAGGTGGATGTTCAAGAAGAACTCGATAGAGTTCTTCATTAGATTGGACTACTACTTATACTACTTTACAGTGGCTGTGCTACTATTAGCTCATGATCACATATTCTTCCAAAATGTTCTATGATCACCTGACCTTATCACATGATCTGATTACCTAAGTTTCCATACTGTTTATATCTTGACCCCATTGTATGATTTGAGGTTTTAGATCGAGTGTTCGACTGCACAGGAAACTATTTCCATTTTTGGGGCTCTCATAACAACTACCAGACATGCCCCCATTGGCAAATATCAATAGAGACTCTTTTCAAACTCTCTACTTAGCTGTTCATGCAGACAAGCTAATATCCAAGATTGCAAACACACTGTTATACAATATAATCTTTATAACTAGAATACAAGGCTAAAGTATATTACTATTGGGAGCTTTGTATACTTCTTGTTGCAAAACCCCATAGCATTCAGCTTTGACAACAGATAATCATCAGGGGAACAGAGGCAGGATTCCCTTACAAAGTGTAGAGCAGTCAATGATAGCAAATGTGATATAGTTTCTATCAATATATCATTATCTCTTGTTCTTTTTCTTTTTCTTCCCCTTTTTCTAGTTTTACTCTCATTATTTAAGTAGTTTTACCTTGTATAGCTACTACCACCTGCCAATGTGCTCTGTGTAATAAATCAATGATTTTAATATATATATACTACTACAGTCTGTCTGTCCCTGATCCTATAGTCCTATCTGGCAGGGTCAGAAGTTGCCAAGTCAAGCTAGGGGCAATTAAATATTATATAGTAATATTTAATCAGGTGTAGGGTTGCTCTGGGAGGTCAGTCTAGCATTCCAGGGGTGGCATTGGTAGGGTCCCCTTACAACCCTTACCCTGGTGGGCCCTAGCTAATACTGTTGTACTATGACCACTGGTTATGGCTTCTGGCTATATTAGTACAATTAGAATTAGAACTAATTTTCAACTTATTGTTACTAATAAAATTTAAAACAAGTTGGGATCAGTATTTTGGGTTTTTCCTGATGCACTTCAAGTGCTGAAGTTATCCTTACAACATCTGCTACTTCGTGCCCCTACTTTCACATTCCCTTCTGGATGCATGTTGTGTTTGTTCCTGTTGTTTTGCTTTTATCTAGATGGCATATTTGATCCTACCCAGGACTGTTGCGAAAACAAAATGCTAGATATATTTTCTAGCCCTCCCTTCCCAAAAACTTCCTTTTACCTACCTTCTACTGACTGTTGGGATAGTGAACAGATAGACATCAAGCTAAGTATTTCTAGTAGAACGTCTTCGATTACCGGATGAAGTCGCATGACAATCTCGCAGAAAGGAACAACCTTTTTGGTGGTCCCCGTGACCACG
>Ga0153969_1000270_pt1 | contig 11475 bp, 9 predicted proteins | sample TSGA053MetaG_FD_104702 | JGI IMG/M metagenome (GOLD analysis project Ga0153969, IMG submission 104702) | Attine ant fungus gardens microbial communities from Georgia, USA - TSGA053 MetaG | ecosystem: Host-associated > Fungi > Mycelium > Unclassified | place: USA: Georgia, George L Smith State...
CGCATGCTCGCGCAACCCCAGTGACGGCGCCGGGTCGCCACCGACAACGCCATGTGGAAACCGAATACGACCGCGCAGGTCCAAGCCGTTGCGATGCGCAAACTCACCCAAACCGTTGCTGTAAACCTGGTGCAGGAACTCCGCGGTTTCGGCATCGATGGGATCGCCGTCAATTTCGATCCGCGCTGGTAAGGCCGCCTTGTAATAGCTCACACCGGCGAGCAGATGCAGCAGATGCAAAGCCTGATGCGCAGCTTCGGAACGGGCGCGATCCAAAGTGAACGGTGCACCCGGAATCGTGATCCTCTCGACCAATTCCGGGCTCTGGTCAAATGCATAAGTCAACTTCGCCTCGCCCAGATCAGGATCGAACGTACAGCGCACAAAACGAAAACTCTGGATCGCGTCGCGCTGGAACACCCACTCAGCCATCGATGACGTGCTCCAGCGGAAGACCGCGCAAATTGTAGAAGTTGGCCATCACATAGCCATACGCGCCTGCATCCGCAATCAATATCACGTCACCCTCACGCGTTGTCGCGGGAAGACGCCGATCGCTACCGAGCACGTCGCCGGATTCGCAGATTGGTCCGACTACATCGCAGGGCGCATCGCATGATTCATCGATACGGCTGAGATTGAAAATACCGTGATAGGCGGCGTACAGCGCAGGGCGCATCAGCGTATGCATTCCCGCGTCCACGCCCACTCGATGCACGCCCTGCTTTTCCACCACTTGGGTCACCCGCGTCAGCAGCACACCGGATTCGGCGACCAGATAACGTCCTGGTTCAATCGCCAATGCATAGCGCGGATAGGCAGCCTTGATTTCCGCTAGCCCGGCACCCCAAAGGCCCAAATCGAATGGCTCAGCATCGGGCTTGTACGGAATCGGCAGACCACCTCCGATGTCGATAGTCTCCACGGTGCCTGTGCGATCGGCGAATCCAGCCAGTTCGGCATAGACCTCGCGCCAATGCGCCGGCGCGCTGATGCCGCTGCCCAGATGCGCATGGATGCCGGTGATCTGTATGTCCAGCCGCATGGCCTCGGACATGAAATCATCGAACGCGATCAACGGCAGCCCAAACTTGGACGCAATTCCTCCGGTCACCACTTTGGCGTGGTGCCCGTCGCCTCGACCCAGGTCCAGGCGTACCCAAAGTGCGCGCCCGCGAAACGTCTCCGGCCATCGCCGCAGTGCCTCTACGTTGTCCAGTGTTACCGTGACGCCATATGCAAAAGCCGTCTCGTACTCGGAACGCGGCGCGAAGCTAGGCGTCAACAGTACCCGCTTCGGATCAACGTCTTCGATCGTGGCGAACACATGCGCGAGCTCGCCTTGCGACACGCATTCCAGGCCGAAGTGATGCGCATAAAGCGCGCGCAGCAGCGCTGGCTGCGAGTTGGCTTTGATCGCAAAATAATGCCGATCGATCGCTGCCAACTCTCGCAACGCTTGCGCCCGCGCGCGTACTTTGGCCAGGTCATAGACATAGGCGGGCGTGCCCTGCTGAGCCAATTCCAATAACTGTTCGCGTTTTGCACGCCACCACGGCGGCTCCCGTTCTGCTGGCCCGCGAACACTGGGATCTACAACCAGACTGCGCCAGCTCGGACCGAATACCGTGTCATTGCTCACCGGCATCGCTTCGCTGTCGATGAGCAGCGAATGCAGTTGCGCGATCATGCCATCAGCGTCGCCCTCGTCGATCACAAAGGTTAGGTTGAGGTCATTGGACGATTGCGAAATCAGGTGCACCCGCTCACGGCCGAACGCGGCCCAGATATCAGAGAGCTTATGTAGCAACGAGCGCATGCCGCGCCCGACCAGAGTAATCGCCGCGCACGGCGCGATCACTTTAATCCTGCACACCTCCGACAGGTCCTCAGACAGTCGAGCCAGCACATCGGTGCTGACCAAGTTGGCAGACGGATCCAACGAGACGGTGACGTTGGTTTCCGACGAACCGATCAAGTCCACTGACAATCCGTGACGCTTGAAGCGCTCGAATACATTGGCCAGAAAGCCAACTTCCTGCCACATCCCGATGCTTTCCATCGACACCAGCACGATATCGTTACGACGACTGATCGCCTTGACCCCTGGCACGTTCAAGGCGCCGCCCTCGATTCGTGTCCCTGGCAACTGCGGACGCTGGGTATCGAAAATCGCCAGCGGCACGCGCGCATCGCGACACGGAGCGATCGCGCGTGCGTGCAGCACCTTGGCTCCGGTGGTGGCGATTTCCTGGGCTTCTGCATAGTCGAGCCTGGTCAATAGACGCGCATCGGGCACTTCGCGCGGATTGGCGCTGAACAGACCGGGCACATCGGTCCAGATCTCCACCCGACGCGCCTTGAGCATTGCGCCAAAATAGGCTGCCGACGTATCCGAGCCGCCCCGGCCAAGCACCGCGGTGCCGCCTTGCGGATGACGTGCGATGAACCCCTGGGTGAGCAACAACCGCGACGGCTGCGCGGCAAAACGGGCGCGCCAAGCCGTATCGATACGCGGATCGCAGCTCACCGCCAGGCGCTGCGACCAGGCGCTCTGATTAGGCAGCGCGATTGCGCTGAGCCAGTCCCGGGCATCGCACCAACCCATATCCACACCCTGCGCGCGCAGATACGCGCAACCAAGAATAGATGAGAGTAATTCGCCGTGCGCGAGCATTTCCGCTTGCCAAACGAGCCTGCGATCGGCAGCGCGCTGGTCGGCGGCCAGGGCCGGCAACGCGGTCAGGTAACGGCCCATAACCGCATCCGGATCCAGCCCAAGCTCGACGCAAAACCCTCGGTGACGCTCAAGCAATCGATCGATGCGCACGGCGATTCCGGCGCCGCCGTCGTGCGCTGCGGCGATGATCCCCTGTAGCTCGTCGGTCACGCCGGACAGCGCAGACACCACCACCAATACCCGCGCATGCTCGGCGCGCTGCATCGCGATGCGACCGATGGTGTCCCAACGGCTGCGCTTGGACACACTGGTCCCGCCGAATTTGAGCACAATCCAAGCGTCAGTGCTTTCTATGGGCAACCTTTCTATGGGCAACAAGGTGGAGGGCATCGCAAATGCATCTGGCTGGACATGGGGATAAACGCGCAATTGTAGGGTGCAGTTAGTCGGCGCTTCAAAACTTTTCGTCAGATCTGTCATCCAGCCGCTACCGGATGACGTTCTCAACCCAACGCGCTACGCTGCACGCCCACGCTCTGGATACCTGCATGAACCGTCGCTACCTGCAAGTCGATGTATTCGCCGATCGCCCTGGCGCCGGCAATGCATTGGGTATCGTGCTCGAAGCCGCAGGGCTGAGCGATGCAACAATGCAGGCGATCGCCCATTGGACCGGATTGCCGGAGACTACCTTCGTTTTTCCCGCACCCGATGAGCGCGCCGATTACGGCATTCGAATCTTCAGCCCGCGGCGCGAAGTGCCTTTCGCCGGTCATCCAAGCGTCGGCACCGCACATGCGGTGTTGCAAGCGGAACTTGCGCAGCCGCGTGATGGCCAACTGGTACAAGCCGGCATTGCCGGCAACTTGCCGCTGCAGATCACCGGCACCGGCGCTGAGCGCACAATCGCGGTACGCACGCCGCGCGCTCGAGTACTGGAAATCGCTACACCAGAAGACCGGCGGCTACGCGCAGCACTCGCAGGACTGGCATTGGGCGGTCTGCCTCCGGTTCTGATGGATGGCGGCCGCCGCTGGTGGCTCGCAGAAATATCGGAAGAAGCCACCTTGCGCGCGGCGAAGCCGAACTGGAATGCGATCAGTGAGCTAGCGCAGCAAACCCAGAGCATGGGTCTATGCGTATTCGCACGCAGCCACGATTCGGTGTACTACTTGGCTGTACGCGCCTGGGTGGGCGCACCGGCGGCGTTCGAAGATGCAGCCTCTGGCGCCGCCAATGCGACATTGGCCGCTTGGCTCGCCAATCAGAACGCGCTACCAGGTGACGATGGCTACTATCGCATCAGTCAGGGGCGCGAAGTCGGACATGACGCAATCATCGAACTGCAGGTGGATCATCAAGGTGAGGTCTGGTCAGGCGGACGCGTAGTGACCGTGATCGACGGGCAAATCAACTGGCCTTGACGGGCCATTCGAGAGTAGACCACGAGACGCTGGATCAACCCTAACGTCGGCTTGATCCACGAACACGTTGATCCACAAACGCGTTGACCCACGAACACGTTGACAAGCGAACGCGTTGATCCTCCGGCGCACCATCCATGGCGCGTGATAACACCGACTTGGTCAAGATATGGCCTCAGTCCGGCTGCACGTTTACCCGCACGCGGATGCGATCGCCTGGATGGTAGGCGGTGCGTGTGCTGTATTGGCGCCCAGCGTATTGGTAGACGACATCGTACGCTTGCACGCCGCCGCGGACATCGGTGTTGCCGTAATAACGATCGTCTGGCATCGGATCACAGACCGTCACTACGCCGGAGCGATTGGCACGCTGATAGCGATTGCGGGAACTACTCTCATAAATCTTCTGCCCGGCAATACCACCGACCATCGACCCTACCGCAGCGGTGGCATAACGCGCTGAACCTCCCCCCATCTGGCTACCAAGCGCGGCGCCAACGATGCCACCCACCACGGTAGCGATGGTGCGACCGTTATCACTGCTGCGATAGCCACGATCATAATCTCCGTAATCGCCGTAATCGCGAACTCGATCATTGCGATAGCCGCCATCATTGCGATAGCCGTCGTAACGGCGATCGTCGTTAGCGTAGTAGTCCCTAGCGTAGTAGTCCCTGTCGCCACGGTCATCGCCATACCCATTACCGGCATAGGTATCGCCATAGGTATCGCGGCGCTGATAACAGCGCGGTGATGACGCGCGATATGAACGATACCCATCCATCACCGGACGTACGCTCAACACGCGTGCGTAGTCACTGGCGTCGCTACGGCCGGGGCCACGGTAGTCGGGACCGTTGTAACGAGCGCCGTCGTAACGACCACCACCGTAATAATCCTGGGCTGAAGCACCACCGGCGACAGCCAGTCCCAGAGCGAGGATTGAAGCAGTGAGGATCTTCATGGCAGCCAACTCCGACAGAGAGGAGTGCGCTAGGCAAGCTTGTACTAGCACGGCTTGCGCTAGGCGTTCGCGCTGCGGGATTACAGCGCAAACGAATCGTCAAGTGGTGAGGGTAAAGAGTTGCTGAATCAGCAGTGCTTTTGACCGTTAACAACAACGGATTGGGTCGCTCATTTATTCTCCCGACAGCCAATCATGTGAAGATGTTACGAAACAATAAAACGCTTCTGCGCAAAAATGCTTCGGCGCAACTCGAAACTCGGCCAGGACCAACAGCTTCGAAAACTTACGCTCGCAACAATCACCGTCGGCGCGGCGACAGCCTCGCGATGCCTATGGAAACGGCTCAGACTCGGAATTGAAAGAATGAACTCAGGAAAGGAATGAGCTCAGCACCGCTGCGATCTATCCGAGCTCAGCTTGCTATCCGAGCTCTGCCTGCAGACTAATCGGCACTGCGCTCAGGGCCTTGGACACCGGACAATTCTGCTTGGCATCGTCAGCGATAGCGTCGAACTGGGCCTGATCGATGTTGGGCACCACCGCCTTGGTCGCCAGGCGGATTGCACTCACAGCTGGGCCATTTTCCATCGACAAGTCGACCTCAGCTGTGGTGTCTAGCGCCGTCGGCGGGAAACCTGCGTCAGTGAGTTTTGCGGCAAGCGCCATGGTGAAGCAACCGGCGTGTGCCGCGGCGATCAACTCCTCTGGATTAGTACCTCGCTCGTTACCGAAGCGACTGTTAAAACCGTATGGCGTCTTGTCCAACAAACCGCTTTGCGGTGTGGACAGCATGCCTTTGCCAGACTTTAGATCACCTTGCCAATGCGCGGTCGCTTTGCGCGATGTACTCATTCGATCTCTCCTGTTGATGATGGCAAAACCGGTTGCAACAAACAGTTGCGCGTCTGTTGCACGCCTAAATGTCTGGAGAAAACCGCCCTACAGTGGCACTAGCGTTGGGGTGAAGAATCCTGGCTGCGAAGGCGACTGCACTTAAGTGAGATCCCAGTTCATGGGCAACCCGAACCGCACCAAGATGTTTCAAGCTTTCTCAAGCTGCCAGCATAAGCCATCCACTGTTTAGACAGTACCCGCCGTCAGCAAAAATCTCTATTCAGCAGGCCACGTGTTGCGCCGCAACGCAGTGCATGGAGATCGAATTCCGTGACGGCAGCCTTCACAGTCGGTCCACCACACGGCCAGATCGGTCGCGTCACTGGCGGATGCTTCATTGTTTAGAGGATCTGAGACAACACTGATTTTAGTGACCATGACTTAAGATCTGCCATGCATGGCTGGCAAGTCGAATATCCGACCGAACCAATTAAGCCCGTGAATGATCTCATTCGTCTGCGGGTGTCTATCGCGCCCAGGCGGCGTCGGTAAAACCGCCTGCATACGCCAGCAACTGCTCGGGCCAACCGCTGAAGCCGCACGGTCAACGTGCCACTCCCGACACCCAGCAGCACCGTTTTGTTCGACCAAATCCGTCACGAAGACATAAAAAAAGCGGAAAAATCTGCCGCAAAGGGCTTGGCGCGCGCGATTTCTTGCAATACATTGCGCCTACCGGCTTGTCCGGACCGAACAAAACAACCGACTGAAACTGCACTTTTCGACGAGGGAATCACACGCACATGGCAAAGAAGAAAGCCGCTACCAAGAAAAAAACCGCTGCTAAGACGGCCGCCCCCAAGCCCATCAAGGAAGCCCTGGGCAAGTCGGGCCTGGTCGCACACATCACTAACGCCACCGACGTAGCAGCTAAAGATGTACGCGCTGTATTGGCGTCACTGGAAGGAGCAATCCATGCCTCTCTGAGCAAAAAGGGCGCTGGCGCCTTTACCCTGCCAGGTGTGGCCAAGTTTTCCGCTGTGAACGTACCGGCCAAGCCCAAGCGCAAGGGCATCAACCCCTTTACCAAAGAAGAACAATGGTTCGCGGCCAAACCCGCCTCGGTGAAGGTCAAGGTGCGTCCACTGAAAAAACTCAAGGATTCGGCGGCCTAAGCGCACGAATTTCCGGCTTTGTCTTTGGCCAGTTGCCGTGAAACGAGGCTGGACTCATTCGGGTCCGGCCTTTCGCGTTCTTGGGATCTGCGCGTCCGTAGTTCTTGGGATCTGCGCGTTACCGTAGCTCTTATTAAACCGTAGCTCTTATTAAAACCGTAGCTCGTATTAAACGGTGCGCTGCATAGCCGCCTGTACGACAACGACGCAGCAACGACTACTCAGCCACTCCCGAATGGGCAATCCGAGAGCACACCCAGGCAAACAGCACTGGTGGCAACGGCATCACTTGCAACTGCCGTATTTGCCATTGGTCGCTGTACTCGCCTGCGTGATTTGTTTGGCAGCGGGTTGTGGCGATCGCGATGACGATCGATTACCCGGTGAACCGCGCTCGACCGACCAAGCCGCATTACCGGCACCTACAGACACTGCGCGCAGTGTCATCGAGCCCTCGGGCAGACCACGCGATGAGCAAGACTTACGCGCTCCACAGCTCGGCGACGCGCCACAATCTGTTGGTACGCCGTCCTCACCCAATCCTCTGCCCGATAGCGCGAGCAACGATGCTGGCGCCGGTTCCGCTCTCGATCCAGACAACCCAGATCCTCTGAATACAGCATCCGCTGCGGATGCTGACACGAACGAACCAACCGCCGCCGATGCAGTCATAGTGCTGCGCGACTACTACGCCGCGATCAATGCCCGCGATTACCCGCGCGCACATCGTCTATGGGCCGACAACGGCGCGGCCAGCGGCCAGACCGCTGTGCAATTCGCCGACGGATTCAGCCAGACGCAGGGCGTCTCGATCGACGTCAAAGCGCCCGATGACCAAGAAGCCGGCGCAGGTCAGCGTTATCTTCGGGTGCCGGTGTCGTTAACCGCGATCCATCGTGACGGCAGCGTACATCGTTTCGCTGGCAGCTATGTCTTGCATCGCAGTGTGGTTGACGGCGCGACTCCAGAACAACGCAGTTGGCGAATCCAGTCGGCGAATTTGCGCGAAGTGCAGTGATCGCAGTCAAGCGGTTTTTTGCCGACCTTTTTTGCCGATCCAAAAGATCGCTCCGCGCAGGGCCGTAGTATGCACGGCGCTTAGCGACGCGCCGGATGATTGCTTTGGATGGCAGCTGCTAAGTCCAAATCTTAGGCTGGAACATCAAGTCTTAGGCTGGAACATCAAGTCTTAGGCTGCAACATCGTTCCCGTGCATTTTTTCGCACCACATCTGCACGCCCAGAGTTTTTTTAGCTTCTTGGTATGTCGCTCTTCCAGCACGATCCCATAGTTGTAAGTCAACTCCTCGCCTGGCTTGATGTTGCGTAACGCAAGGATGTAAACCTTGTCCTTCTTCGCCCGTCCCTTGTGATCTTCCTCAACTTCCGACTCGCAATTGGGTGCACAACTGTGATTGATCCAGCGCGCCACGTTGCCGCCGACATTGGCGTCGATCACATAATCGTCGTTCAAGGTAAACAAAAACGTGTGGCCGTTCTCATCCTCGTCGCCGTATTCCTGGTCCACTTGCTCGTGGCTGCGAAGCTTGCCCTTGTAGCGGACGATGCATTCACCCTTTTTTATCGCTTGCGTGGCGAACACGCCATTGCCATGAATCGGTGACAGACGTGCTTCGATCTTGTGTTTACTGGTCTTGGACATACGTTAGGGCTCTGGAGACAAGCACCTATTGTCGCCAAGCCTGGGCGTGTATGCGAACCGACCCAAGTTAGCTGTAGACGAGGGTTGAGGATCAGCGCAGTCCGATGGTCCTGTCAACGATCCTCAGCACTAGCCGCAACGCCTGGAACTAGCCTCCCAAGGACGCTAAATACGTATACGACACATGGTCATGCTGGTAGTGCTGTGCAAGCTCATGTTGGCGAGGATCTCGGCCCCAGTCTGCGCAATCACAACTGAGCTTGATCCGAGCACAGCGAATGCGTACAATTCTGGTACTAATTTCCTACTAGTGCCTACTAGCCAGAGCCCTGCCCCAACCGGGCTCGAGCCAACGCCATGCTCCGGGTCACCAAGCTTACCGATTACGCTACGCTCGTCCTGACCGTACTCGCTCAGGAGCCCGATGTCGTCCTCAGCGCAGCGGGGCTTGCCGAACGAGCTGGATTGGAAACGCCAACTGTCGCTAAAGTACTCAAGCCGTTGGCCCAGGCAGGCCTGGTGGAAGGATTTCGAGGTGCTGCAGGCGGCTATCGCCTGACGTGTGCGCCTGAGGCGATCACCTTGGTCGAAATCGTCGAGGCAATCGAAGGCCCGTTAGGCATAACCGAATGCAGCGTGCACGCCGGTGCCTGCGGCATCGAGCGATCTTGTGTTGTACGCGCCAACTGGCGCCGGATCAACGATGTCGTCGCCGATGCACTGCGCGCGGTCACCCTGCGCGACATGCTAGCCATGCCCTCTCCGCGTGCTCGCGCCCGACGCAGCTCTATCCCTGCTGCGCTAAGCAACGTCTCCGGGCCACCCCGGGGCGAACTTTAGGGAAATCTTCATGGGCAACGAAACTGCATTACGCGATCGAATCATCAAAAAAAGCACGCTGGAAGACGGCGCGCTGGAGCAAGGCGCGCTTGAACAAGGTGCACTCGGACAGAGCAAGCCCGAGGAACGCATGTTGGAGAAAAACCACCATCAGAAAAGCATCGCCGATAGCGATGCTGGCGATCACAGCACGATCAACAACGACACCGGCCAAAAGGCAGGCACTACACCAGCCAGACCTGCGCCAGACCTGCCTGAAAACGGCGTACTCGAGAAAAACGCCGAGATCGCTCAACAATTAGCTCGTCGCTACGAAGCCGGATTCATTACTCAGATCGAGTCCGAATCGCTACCGCCTGGCCTATCAGAGGACGTGATTCGTGCGTTGTCCGCACGCAAGAATGAACCGGACTGGATGACACAATGGCGTCTGCAAGCCTACCGCCACTGGCTAAAGATGCGTGAGCCGCATTGGGCCAAACTGGAAATCGCCCCAATCGATTTCCAGGCGATCAGTTACTACTCAGCGCCTAAGGGTCCCAAGTATGCCTCACTCGATGAGGTACCGCAGGAACTGCTGGACACTTACGAAAAACTTGGCGTGCCACTGCATGAGCGAGCGCGCTTGGCTGGGGTGGCAGTGGATGCAGTATTCGATTCAGTAAGCGTCGGCACCACTTTTCGTAAGGAGCTGGCCGAAAAAGGCATCGTGTTCTGCTCCATGTCCGAAGCGATCGCCGAGCATCCGGAGCTGGTGCGCCAATATCTTGGCAGTGTGGTGCCACCTGGGGATAACTATTTCGCTGCGCTCAATTCCGCGGTGTTCTCAGATGGTTCGTTCGTCTACATTCCCAAGGGCGTGCGTTGCCCGATGGAATTGTCTACCTATTTCCGAATCAACGCGATCAATACCGGCCAATTCGAACGTACGTTAATCATTGCCGAGGAAAGCAGCCAGGTCAGCTATCTGGAGGGTTGCACCGCACCCATGCGCGACGAAAACCAGTTGCATGCGGCAGTGGTTGAACTGATTGCGCTGGACGATGCTCAGATCAAATATTCAACCGTACAGAACTGGTATCCAGGTGATGAAAACGGCGTTGGTGGCATATACAACTTTGTCACCAAACGTGGCGAGTGCCGCGGTGCACGCAGCAAGATCAGCTGGGCGCAGGTCGAGACTGGCTCCGCGATTACTTGGAAATACCCGTCCTGCGTGCTAATTGGCGACGATTCCGTTGGCGAGTTCCACTCGGTAGCGCTAACCCACCACCGGCAGCAGGCCGATACCGGCACCAAAATGACCCACATCGGAAAGCGCACCAAGAGCAAGATCGTCAGCAAAGGCATCAGCGCCGGACGCGGGCAAAACAGTTACCGTGGACTAGTGAGGGTGGAGCGCAGCGCGCACAACGCGCGCAATCACACCCAGTGCGATAGTTTGCTGATCGGCAAGCAATGCGGTGCGCATACTTTCCCCTATATCGAAGTCAAGCATCCGAGCGCGACGGTCGAGCATGAAGCAACGACCTCGAAGATCAGCGAGGACCAGCTGTTCTACTGCCGCAGTCGCGGCCTTAATGAGGCCGACGCGGTTAGTTTAATCGTGGATGGCTTCTGTAAGCAGGTGTTCCGCGAACTTCCGATGGAGTTTGCGGTGGAAGCGAAGAAGCTGTTGGAAATCAGTCTAGAGGGAGCCGTCGGATGACCGGCAATTCGCTTGTATCGCGCGATATCTCGCTACTTTAGGCCAGCTGCAGGCGAAAGATCTGATCGATCCTGAAAATTTTGAACGACGACAAAGAAAGCAAATGTTGAAGATAGACAACCTCCATGCCAGCGTTGCCGGTAAAAGCATCCTAAAAGGCGTCACGCTAGAGGTGCAGGCAGGCG
>Ga0153969_1000279_pt1 | contig 11365 bp, 13 predicted proteins | sample TSGA053MetaG_FD_104702 | JGI IMG/M metagenome (GOLD analysis project Ga0153969, IMG submission 104702) | Attine ant fungus gardens microbial communities from Georgia, USA - TSGA053 MetaG | ecosystem: Host-associated > Fungi > Mycelium > Unclassified | place: USA: Georgia, George L Smith State...
ATAGAGATACAAGGTCCTTAATGTTTGTACATAACACTGATCTTTACCCATAGATTATCATCTGTCCTTGAATAGAACAAAGGACTGTTCTAAGATGGTTAGGTTATCTCTATTTCAAGAACAATAGCACTCTTATATGTAGAACAATAGGTAATGATCATATGGTAGGCTGTCCTTGTGTACAGACCACCACAATCATATATTTAAGGACTGTATATCTGAGAATAAACCTTAGACTTAACAACATCTTTTGCTACTTGTCTAACTTTACTTTTTTGAGCACTTTGATTATCAAATCAACCAATTACAAATCAGTAAGTGGCCATTTGTGATAATCTCGCTGTCTTTTACTTTTGACTTCCTTACTTTCTCCAGTAGATCTACCCCTTCTATGATTACTTCTACCTTTTCTGTTTTCCTAACTTCTAGCCATTCAGACTTTACCAATGTCTCATCCTCATTGTCCCTTTCCACTTCTACTTTCCAGTCTGGCCTTTTACTTAAGCTATCCACCTTTTCCATTTTACTCCCAGAAACATACTTTAGCATAAAATCAAATCTTGATAGATATAATGCCTATTTCACTTGCCTACTATTCAATTTCTGTGCCTTCATAAAGTATTCAAGATTCTTATGATCTGTCCAAATCTTAAACTTAGTTGTTGTTCCTTCTAGAAAGTGTCTCTATGCCTCCAAGCATCTAACTATCACCAACATTTCCTTGTTATGTATCTTATAATTCCTTTCTATGTTACTGAAAGATTTTGAAATAAAAGTGACTGGTCTCCACAATCTGTCTGGACACCTCATTGATAGTACTTCCCCAGTAGCATAATTTGATGCATCTGCTTCTATCCTGAATTCTTTATCAAGGTCAGATACCACTAATACTGGTCTAGTTGTAAAGACTTTCTTGAGCTTGTCAAATGCTCATTGTTGTTCCTCTCCCTACTGCTATTTCACATCCTTTCTTGTTAACATATTCATTGGCCTGGCTACTCAAGCAAAATTCTTAATAAACCTCTGATAATAGTTTGCAAGGCCTAGGTATTATGAGACAGTCTCCAAAAAAAAGAAACTATTTTACACACATTCACTAATTTGCTGGACAACATAGGCAAATACAATGGAAAGATATAAATAGCATGGGAAAGTATTATGTAATACTAGGTAGTTATTAGTAAGAGGTCTTGTGATCATGGGAGGTAGGCACACAGACCATGTACAATTTGTATAAGTAGTAGGTCTAACCCAATGGAGAACTCTATCAAGTTCTTCTTTAACATCCACCTTGGATAGTCCTTAAAGTCTTCACAACTTAGTGACAACACTAGGAATTTCCTAACACCTTTAATGTTCTTTGGCTTTGGTCAATTCAACACTTCTTTTACCTTTTCTCTTTCTATCTCTATACCATTGGGCTCTATTACTACTCCTAAAAACCCTATCTTTCTCACTTTCCATGCACATTTTTCTGGCTTTATATATAAGTCATTCTCCTCCAGTCTCTTCAATATCTCTTCTATAATCTCATCATGTCCTTCTTCTGTTTCTGTCCCAACCAAGATATTATCCACAAATGCAACCACTTTTCCTTTGTTGATCATATCTCTCAGGATTTCATTCATCATTGCCTAAAATATAGCTGGTAAGTTTGTTATCCCAAAGAACATAACTGTTGGTTCAAAGGATCCTACATGCATTGTAAATGCTCTCTTCTACTTATCTCCCTCTTTAATCCTCACATTATTAAACCCCTACTATAAGTCCATTTTAGTGAATACCTTCTTACTCCCCATTGTGTCTATCAAGTCTATAATCAATAGTAGCAGATAATTATTCTTTACTGTCTGGTTATTTAGGCTATAGTAGTCTATTACCATTCTTTTACTTCTATCTTTCTTTGCCACAAAGAACACTGGTAACATCTGAGAGGATTTCAATGGTCTAATGTACTCTTTCCTAAGTTGGTCATTTACAAATTTTTGAACCTCTTCTCTTTTATCTTTTGATAATGGGTAAATTCTCCCTTTCTTAGGTTTAAATGTCTCTTTGAGATCTATAGCATAATCCTAGACTTTTTTCATAGGCATTCTTTCTGACTCCATTTTTCCAAATACCTTCTTTCACTTCAGAAATTTCTTTGGAACCATTTTCTCAATTTTCCTATAATCTGCCTCAACTTCCTTTTCTCTTCCCCAATCTTCTTTATTATCCACAGCCCATCTTACAATCTTTTCTTTCTCTAGAGTAACTACTTGTTTTACTTTTTTCTCTTCTTTTGACTTTGTGTTTCTCCTATATAGTAGCAGACATCTTGTTATTTTAATCTCTCCTGTCTCCTAGTTGATTTCTGGATTATGGACTTGTAGCTATAGCATGCCCAATATTACATCCATTCTTTCTAAGTCACATACATCCATCCTTATTCTTTCAACATGGTTTTTAAAGTACATATTGACTTCCACCTAATGTGTAATTGCTCCTCTACTGTTGTTTATTCTATCCATATTCCTTACTATTACTGGTCTCTCTAGCTTCTGCAACCTAAACCCATGTCTAGCTACCATTTTTTTATCTATAAATATTCCTGTTGTACCACTATCCAAGAGTGCTTTCACTATTACACCCTCATACATATCTACTTTCTCTATCCCTATATTTAACCATACTTCTCTTAGCATTTTAAACATTCTTCTCACATTCTTCTCTATACCTCTCTCTCTTGCTATATCTTTTGGAACTTCTGTCCATGCACTGCTTTGCTATGCTTCTCCCTGTACAGGGCATGCTGCTACTCTCCAATCCCACCATGGTTGCTTTCTTCCAGTACTACATTTTGGACATAAAATTTTCTTTTTATCCTCCTCTGATATTCCCTTAACTGTATCTTTCCTTCTACACCAGCTATACTTTATATTGACTGCTTCTCTTTCTCTTGCTGTATTCTCTCTCTACCTCTATACTTTAAGACAACTGCTGCACTACACATTTCTCAAATGTTTACCAGAGATAAACCCTTGTCCTTGGTTTTTATGCATTTTGGTACCTTTGTAGTTGCACCCTCTATACTCCACAAATATCACAACTTTCCACCTGGTTGTCCACCCTCTCTGCTCTAATACTACACTTCTTGGAGGCATTCTCCATGTGCTGCTATATTTCTGCACCTTTCTCCATAGGAGGTGTGCTGGCCTTTTCTTTTGCTATGCCTTTTGCAGGCTAGCCACCCATACCACTTCCTCATCCCCCTCTCTTTTCTTTTCAACTTTAATATTTGGGCACTCCCATTTGAAATACCCAACACCCCAACATCTGAAGCATTTAACCTCTTCTACCATCTCATTTCTCCTTATCCTTACTTTCTCTTTCACTCCACATCTTATCACTCTACTCAACAACACTTCAAATTTATTTCTAGGGATTGGTTTTCCCTTCTCCTCCTTATTCTTGTTCCTGCAGTTATGGGCCAGATGCCTAAACTTTTTACAGCTCCAACACTTCCTTTCATCTCTTCTTTCTAGTTCTGCCCTTAGTTTGGTGAGGGCACACTGTTGATTGAGCATACTGTTCATAAGAGAGTTATATTGATCTAAAGACATGGTGCTATATCTCCAGAGAAGTTGGAATAGAAAATGATCTCACTAATGTTACATCTACTGGGGTGCAAGATCTTCACCTAGCTAGACACCTACTGCCTTACTTACTACTGCCCTAATACTATGGTTATACTATTACCCCAAGGAGAGAATCTCTAACCTAAATACCTTCCTAAGGATACAGCATTACTTCTCTGCATGTACAGCCCACAATGGGACTTTAGTACAAGGTTTATAAAGTAAAAAGATACAAGTAACTACTGGCAACACTACTCAATTAGTAGATCAGGTCTCAGACACAATACCTGAGCTTGGTACTGCACTTCTACCAATAGTCTCTAACTGACTATCAAGTCCCCTTAAGCCAAGGGCCCAGCTATGTATAGAAATGACTAGTGATTGTAATGACCACTGGTTAAGGATCAAAAAGATTATAAGAGTTAAGATAAGCAAGGTCCAAGATAGATGGTGCTCTGGATATAGAATCAAGTTCTAGTATAGCAACTTAGCCTAAGACAACTTAATCACCCTCCAAGTCCAAGTTGACAAAAAGAACTCAATAGAGTCCTCATTCAATTGTTGTATACTACTTATATATATTTTGTATTTACTTCTATTTATAAAGTCCTGTGTATCTCCTTTGAGTTATTCTCTCTTGTATGTCTATTGATTTTCTGATTAAATAAAAGAAAAAGAAAAAAAATATAAACAAAAAAAAGTTGATAGATCAAATACAATAATATCTAGAAACCCATACTAAAATTCCTAGTCCTAATATACAATCCCAAAATAAAGAAATATATTACTTTCTTGTTATCTTATTTTTAATTTTTATACCAAATTTATATAATTTAAGTGTTGATTTAGATAAAATCTATTTACAGTAGTTTAATTATTCTAATAGTTTTTGCTTATAATATAAATAATGACTTAGCCATTTAACTGAGTCATAACACTTTGGTTATAGTCAAGGTAACTCATGATAGTACTCCCCTCTTAAAGGTCTTCATCCCAGGGACTTCACAGTTTATTATATAGGTCCTGTAGGTTACCTATTTCATCTTCTTCATCCTACTCTTCTATCCTTGACTCCTCTATTTCTTGCTCCTCCTTCTTCTGAATCATTTCCAATGTTCTTTTTCTCTTTTGTTGTATTCTCTTCTAACATCTCCAATTTCTTTCCAATTGCTCCCAATACTCCTGATCAAATCTCCTATTATCCCATTTGTATAATGTTTTTGTTGTATATCTTTCTGGTAATTCTCCTCTATGGAATTCTCTATAATTTTCTTTCTCTGCCTGTCTTGACTCCTTTTTATATTCTTCTTCAAATCTCTTAACTAGGTCTCTTGCATTTTCTAAATTCTCTCTTGGTTCCCAAGTGTCCTCTTCTGCTGTATATCTCTTCCATCATACCAGGTACCTATTCTTCCCTCTAAACTTCCTTTTATTTAGTATTTTCTCCATTTTATATTTCTCTTCCTCTTTGATTACTACTGGAAGAGGCTGTTCTTTTCTCTGGCCTTCTACTTGATCTTTGTACATTCATACTCTACTGATGTTTACTACTGGATGTATTTTTATTGTACTTGGTAACTCCAGTTCAATTGTATTTGTTGATATAATCCTTTTTACCTTATAAGATCCCACAAATCACTCCATTAATTTTTCTGAATATCTTCCCTTCATTTGGAACTTAAGATCTTTTGTACTCAAGAGCACCCAGTTACCTACTCTGTACTCCTCTAGTTCACTTCTTTTCCTATCTGTATATTTCCTTATTTTTTCTTGACTCTTTCTCAGTGCTGCCTTTGCTTCCTCATGTACTTCTTTTATCCTTTTTGCAAATTCTTCTGCTCTCTCAAACTTCCCCTTCTTTCTCATCTCAAATTCCATATATAGATCCTGTCTATTATTTTCCTTGAATGGTGACACTTTTGTACTCATCTGTGCCTTATTATTGTATGCAAACTCTACCATTGCTAACCAATCTAGCCACTGCTCCTAACAGTGATCAATGAATATTCTCAAGTACTGTTCTAGTTTCTGATTTATTCTTTCTGTCTGACTATTTGTTTGTGGGTAGTAAGCTGTTGACAATTTGGTGTCAATCTCCAATATTTAATTCAACTCCCTCATTATTCCTACTACAAACTGTGCTCCCCTATCTGTTATAATACTTTTTGGTAATCTATGTAATTTCCAGACATTATCTCAGAACAGTCTTGCTACTCTCTCTACCAAAGTCTTTTCTGTAGTAAGCATAAAGTATACCATCTTTGTCATCCTATCACATACTACTAGGATTGCATCATATTCCTGTGCTAGTGGTAACTTTGTAATAAAGTCTGCTGTTATATAACTCTAGGGTTTTTCTGGTACTGCATTAGGTATTAATTTTCCTACTGGTGCCTCTGTATAATTCTTGTTTCTTTGGCATATGCTACAAGATTCTACATGCTTCTTGACTTTCTTTGTTATTCCTGGCTACCAAAAGTTTCTAGTAGCCAATTCTGTCATCTTCCACTGTCTTCCATGTCCTCCTACCAGTGTATTATAGTGTAACTGGATTACTTCTACCCTCAGCTTCTTATCTTGTAGCACATATACCTTCCCATCTCATAGCATTAGGCCATTCTCTTCTCTCCACTCTTTGTCTCTTAATATCTTTACTCCTGCTCACTTCATTTCCTCTACTGCTTTTATCATTATCTTTTGCATCTGATTTTCTGATTTCTTCTAGCAGGTTCACTCCTTTAATTACTACCTCTGTTACCTATGTTGCTTTCACTTCTAACCACTTTTTTTTTACTAACACTCTATCCTTATTATCTCTCTCTATGCCAACTTGCCAGTCTGGTCATCTACTTAGGCTATTGGCTCATTCCATACTGGTTCCTGGCACATGTTTCAGGTGGAAATCAAATCTTAATAGATACAGAGCCCATTATGCTTGTCTCCTATTTAACTTTTGGCTGTCTATGGAGTATTCAAGGTTTTTATGTTTGCTTTAGATCTCAAATCTGCTTTGTGCACCTTCTAGTAAATGCCTTCACTCTTCTAGACACCTAATAATTGCTAACATCTCTCTATCATGAATCTCATAATTCCTTTCTGCTTCATTTAATAATTTTGAAATAAAGACTACTGGTCTTTATTTTTCATTCTTATATTTCATTGACAACACTTCTCCTGTTGTATACTCTGATGCATCTGCTTCTACTCTTATTTCCTTGTCCAAGTCAGGTACTACTAGTACTGGTCTCATTGTAAACACCCTTTTTAACTCTTTGAATGCTACTTCCTGTTCCTCTCCTCAATTCCACTTTTCATTTTTTCTAACCAATTTATGCAATGGTTTGGCTAGCTTAGCAAAATCCTTTACAAATCTCCTGTAGTAATTTGTCAATCCTAGAAACCTCTGTACATCTTTGACTGTCTTAGATCTAGGCCATTCAAGAACTCCTATCACTTTCTTCTTCTGTATCTTAATTCCTTCTGCTCCTATTACCAGTCCAAGAAAGTTGATCTCTTTGACTTTTCAAATACATTTTTCTGGTTTTATATAGAGATTGTTCTCCTCTATCCTCCTCAACACTTCTTCTACTATCTTGTTATGCTTTTTTTCATTCTTTGTCTCTACCAACACGTCATCCATAAATGCTGCTATATTTCCCATGTCAATTAAGTCTCTAAGAATATTATTTATTATTGTCTGGAAAGTTGCTAGCGAGTTTGTGAGACCAAAAAACATAACTGTGGGTTCATACACCCCTATATGTGTAGTAAATACAGCCTTCCATTCATCCCCTTCCTTTATTTATATATTATTATATCTCTATCTCAGATCCATCTTTATAAATACTTTCTTTATGCCCATAGTGTTAATTAGGTCTGAAATCAATGGCAATGGATAATTATCCTTGACTGTCCCTTTATTCAGATATTGATAATCCTGCACCATTCTTTTCTTTCCATCCTTTTTCTCTACAAAGAATACTGGCAAAGTCTGGAATAACTTTAAGAGTTTAATATACCCTTTTCTCAACTGCTCCTCCACAAATTCTCTTACTTTCACTTTCACTTCTCTTGACATCAAGTATGTCCTTTCTTTCTTAGGTACAAAGTCTTCTCTCAGACTTATTGCATAGTCCCAAGGTTTTCTCACTGGTATCCTTTCTGACTCTGCCTTTTCAAATACTTTTAGCCACTTGTAAAACCTTGGTGGCACCATCTTCCTCACTTTTTCTTTATTTAGTTCAACTTCATCATCAAATTTCTCTTCTATCAACATTTTCCATTCATCTCTGTCCAGTTTTTCTATTGCTCTGATCCTTTTTCCTAGTTTCCTCTTTTTCTTTATTTCTTCCTTTACCACTATTTTTCTTCTACAGATTGGTGGATATCTTGTCATTTTGACTTCTCCTATCTTTCAGTTTATCTTGGGGTTGTGTACTTGCAGCCACAGTATATCCAGTATGATATCTGTCCTCCCCAAACTGCATACGTCTATTCTCATTCTTTCTACATAGCTTTTGTAATACACATTTACTTTCACTTGGTATGTAATAGCCTCTTTACTGCTGTTTGTTCCATCTACATTCCTAACTATCACTGGTCTATCTAGTTTCTATAGCTTAAACCTATGTTTTGTTACTATTTTTTTGTCTATGAACATCCCTATTGTACCATTATCCAAGAGTGCTTTTACTGTCACATCCTCATGTGTATCTACCTTTTCTACTCCAATGTTCAGCTACACTTCTCTTAATATTTTGAATATTCTTCTGATATCCCTTTGCTTATCTTCCTTTTTTGCTGTATTCTTTGAGATCTCTGTCCATGTGTCATTCTGCTGTGCTTTTCCCTCTATAGGGCTTGCCACCACTCCCTAGTTCCACTACAGCTTCTTTCTCTCTGTCCTATACTCTGGACACAAGATCTCTCTCTTTTTTTATTCTAATACTCTTTCTCCTATAGCATTTTTTCTTCTACATTCTACACACTATACTCTTGTTATCTCTCCCCTATTTGCTTTCCTATTTCTCCAATTCCATGCTTCTTGGCAAAGGTCATACTATATATTTTTCACTTGTCTCTTGAGAAGAAAACCTTGGTCTTAATTTTCATAGGTCTGCACATCTTTACCATCACATCCTCCACACTCCACATACATTACTACCACCTTCTCTGTGATCCATCCTCTATCAAGTAAGAGAGCACCTTGAGGGGGCAGGCTCCACTTGTCACAGTATTCCTGCACCTTTTTCCAAGAAGGACATACTGGGCTCCTCTCTTGCTGCATCTTTTGTGGCCTGGCCACATATGCCATTTTCTTCTTTCCTCTCCTCTTTCCTTTTACTTCTATGTCTGGACACTCCCATTTTTGGTGCTCCACTCTCCAGCATCTAAAATACTTTACTTCTTCCTCTTCTCTTTCCTGTTACCTTATTTTTACTTTACCTTTTACTCCACATTGTATTACTTAACTCACCAATACTTTAAACTTATTTTTGGGGATTGGTTTCCCCTTCTTCTCTCCTACAGTTATGGGTCAGGTGCCTGAACTTCCTACAATTGAAGCACTCCCTCCCCTCTCTTTCTTGTAGCTCTACTCTTAGTTTGGTGAGGACCCACCATTAGTTGAGCATGCTGCTTATCAAAGAGTTGTATTGTTTAAGAAACATAGTGTTATGCCCCCTTAATGTTGAATAAGATTGATCTTACTAGTCACTACTACATCTGTTGGAGCACAAGATCTTTATCCAACCAGACTCTTACTGCCATACTGACTACTGCTCTAATCAAATAGTAAATGATCACCTCAAGAAGAGGATCTCTACTCTAACAGCACCTTCCTAAGAGGTTGATGCTATTCCTTTGTGTGTATAGATGACAGTACACCTCCAGCACAAGGTTTCTACTGATCAAAAAGGATACAAGTAATTTACTAAACAACACCATCCAATTGCTAGGTCAGGTCTTGAACATGATACCTGGGTTTGGTACTGAGTCTCCACTGGTAGTCTCTAACTGACTACCAAGTCTCCTTTACAGCTAAGGCCCACTATTCAAAAAGACCAGTGATTGAGCTGATCACCAATCGAGAACAATAAAAGAGTAAAGTATAGGCAGGGTTCAAAGTGAACAGTATCTAAAGTATGGAATCAAGTTCTTTTGTTGTGTGACTCAAGTTGAGTTGACTCAGCAGCTAAGTCTTTGAGGGTTACAAAAAGAACTTGATGGAGTTCTCGATCAATTGAGCTATCTACTTATACAAGTATGCTATTTGCCCTTGTTTATACTGATGGTATTCTACAACTAGCCAAGAGGCTGCTGGTTCAATTCTCTTGTTTGTCATTCTATAAATAGATATTCTTTGGTCATAGTCAAGATGACTCATGACAAGCTACAGCTAGCTGTAATGATACAAAATTTGCAAGATCTCCAGGCAAGCAGCTGATGATTGTTAATCTATAATCTTCTTTACTAATAACAACACCAACAGTAGATAATTCTTCTTACTTGATTATGAGTTTCTTGAGAAAATTTCAAATATTCTTGGAGTCTTTACACTTTATGTCAAGAAATTGTATATGAAGGTCAGTTTGAGTATAGGCTCCTTTAGTTGTGTATTCTTTGATAATCAGATCCCATTGGTCCTTGATAGTTGGTTTGGAGTAAACCTTCATAAGGGTTGAATCAGAGATTTTCTGAGTAAGCAATAACTTTGCAGCTCTCTTATCCTTTTTTCATTGAAGACTGTTGGAAATCTCTTTATTTGTACTTCTAGTAGGGTGTTATCGATAGACAGTGAATGTCCTTAGTGATCACCCTAGGTGGATGTTCAAGAAGAACTCGATGAAGTTCTTTGTTGGATTGGACTTCTACTTATACTACTTTTTACAGTAGCTGTACTATTAGTTCACAATCACATATTCTTCCAGAATGTTCTGTGATCACTTGACCTTGTCACATGACCTTAGTTCCCACACTATTTATATCTCAACCCCATTGTATGTCTTGAGGTTTTGGATTAAGTGTTCAAATGCATGGAAAACTATTCTCTTTTTGGGGCTCTCATAACATAGGGGTTTTGGGTTGGTTCCATCAAAGTAGCCCCAAAAGCCTTTTGCCTCAACAGTATTTTTAAAATGGATGTGGAAGATAGTCTAGTTGAGATCAAAGGGGTTGAGTTTAGAAACTGTGGTGGAAAGGGAGTTGGTGAGGGATATAGCAGTAGTACTAGACATAGTAGTTATTCTGTGCAATGGGGCTCAATAACCTGTAGAAATATGATAAACTTGTGATACTCAGTCTTTGTGTGTAAATGACTGAGATGTCAATATATGTCCTGGCTACTTATATGTTCTCTAAAAACAATAGCAACAATAGATAGTACAAGGTTTTGAGGACACAGCCTATAAATACAATAGTTTCCAACTTATGAACAATTGCCACTTTGTATTGTGACTACCTGTGGTCACAATTATGTCATCTTGGACTTGCAAACATTTGTCTGCTCAACAAGATTGTGGAGAAATATAACTTTAATCTACAAACTAAGGAACTACAATATACTGGTAGAGTACTTATACAAATCCCAGAATAGGAGTGGTGGTTCAAGTGTTTGGTCTACATTGTGATCCTATAGGAGTAAACAAATTAGGAGTTCAGGAGTGGAAATTATTAAAAAAATGAAAAGAAAATGAATATAAATAATAATTAATACCAAATTTCCAGTATATGACACATCTAAAGCCAGG
>Ga0153969_1000281_pt1 | contig 11315 bp, 22 predicted proteins | sample TSGA053MetaG_FD_104702 | JGI IMG/M metagenome (GOLD analysis project Ga0153969, IMG submission 104702) | Attine ant fungus gardens microbial communities from Georgia, USA - TSGA053 MetaG | ecosystem: Host-associated > Fungi > Mycelium > Unclassified | place: USA: Georgia, George L Smith State...
CTATATATAATATAAACAACTAAAGGAATACTTTAGAGTCCAGAGAATAAGAGGAGACAGAGGCAAGTACATGTTGAAATATCAAACAATATACTAAAATTAGTTTGTTGTTTTTGTTAAGGCTCTAGACTGGAATATTGAACTGGAGGGGTGCTCTCTGGAAGTAACTGTTCCACTGTCAATTGATAATGAGAACTGTCAAGTAGATAGGGAGCAGTATGGGAGAAGCTAGAAATATACTGTGAATTACTATGAATATACTTGTGAATGTACACTCTGGGTTCCAGAAAGTGACACAAAGAATAGAGTCTGTAAGAACTTGGACAGGGATGCCTTAGAACTACTCCTAGTCCAAGTTGACAAGAAGAACTCAATAAAGTTCTCATTCAATTGCTATACACTACTTATACACATTCTGTTATTTACTTCTATTTATAAAGTCCTGTGCATCTCCTTTGAGTCATTCCCTCTTGCACATCCATTGATTTAAATGAAAAGAAAAAAAAAATATAAATAATGACTTAACCATTTGGCTGAGTTATAACACCACCCCCCTCTCAAGGTTCCTTGTCCCAAGGATTTTACAATTCATAGTCAGGGTCAACTATGTTGTCCATTTTATCTTTATCTTCTTCTGTATACTCTCTAATTTCTGATTCTTTTTGCTTGATTTCTTCTTCTTCCTCCTGAATCATTTCTAAAGTTCTTCTTCCTCTTACTTGTCTCCCTTTCTATTGTCTCCAACTCCTTTCTAATCTTCTCCAATATTCCTCATCATACTGCTTATCCAACTATCTGAATAATTTCTTTGCTGTAAATTGTCCTGGCAGTTCTTCTCTTCTGAATATTTCTTCTTCTCTTTTCTGCTGTCTTACATCTTCCATGTCCCATTGGTACTCCTTTTCAAATTCTTTAACTGCTCCCTTTGTATTCTTCAAGTTTTCCATTTCTTCCTAAGTATCTAACTCTACTGTAAATCCCTTCTATTGTACTAGATACTTATCCTTCCCTCTAATCCATTGCTTATTCAATATTCTCTCAACCTCCCATTCCTCTTCTCCCTTAATTATGACTGGAGCTAGTGGCTCCTTCCTCTGTCCCTCTACTTGCCCTATGTATCTACATATTCTACTGATGTTTACTACTGGGTGTGCTAGATAACTCCAATTCAACTGTATTTGCCAATATGATTTTCTTCACTTTATAAGGGCCTACAAACCTTTCTGTCAACTTTTCCATTTTTCTACCAACTATTTGGTATTTCAGATCTTTGATGCTGAGCATCACCAAGTTCCCTACTTTATACTCATTAACTTTTCCTCTCTTTTTATCTGTATATTTCTTCATCTCCTCCTATGCCTTCCCTAGTGCTGCCTTAGCTTTCTCCTGAATCTCTTTCATCTTTATTACAAATTTTTCTGCTCCTTCATACTTTCTCTTCTTTCTTACTTCAAACCCTATTCTAGGATCTTGCCTATAGTTTGCTTTGAAGAGTGATGTCTTTGTACTAGAGTGTGCTTTATTGTTGTATGTGAACTCTACTATTCCTAACCAGTCTGGCCATTGCTCTTGCCTATAGTTAATGAATATTCTTAAGTACTGTTCCAACTCCTGGTTGACTCTCTTTGTCTGCCTATCTGTTTGAGGATGGAATGCTGTTGATATCTTGCTTTCAACCCCCAACATCCCATTTAACTCCTTTACTAACCCTACTGTAAACTAGGGTCCTCTGTCTGATATGATGCTTTCAGATAGACTATGTAGTTTCTACACATTGTCCCTGAACAACCTCACTAACCCTTCTGCTAATGTTTTTTCTGTAGTCAGTATAAAGTGTACTATTTTTGTTAGTTGGTCCACTACTACTAGAATAGAGCCATATCTCTGAGCTAAAGGCAGTTTGGTAATAAAATCTACCAATATGTATATCCAGGGTTTTTCTGGGATAGAGTTAGGTATTAATTTTCCAGCTGGCTACTCTGTGGTTTTTGTTCCTTTGGCAGGAATCACACCCTTTCACATATCTTTTTACCTCTTTTGTTATTCCTGGTGACTAGTTCCACTATCTTCTATTGTCCTTCATATCCTCCTACTGGTGTATTGTAGTATAGCCTAATTATTTCTACTCTCAATACATTATCTTTAGGCACATACACTTTTCCCTCTTTATACATTATGCCATCTACTTTTCTCCACTCTTTATCTCTTAACATCTTTACTCCTGCCTGCTTCATTTTCTCAACTGCTTTTATTACTTCATCATCTTTCACCTTTAATTGTCTCACTTTCTCTAGTAGATTGACCCCTTCCACAATAATCTCTACCTTTTCTGTTCTCTTTACTATTAGCCATTTGGGTTTTACCAGTGTTTCATTCTTGTTGTTTTTATCTACTCCTATCTCCCAATCTAGCCTCCTGCTTAAGCTGTCTGCCTTCTCTATCTTGCTTCCTGGAACATGTTTCAGTGTAAAGTCAAATCTTGACAAATACAGAGCCTATCTCACTTATCTCCTATTTAACTTTTGTACTTTCATGAAGTATTTGAGATTCTTATGATCTGTCCAGATTTTGAACTTAGTGGTTGTCCCCTCTAAGAAGTGCCTCTAGGCCTCTAAGTATCTGACTACCACTAGCATTTCTTTATTGTGTATTTCATAGTTCTGTTCTGTATCACTTAACAATTTGGAGATAAAAGCAACTAGTCTCCACAATTCATCAGAGCATTTCATTGATAAAACTCCTCTGGTAGCATAGTTTGAAGCATCCACTTCTACCCTGAATTCTCTGTCTAAGTCTGGGGCCACTAACACTAGTCTAGTAGTAAAGATTTGTTTAAGCTTGTTAAATGCCTTTTGCTGTTTACTTCTCTATTGCCACTTCATATTCTTTTTCATCAATGTATTCATTGGCCTAGCTACTTGTGCAAAATTCTTAATGAACTTCCTGTAGTAATTTGCAAGGCCCAGGAATTTTCTGACATCTTTCACATTTTTTGGCTCTGGTCAGCTGAACACTCCATCTACTTTTTCCTTCTCTATCTCTATTCCATTAGACCCTATGACAACCCCTAGAAATCCTATTTTTCTCACTTTCCACACATATTTTTCTGGCTTGACATACAAGTCATTCTCCTCTAGTCTCTTTAGTATTTTATCTACAATCTCATCATGTCCCTCCTCTATCTCTGTTCCCACTAGTACATTATCCACAAAAGCTGCAACTTTTCCTTCATTAATCATGTCTCTCAGGATCTCATTCATCATTGTCTGAAATGTGGCTAGCAAATTTGTCATCCCAAAAAACATTACTGTTGGTTCAAAAGATCCCATATATATTGTAAATGCTCCCTTCCACTCATTCCCTTCCTTAATCCTTACATTGTTGAACCCCCACCTTAGATCAATTTTAGTGAATACTTTCTTGCTCCCCATATTGTCTATTAGGTCTATAATTAATAGGAGCAGGTAGTTGTTTTTCACCATCTGATCATTCAGGTTATAGTCCATCACCATCCTCTTACTTCCATTCTTTTTGCTCACAAAGAATACTGGTGATTTCTGAGGGGATTTAGACAGTCTGATATACCCTTTTCTCAGTTGATCATCCACAAAGCTCTGGACCTTCTCCCTCTCATTTCTAGACAAAGAATAAATTCTCTCTTTTTGTGGTTTGAATGTTTTCTTGAGATCTATGGCATGATCCCAGATTTTCCTTGTTGGCATTCTTTCTGATTCTATCTTCCCAAATACCTTTCTCTACTTTAAAAAATTTTATGGCACTATTTCCTCAATCTTCCTATGGTCCGCTTCGACTTCTTCTTCTTTTCCCCAATCTTTTTTATTGTCTACTTCCTATCTTACCACCTGTTCCTCTTTTACAGTTGCTAGCCTCTCCCCTTTTCTCTTTCCCTTTTTTTCTTTCAACTTCATATTCCTTCCATATAGTGGTGGACACCTTGTTATTTTTACCTCTTCTGTCTTTCAATTTATCTCTGGATTGTGTGCTTGCAACCATGGCATTCCTAGTATTATGTCTGTCTTTTCTAGATTGTACACATCTATTCTTATTCTTTTTACATGACTTTTATAGTACATGTTCACCTCTACTTGGTAGGTAATAGCTCCTATACTATTGTTTGTCCCATCAACATTCCTGACCACTATTGGTCTTTCCAATTTCTGCAGCCTAAATCCATGTCTTGCTGCCATCTTTCAATCTATAAATATCCCTGTTGTACCATTGTCCAAGAGTGCTTTTACTATTACACCTTCATGTGTATCTACCTTTTCTACTCCAATATCCAGCCATACTTCTCTCAGCATTTTAAACATCCTCCTCACTTCTCTCTGTTCACCCCCTTCTTTTGCTGCACCTTTTGGAGCCTCTGTCCATGTATCGCTTTGCTGTACTTTTCCCTTTGTGGGGCACACTGCTTCTCCCTAGTTCCATTACTCTCTTTTTCTTTCTACCCTACATTTTGGGCATAGAATCTTTCTTCTTTCCTATTCTGACACTTTTCTCACAATTGCATCCCTTCTTCCATAGTTTACACACTCTACTCTTGTTATCTCTCCTCTTTTTGTTTCTCCTTCTCTCCAGTTCCATGCTTTTTGGCATAGACTGCACCATATATTTCTTACTTGTCTCTCAAGGAGGAATCCTTGTCCCTGATTTTCTTAGGTCTATACCCCCTTGCCTTTACATCCTCCATAGTCTACATATGTTGCCACTATTTCTCTTGTAATCTATCCTCCTTCAAGTAAAAGTACATCTTCTGGAGGCATGTTCTACCTTCTACAGTACTTGTAAGAACTTAGACTGAGATATCTTAGAACTACTCCTAGTCCAAGTTGACAAAGAGAACTTGATGGAGTTCTTATTTGATTATGGTACACTACTTATATGCCTCTTGTGTTTACTTTTATTTATAAACTCCTATGCATCTCTTCTTAGTTGTTTTATCTCATGCATCCACTGATTTCCTAATTAAAAGAAAAGAAAAGAAAAAGAAAATAATGACTTAGCTGTTTTTGGCTGTGTCATGATACCACCCCTCTCTCAAGATTCCTTGTCCCAAGGATTTTTACAGCTCATAGTAGGGGTCATAGATGTTCCCCATTTTGTTGTCGTCTTCTGTCCACTCCTTAAGTTCTGAGCCTCCCTGTTCAATTTCTTCTTCTTTCTCTTTTATTGTTTCCATGGTTCTTTGCCCTCTTGTCCTTCCTCCTTTCCATCATCTCCAATTTCTTTCCAACCTTGCCCAGTATTCTTTGTCATACCTTTTATCTGACCATCCAAATAACCTTTTTGCTGTAAATCATCCTGGTAGTTCTCCCCTTCTGAATGTCTCTTCTTCCTTTTCCTGTCTTCTAATGTCTTCCATATCTCTTCTGTATTCCTTTTCGTACTCTTCTATTGCTTCCTTTGCATTCTCCAGGTTCTCCTTCCCTTCTCAGGTATCCGATTCTGCCATAAATTCCTTCTACCATACCAGGTACTTATCCTTTCCTCTAATTTGCTGTTTATTTAGTATTCTCTCGACTTCCCATTCCTCTTCTCCCTCAATTATGACCAGAGCTGGTTGTTCCTTCTTTTGTCTCTCAACTTGCCCTATGTATTTATGTATCCTACTAACATTTACTACTAGATGTATCCTGATTGTGCTAGGTAGTTCCAATTCAACTGCATTTGCTGATATGATTTTCTTTACTTTATAAGGGCCAACAAACTTCTCCGTCAACTTTTCTGTCCTTCTACCAGCCATCTGATATTTCAGATCCTTGGTGCTTAGCATTACCAAGTCTCCTACTTTATACTCATCGTCTTCTCCTCTCTTCCTATCTGCATATTTCTTCATCTCTTCTTGTACTTTTCCCAGCACTGCTTTTGCTTCTTCCTGGATCTCTTTCATTTTTGTCACAAATTTCTCCATTCCTTTGTATTTCCCTTTCCTCCTCATTTCAAACCCCATTCTAGGATTTTGTCTGTAATTTGCCTTGAAAGGCAAAACCTTAGTACTTGAGTATGTTTTATTATTGTAGGCGAACTCTGCCATTCCTAACCAGTCAGGCCACTGCTCCTGCCTGTGGTCAATAAACATCCTTAAGTACTGTTCCAGTTCCTGATTAACCCTCTCTGTCTGTCCATCGGTTTGAGGGTGGAATACTGTTGACAATTTACTCTTGATCCCCAACATTCTATTCAATTCTCTCATTAACCCTACCACGAATTGGGGTCCCCTATCTGATATGATGCTTTCTGGTAGACCATGCAATTTCCACACGTTATCCCTAAACAACCTTGCTAATCTCTCTGCTGATGTTCTCTCTGTAGTTGGTATAAAATGGACCATCTTAGTTAACTAATCCACTACTACTAGAATGCTATTGTATCCCTGTGCCAAAGGCAACTTAGTGATAAAGTCTGCTGATATATGCATCCACGGTTTTTCTAGGATTGAGTTTGGCATTAATTTGCCTGCCAGTTGCTCTGTGCAGTTTTTATTCCTCTGACAAGAGTCACAACCTTCCACATATTGCTTCACTTCCTTCATTACTCCTGGTCACCAGAAATTTCTCGTGACCAGCTCCACCATCTTCCACTGTCCTCCGTGCCCTCCTACAGGTGTATCATGATGTAACCTGATTATTTCTGCTCTGAGTGCCTCATCCTTGGGTACATACACCTTTCCTTCTCTATACATTACACTGTCTATGTCCTTCCACTCTTCATCCCTTAGGATTTTTACTCCTGCTCATTTCATCTCTTTCACTGCTTTAACTACTTCGTCATCCCTTACTTTTGACTGTTTTATCTTCTCCAATAGGTCTACTCCCTCCACTATTACTTCCACCTTTTCTGTCCTTCTGTTCTCTAACCACTTCTTTTTTACCAACATTTCATCCTCATTGTCTCTTTCCACTCCAACCTCCCAGTCTGGCCTCCTGCTCAGGCTGTCTGCCTTTCCTATCTTTGTTCCAGGAACGTGTTTAAATACAAAGTCAAATCTTGATAGGTATAGTGCCCATCTGGCTTGTCATCTATTCAACTTTTGTGCTTTTATAAAATATTCAAGATTTTTATGATCTGTCCAAATCTCAAATTTTACTGCCGTTCCTTCTAGAAAATATCTCCATGACTCTAGACACCTGATTACTACTAACATTTCCTTGTTATGTATCTCATAGTTCCTTTCTGTATCACTTAGAGATTTTGAAATGAAAGCTACTAGTCTCCATAAGTCGTCAGAGCACTTCATTGAGAGCACTTCTCCAGTTGCGTAGTTTGAGGCGTCTGCCTCTACCCTGAACTCTTTGTCTAAGTCTGGGGCTACTAGTACTGGTTTTGTTGTAAAGGCCTTCTTGAGCTCATCAAATGCAGCCTGTTCTTCTCCCTTCCACCTCCACTTCATATCCTTCCTCGTCAGCACATTTATTGGCCTGGCTACTCAAGCAAAGTCCTTAATAAACCTCCTGTAATAATTTGTGAGGCCCAAAAACTTCCTGACATCTTTCACATTTCTTGGTTCTGGCTAACTCAGCACCCCGTCCACCTTCTCTTTCTCCATCTCTATTCCACTGGGTCCTATGACTATGCCCAGGAATCCGATCTTCCTTACTTTCCATGCACACTTCTCTGGCTTGACGTATAAGTCATTCTCTTCTAACCTCCTCAGGACCTTTTCTACTATCTCATTATGTTCCTTCTCTGTTTCTGTCCTGACTAGCACATCATCCACAAATGCTGCTACTTTTCCTTTATTAATCATATCCCTCAGAATTTCATTCATCATCACCTAGAATGTAGCTGGTGAATTTGTCATTCCAAAAAATATGACAGTTGATTCAAAGGATCCAATGTGTGTGGTGAATGCTCCTTTCCACTCATCCCCCTCCTTTATCCTCATATTGTTAAAGCCCCATCATAAGTCCATTTTGGTGAATACTTTCTTATTCCCCATGTTGTCAATTAAATCTGTAATTAGTGGCAGGGGATAATTATTCTTTACGGTTTGTTCATTTAGACTACAATAGTCTATAACCATCCTCTTCTTCCTATCTTTCTTACCCACAAAGAAAACTGGTGACATCTGAGAGAATTTTGATGGTCTGATATACCCCTTTCTTAACTGGTTGTCCACAAATTTCTGAACCTCCTCCCTTTCATCTTTGGAGAGAGGGTAGATTCTTCCCTTTCATGGTTTGAATGTCTCTTTGAGATCTATAGCATGATCCCAGATTTTCCTTGTTGGCATCCTCTCTGACTCAATTTTCCCAAACACTTTTCTCCACTTCAGGAATTTCTTGGGGACCATCTCATCAATCTTTCTGTAATCAGCCTTGAGCTCCTCCTTTCTTCCCCAATCTTCCTTATTGTCTACTGCCCATCTCACCATCTTTTCTTTCTCTAGGGTTGCCACTCTTTTTCCTTTCTTGATTCCCCTTGGTCTTGTTCTACTACATAAGGGGGGGCATCTCATCATTTTTACTTCTCCAGTTTCCCAATTGATTTCTGGGTTATGTGCCTGTAACCACAGCATTCCCAGTGTCTGACCTCTCTTTGCCTACCCTCCTCTTTTGCTGCACCTTCTGGGGCTTCTGCCCATGTACTGCTCTGCTGTGCCTTTCTTTTCTGACATCCACACCACTTCTGCCTATTTGAAATCACCCCCTATTCTCTATTCCCCTCTATATGGCATCCTTTCTGTCTACACCTTTTACACTCCACATATGATACTATCACCTCCTTTGTATACCACTCCAGCTCTAACAGGCATGCCTCATCTGGAATGTCCTCTTCACAGTACTCTTGTGCTTTTTGTCATAGGACATGTGCTAGACTCCTCCTCCACTCCTTTTGCTGCACCTTTTGTAGCATGGCCATATGTGCTGCCTCTTCTACCATTCGCAACTTCTTTTCTCTTTTCCAAAGAGAACACTCTCTGCACTTGTGTCCCTTCTCTCCACACTTAAAATATTCTACTTTCGTCTCCTGCTTCCTTATCATCCTCTCCTTCACATCACACTGCATCACCCTACTTGACAACACTTCAAATTTGTTTTGGGGAGCGGTTCCCCTCTTTTCCTTTCCTCCCTTGTTCCTGCAATTTCAGGCCAAGTATCCGAACCCTTTGTAACTCCAACATTCTTGTTCTTTCTTTCCTTCTAATTTTGCCCTTAATGAAGTAAGGGCACACTTTTGTTTGAGCAGGTTGCTCATTAATGAATTGTATTGTTGCAAAGACATGGTGCTATGTCTTTGCAAGGGTACAGAAGTAGTGTTGATTCTTGCTAATTACAACTACATTTGCTGGGGCACAAGATCTTCACCCAGCCAGGTGCCTACTGTTCTACTAACTACTGTCTTAATAATAGGGTTAGACTATCACCTCACAGAGAGGATCCCTACTCTAGACGGCCTCCTAGAAGTAACCATCACTCCTTTGCATGTACCACTCACAATGGAGCACAGCACAAGGTTTCTACTAGGAAAACAGTAATTAATAACACCACCCAGTTGCAAGGTCAGGTCTAGAACATGATGCCTGGGTTTGGTACTGTATTTCTACCTGCAGTCCCTAACTGACTGCAAAGTCCCCTTAAGCCAAGGGCCTGGCTATATATGGAGGTGGCTAGTGATCATGGTGACCACTGGCCAAGGGTTGGTTTATATGAGAGTAAGAGTGAGCAAGGTCCAAGGTGAACAGTGCTCCAGAAGTGGAGATTGAGTTCTAGTGTAAGAACTTAGACTGAGACATCTTAGAACTACTCCTAGTCTGAGTTGACAAGGAGAACTTGATGGAGTTCTTATTTGATTATGGTACACTACTTATATGCCTCTTGTGTTTACTTTTATTTATAAACTCCTATGCATCTCTTCTTAGTTGTTTTATCTCATGCATCTGCTGATTTCCTAATTAAAAGAAAAGAAAAGAAAAGAAAAGAAAAAGAAAATAATGACTTAGCTGTTTTTGGCTGTGTCATGACAGTACTTTTATACCTTTTTCCATGTAGGATGTACTGGCCTCCTCTTCTGCTGTGCCTTTTGTAGCATTGCCACATACACTGCTATCTTCTTATACCTCCTCCTTTCTTCTTCAATATTTGGGCACTCCCACTTGTAGTGCCCTATTCTCCAATATCTGAAGCATTTTACTTTTTCCACCACCTCCTGCCTCCTTACTTTTATTTCTTCCCTCACTCCACATTGCATCACCCTACTTGCTATCACTTCAAATTTATTTTGGGAAATTGGCTTTTTCTTCACCTCCTCCTTTTTATTCCTGCAGTTATGGACCAGATGCCCAAACTTCTTACAATATCGACATATCCTCCTTCTTCCTTCCTCTAACTCTGCCCTCAGTTTAGTAAGAGCATGCTTCTGGTTGAGCAAACTGCTCATGAGAGAATTGTATTGGGACTGAAACATTGTATTGATACCTCAATGGTACAGAGTGAATAATTGATCTTACTAGCTACACTATGTCTGCTGGGGCACAAGATCTTCACCCAGCCAGAGTCCTACTGCCCTACTAACTACTGCTTTAATACTAGGGTTAAACTATCACCCAATGGATGGGATCCCTAATCTAGACAGCCTCCTAGAGAGTAACTGTCAATTCTCTGTATGTACAAGTCACAATAGACCCCAGCACAAGGTTTATACTAAGAACAGTACAAGTATCTACTAAACACTGCTCAATTGCAAGGTCAGATCTCAGTATCAATACCCAAGCTTAGTATTATACTTCCACCATCAATCCCTAACTGATTGACAAGTCCCCTTAAGCCAAGGGCCCAGCTATATATAGAGGTAACTAGTGATCATAATGACCACCAGTCAAGGATTGAAGAGATTATGACAGTTAGAATGAGTAAGGTCCAAGACAAATGGTGTCACAAACTTCATTCAGACCATAACTCTGGGAATACTTGACCGATTTCAACGATCTAAATGGCCACTGAAAGCCCTTAAGAAGACCTTTCAAACGGTACCAAAAACATCTCAAAGCAATCAGTATTCACCAAGTTATCAGCAGATCAGTCAGTGATCACCAAGTTACCAGACACTAAATCACTGATATCTCGGGAACTGCTTAACGTAATCATTTGCTTCAATGACCATCGTGAAACTCTCTTCAATGTGCTTCTTTCAGCTATAAATAGATCCCAAGGTGATAATATCCCATGGAAATACAAGGTCCTCAATGTTTGCACATAACACTGATCTTTATCCATAGATTATCATCTGTCCTTGAATAGAACAAAGGACTGCCCTAAGATGGTTAGGTTATCTCTATTTCAAGAACAATAGCA
>Ga0153969_1000285_pt1 | contig 11234 bp, 7 predicted proteins | sample TSGA053MetaG_FD_104702 | JGI IMG/M metagenome (GOLD analysis project Ga0153969, IMG submission 104702) | Attine ant fungus gardens microbial communities from Georgia, USA - TSGA053 MetaG | ecosystem: Host-associated > Fungi > Mycelium > Unclassified | place: USA: Georgia, George L Smith State...
CACCGATACCGGCCTGCACAGCAAGGGCTGGAGCCGCCAACAGGTGATCGATTACATGCTCAGCAATTCCGCCGAGAGCGAAACCCAAGCCATCGCTGAGGCTGAACGTTACATCGCCTGGCCCGGCCAGGCCTTGGCCTACAAGATCGGCGAACTGAAAATCAAGCAGGCTCGAGACAAAGCAGAACACGCATTAGGAACGCGCTTCGACCTGCGCAAGTTCCATGCCGAAATGCTTAAGGATGGCTCGGTGCCGCTGGATGTGTTGGAACAGAAAATCGATCGTTGGATCGCCGAGCAGCGTGCTCATTGAATGCGATCGACAATATTCGCAGGAGTCGCGGTTTTTGCTCGTTTACTTAAGTAATAATGACGCGAATGAAGTGTCATGCGCCGATGTTAATCCCAGCCTTGACGTTCGCTCGAGCCCACACAGCCGGTCGCGGCATGCGTGCGCTCCGTTCTCTAGCTGCGCTGGTGCTGGCCTTGATCGTTTCCGCACCTGGCCAAGTCAACGCACAAGATTGGCAATATCGAGTCCGCCCTGGTGACAATGTCTGGGATGTGAGCGCGCGCTATGTGCGCAATCGGATCAGTTGGCAGCGGGTACAACGCTACAACAACATCGGTGATCCCCTGGCGCTCAGGCCAGGAACGACGCTGCGTATTCCGGTCGCCTGGCTCAAAGCTCAACCCGCCCCAGCGCGGGTGCTTGACGTGCAAGGTGCGGCAACGGTGACTTTGCCAGGGCAAGCCCCGCAACCGGTCAGCGCCGATAGCCGGGTGGGGATCGGCGCGCGGCTGCGCACCGCCGAGGAAGCGAGTCTGACGTTGGAATTCGCCGATGGTTCGCGCCTGCTGATGCAAGAAAACAGCGAACTGACCCTAGACAAGCTCAGCGCCTACGGCAAGACCGGCATGGTCGATACCCGCGTCCGGCTGTATCGAGGCCGTATCAGCAATGATGTCCAGCGCGTGCGCGGCCCTGCCTCGCGTTTCGATGTACAGACTCCGAATATTCTCTCTAGCGTACGCGGCACCGAGTTTCGGATCGCGACACATGGTGACACCGGCAGTGTCGCCGAGGTGCTCGATGGCGCCGTTGTCCTGGACGCACAAACCGGTTCAGTCCGGCTTGAACAAAACCAGGGCAGCTTTACCGGCAGCGATGGCCGACCTTCCGCGCCACGGCCGCTGCTGCCTCCTGCGCAAAATCTCAGCGCGGATAACAGCGCAGCGGTCACTCAACTGCGCTGGACCCAAATCACCAATGCGCAGCGGTATCGGGTGCAGCTGGCGCAGACCGAGGATTTTTCGACTCTGATCCGCGATGAAGTGGTGCAAGATCAGCACTATCCCGTACTCGGCCTGGCACCGGGACGCTACTACGCACGTGTGCGCGGCAGCGATGCCGATGGTATTGAAGGCCTCGATGCGACTGCGGCGGTCACGGTCGTTGCCGCGCATCCTCCATTCGCGATTGAACCGGGTGAAAACGCCAGGGTGAGCAGCGCTCGTCCGCGCTTCCGTTGGACCGCGACCGACAAACCGACGCGCTATCGCTTGCAATTGTCGCGCAGTGGTGACTTCAGTCAGTTATTACAAGATCAGACCCTGGCCGCAAGCAGCGCACGCGCAGCCGCCGCACTTGCACCTGGCCAATATTATTGGCGCGTTGGCCTGCTCGGCGGCGGCGGTGAACCGCTGGCTTTCAGCGACCCCATCCGCTTCGACGTGGGTCCACCCGAGCCTGGCCCTGCGATGGCAGGTAGTGAGCGGGAAGCCGGCGCCGATGGGCTGCACATCCGCTGGCCGGCATCGGCGCAGGCCAAGGCCTATCGTTTCCAGCTTTCGCGCAAATCGGATTTCAGCAAGCTCACCATCGATCGCGAGGTCGCCGAGCCGCAGATCGCGCTGACCGATCTGCGCGCTGGTACCTGGTACGCGCGCGTACAAGCCATCGAAAGCGACGGGTACGCAGCAGATTTCGGCCCGGTCCAGCAATTCAAGCTGGGTTGCCTACCGTGTCGAATCGCCGCAGGCGCCGGTGCCGCGGCGCTGTTACTGCTATTGCTATAACGCGTCAATGCCAACTGGCAGGTCCTTCACCAAACTCTGGCCGGCCCTGATACTGGCGGTGGCGGTGTCGATGCTGAGCTGGAGCGGACTGATCTGGCGGGTCGACAATATCTTCTATGACGCGTTCATCTCAAAGACGGGACAGCGTGCGGATGGCAGCATCATTATCGTGGCCATTGACGAAAAAAGTCTGGCCGAGTTGGGGCGCTGGCCATGGCCGCGCGAACTACATGCAGAACTGCTCGAGCGCATACGCGATCTGGATGTGCGCGGCGTAGCCATCGATGTGCTGTTCTCCGATCCTGACCGCTATCAGCCGGAAAGCGACCGCCAATTCGCCGCTGCGATTCGCCGCCATGGTCGCGTTGTGCTGCCGGTCGGGGTCAGTCCTTCCGAGCCCGGCGGTCCGCCGATCGAGCTGATGCCGATCCCTGCTTTGTCAGCGGCCGCGGCAGGACTGGGCCATATCGGCACCGACGTAGACCCGGATGGCGTGGTCCGCGGCGCCTATCTTTACGCCGGATTGGGCGACGCGCATTGGCCCATCCTGGCATTGGCGATGTACCAACTATGGTCAGGATCAGATAGCCAGGTGGCGCCGCTTGGATTGCGCAATCGCGACCGGTCAACAGGAGGCCTCGCGGAATGGCGACGCGATGCATACGTCAGAATTCCGTTCGTCGCCAGCGGCGCAGGTTTCAAGCAAGTGTCCTATGTCGATGTGCTGCGCGGCCGAGTGCAGCCAGATTTGCTGCGCGGCCGGTGGCTATTGGTTGGCGCAACCGCCGCGGGCATGGGCGACTATCTGCTCACGCCGTTATCGTTCCGCAATGCGCCCGCCTCTGGCGTGGAGTATCACGCCACTTTGCTCAATATGTTGCTTCAGCGTAGCGCCATCGTGCCGCTGCGCGGCTGGCCACAGCTGCTGTTGGCCATGGCATTGGTCGTGCTGCCGTTTTTGTTGCAGGTCGGACTGTCTTCGCGTTGGCGCTGGTGGACCATTCCAACCCTCGCAGCAATGCTCACACTGGCACTCAGCGCTGGGTTGATGTGGTGGGCGCAACGCTGGTTCGCGCCTGCCGCCACATTGATCGTGCACCTGATCGTATTGATCGTGCTGGGGCTGCTTCGGCTGAGAAAATCGCAGCGATTGGCGCATTCTGATCCGCTCACCCGATTGGCCAATCGCAGACTGTTCGACATCGTGCTCCAGCGCGAAGTCACCGCTGCGCGGCGCAGTGAGCGGCCAGTGGCGCTGTTAATGGTGGATGTGGATTTCTTCAAATCCTATAACGATACCTACGGACACAAAGCCGGAGACCAGTTATTGCGCGAAGTGGCGACCCTGATGTCTGCGCATGTGCGTCGTCCGCGCGATTTGGCTGCCCGCTATGGCGGCGACGAACTGGCGGCGATCCTGCCCGACACCGCTCTGCAACAAGCCTGCAAGATTGCCGACACCATCGTCCGCAGTGTCGCAGACCAAGCCATTCCGCATGCCAGTTCCAAGGTGGCGACGCATGCGACAGTCACGATCGGTGTGGCAACGTTGAGCAACGCAGCCACCGATAGTCACTCCAGCTTGCTCGACCGTGCCGACGCTGCGCTGTACGAGGCCAAACAAAACGGTCGCAACGGCTACGCCGCAGCAACATCGCCAGGCGACTGAGCGGTCTTGAGTTTTCGTCACACCACGACATCCGCGTCAGGCACGTCTTCGCGCGATTGCGGTTGCAATCGATCCCACGGTCTGTTGGCATAGGCGCAATAACAATGCAGTCAAAGGTCTAGCACTGACGATGCTCCGGTCTTCCATTTGCTTGAAATCTGGCGCGGTTGCGGTGCGCAGAACCACTACCAGATGGATCGGCCGTCGGTGGCTGCGTGTCATCCTTACCAATGCCCAGCACTGGTACTAGGCTCGGTTCGCCGAAATGGCTTTAGATGCAGGTGTAAACGAGCAGTTGCTCTCCGTGGTGGCATTGCTCGCCGCCGCGGTGGTTGCGGTCCCCTTATTCCAACGACTCGGCCTGGGTTCGGTATTGGGCTATTTGAGCGCAGGCCTGGTCATCGGTCCGTTTGGCCTAGGCTGGTTTTCGCATCCCAACACCATTTTGCACGTGGCCGAACTGGGCGTGGTGATGTTTTTGTTCGTGGTTGGGTTGGAAATGCGCCCGCGCCACCTGTGGAATCTGCGTCGACAAATCTTCGGCCTGGGTGCATTGCAAATCGCGGCATGCACCTTGGCATTGACGGGGCTTTGCCTGCTGTTCGGACTACCGCCGGCGATCGCCTTCGTCGGCAGCGCGGGATTTGTGCTGACGTCCACCGCGATCGTGATCCAACTGTTAGGCGAGCGCGGCGACATCGCCTTACCACGCGGACAGCAGATGGTGTCGATCCTATTGTTCGAAGACATGCTGATCGTGCCGTTATTGGCGCTGGTAGCGTTCATGTCGCCCGAGGCGGCGGGCGACGGCAGCGGCTCGCGGGTCACCAGCGTGTTGATGGGTATAGCGGTGCTGGCCGGGCTGATCGTGGCCGGATTGTATTTGCTTAATCCCTTGTTCCGCCTGCTGGCGGTCACGCGCGCGCGTGAAGTGATGACCGCAGCAGCGCTGTTGGTGGTGCTGGGCGCAGCGTTGCTGATGGAAATGGGCGGTTTGTCGATGGCGATGGGTGCGTTTTTAGCCGGCGTGCTGCTGTCTGAATCGACCTTCCGCCATCAGATTGAGGCCGATGTTGAACCGTTCCGCGGCATTTTACTTGGCCTGTTCTTCATGGCAGTCGGCATGTCGCTGGACTTGGCTGTGGTGCGCGAGTATTGGCAGGTGATCGCACTCGGCGTACCGGCGATGATGCTGGTGAAAGGGCTATGCGTCTATGGCGTGGCGCGCTTGTTGCGCAGCGATCATCGCGATGCGCTGGACCGCGCTGTCCTGATGGCGCAAGGCGGCGAGTTCGCGTTTGTGCTGTACACCTCTGCCCAGAGTGCTGGCGTAATCGACGGCGTGACCAATGCCCAGTTCACCGCGGTGGTGGTGCTGTCGATGCTCGCCACACCGCTGGTGGTATTGCTGACACGCAGGTTGATGCCCGCCCCATCGCCATCCATGGAAGGTGTGGAAGCAGCACATGGCCAAAGCGGCAGCGTGCTGCTGATCGGCTTCGGGCGTTTTGGTCAGGTCGCCAGCCAGGCCTTGCTTGCGCGCGATGTGGACGTAACGATCATCGATTCGGATGTCGCCGTGATCCAGCGCGCGAAACCGTTCGGATTCAAGATCTACTTTGGCGACGGCACCCGGCTGGATGTGCTGCGCGCCGCTGGCGCCGACAAGGCGCGGGCGATCCTCATCTGTGTCGATCATGCCGATGCAGCCAGCCGAATCGTCGCCATGGTGCGCGAACAGTTCAGCCAGGCCCGACTGCTGGTGCGCGCCTACGACCGCGGACACGCGTTGAGCCTGATTAATGCGCAGGTGGATTACCAGATCCGCGACACCTTCGAATCGGCGCTGCGTTTTGGCGAAACCGCGCTGCGCGAGATCGGGGTGCCGGCGGAAGACGCAGAAACCATCGCTGCCGAGGTGCGTAAACGCGACGCAGAGCGCTTCGAACTGGAGCTGGCCAACAACAATGACTCGCGCGCAGGGATTGGTTTGATTTACAAGAACACCGAGCCGCCAGCGCCCACTCCAACCCCCTTCACCCGCCCGCGCCGCGCCGCGCAGGCGCTCAATGACGAAGCCGCCCAACTGACTACGACCTCAGACCCTCCGCCATCCTCGTAACGTGTTTGACGCGTTCTCAACACAACCGAACATACCCCAACAGCGCGGCTCGGAACCCATCTAGAACCGATCTCCATATCGAATGTCGATAAAAATCTAGATCGTCATCGCCACGCATGCGCGGCTCCATGGAGGTTAGGCCGTTGAAAATCGAAGCCACTGGATAACCAGCGCTAGCCGGTGACGTGGGCATGACGTTTAAAGGCATGCCGTTTAGAGGCATGACGTTTAGGGGCATCACATCCAAGTGCACGGCGTCGATCTGTCAGCGTCACGCGTTCCAGACGCTGTTGACATATTCCGAACTCGCCACTCCTGGAAGGGCGGCGGCAGCTGAACGCGTGCATCGATGGATTTGTACACGCCGTTCTCATGACCGGATCAACTGGGTTGCTAGACTTCGACCGACTCGCTACCGGAATCCAGTCCCCATGCCGCTATCGCGCCCGCTCACTCTCGCGCTCGCCGTGACCATGTTGGCTGTATTCCTCTGCACCGACGCCACGGCGCAACGGAACAGGCATTCCGCACGGAAAAAACCTCCAGTCGCCGAAATAGTCACGGCGTGCAGCGATTTCTATCTCTACACCCACAAGGCCTGGCTGGACGCGCATCTGTATGTCGCCGGCTCTGGCGCGACCAATGCGATGGGTCAACTGCGCGAGCGTGCGCTGCTGCAACAGATCGCCCTGCTTGATCGCAACATGCAAACGGCGCAAGGCGGAATCGGCAAACTGCTGGGTGACTTCTGGGCCAGCGGCCTGGATAACGCGGCAGTGGAGGCCGACGGTGCAGCGCCGATCGCACCATTGCTTGCGCGCATCAACGGGATTCGCCGCAATCGGGACATCGCCCCAGCGATCGCCGCCCTGCATCAAGTTGGCATCCCGGTACTGTTCAACTTCAGCGCCAATGTCGATCTGCAGGACTTCAATCGCTATCGCGGCTACTTCACCCAGGGCGGCTTGGGCCTGCCCGATCCGGCCTGGTATACCCGCGGTGACACCGATACCGCCATTTTGTTCAAGCGTTACCAGGATTACGTCAAACAAATCCTGACCCTGACCGGATCCTCGTCAGAAACGATCGCAGCAGACCAGGCGGCGGTACTGGACCTCGAACGACGAATCGCAGCGCTATCGCGACCCGTGACGCAACTGCGCGATCTTCGCAGCAGCTATGCCCTGGTGCCGGTGACCGATCTCAAGCGCTACCAGCGGCTGCAGTTACCGGAATTCTTGGCGGCTCAGGGCGTGCAAGACAGCCATGTATCGATGGCTGACGCGCATCTGTTCAGCCAATTGGATCTCCTCGCGGGCACGCTCAAGCCTGAGCAATGGAAGGCGTATTTGCGGTATCAGGTCGGGGCAGCGATGGCGCCCTATCTGTCGCAGGTTTGGCGCGATGCAGATTTCGCGTTTCGGGGCCAGGTGCTGCGCGGCGAAACCGAGTCTGGAACGCGCCGCAAGCAGGTGCTCGATGCGATCAACCTGGCCGCTGGCCCCATTCTTGGCCGCGATTATGTGCTCAGCCACCTGCCCGCGGCGACCCGTGCGCGCGCAGAAGAAGTTGCAAAGCAAGTACGCGACGCGCTCGCGCGCGGGATCGATACCAATACCTGGATGAGCGCAACCGCCAGAGCCGAAGCCAAAGCCAAATTGGCCGCGCTCAAAATCGAAATCGGCGCGCCCGCCCGCGATCTGGACTACAGCGTGCAGCCGATGGGTCGTGGCAGTTTTGGCGGCAATATGCTGATCGCATCAACCTGGCGTCAACGGGAAGAGATGCGCCGCATCGGCTCCGGCAATACAGATCGGCGCTGGGACGTGCTGCCACAGGAGCCGGCTCTTGCCTATGATTTGGCCCACAATCGCCTGATCGTGACCGCAGCAGCGCTGCAACCACCCATCCTGGACATGACCCAGGATCCGCTCAGCCACTATGGCGGGTATGGTGCCCTGGTCGGGCACGAGCTCAGTCACGCATTCGACAACAGAGGCCGCATGGTCGATGCCAAGGAAATGTTGCGGGACTGGTGGACACCTGCGGATACCACCGCCTGGAGCGCGCTCGCGAATCAGATCGCGGTGCAGAACAACGCACTCCCCTATCCGAATGCGCCTGGTGTTTTCGTCAACGGTGCGCTCACGCGTGATGAATCCTTTGCCGACTTGAGCGGGGTCGAGTTGGCATGGACTGCGTTACAAACCGCCCGACCAGGACTGCCCCCCGCGACCGCGCAGGCATTTTTTACCGGTTGGGCGCGGCTCTGGCCGCAACAGATGTCCAGCGATGTTGCGATCCTGGACGCCGCCACCAATGTGCACGCCCCAGGGCGTTGGCGCACCAATGGCCCGCTGCGTAATCACCCCGGCTTCGCCGCGGCCTACCAATGCGTTGCGCCGGCAGCCATGCTGCTGGTTGCAGGACAACAGCCCGTGACCGTGTGGGGATATGCCAACACCACACTCGCGCCGCCGGCAACACCAACGACGCCATCAGCAGTACCAGTGACACCGGTGGTACCTCAGGGTAAGTAAAGGTGAGAGCCCGGCCCATTGATTCGATCGTTACATCCGATCGATCCGCCGCGGGCGCTTGCGCCGGAACGGCGCTTGTCCGCGCCAATATCGGATCAGCAGGTAACCGAATAAGATCCCACCAAGATGCGCGAAGTGGGCGACGTTCGGTTGCAGGCCGGTAAACCCGAGCAGCAATGCAATCACCCCACAGACGATGATCAATGTCCGCGCCTTCATCGGAATCGGCGGAATCAATAGCATCACCCGTTGGTTCGGGAACAACAGCCCATAAGCCAACAATAGTCCGAACACCCCACCGGAAGCGCCGATCGTCGGGTACGCAGCGCCGCCCTGGCTCATCGTCCAAGAGCCGACCAGCAACTGGCACAACCCTGCACCGGCGACACAGACCAAGTAATACTGCAGAAAGCGCCGTCCGCCCCAGGTGTGCTCCAGCTGCGCGCCAAACATCACCAGCGCCAACATGTTGAAGACGACATGCGCGATATTGCCGGGGTCGTGCAGAAATCCGTAGCTGAGCAACTGCCACGGCCGAAAGCCATAGCCGCCTGCTTCGCCACTCCCCCATGGCCACAACATCAAGGGTGCGAACAGCGTATCCCCGAGCACCAACTGCAACACAAACACCACAACGTTTACGATCAGCAAAGTCTTGGTGACTGAGGGAAGATGAGTGAACATGCCAGCTGGCCTGAAGGGTTACCTATGATAGCCAGATGCACAGGCGGGCTGTCGCGGAGAGCTTTCTGACTTTCTTTACGACTGAATGGACAGTGTGTATCAGTGTCATCAGACCCTAACCATTTGGCCCCCAAAACTGTTCATCCATACTTGCAACCGGGCGCTGACCGCGAACCCGGCCGTGCACCACCGTCACACCCTCAGCGCGTAGCCGGCGCACTTGTTCCCGCCAGGCACACGAGCCGGCGGCAAACGCGATGCGTCCGTCACTGCGCACGACCCGATGCCAGGGAAGATCGCCGTGCCCGCCACTGCTGAGCAGACGCGCCACCATGCGCGCGCGCCCCGGCAGTCCCGCGCGGCGCGCGATGTCACCATAACTTGCAACCCGGCCACGCCGAATCGCGTTAATCGCAGCCAGTATGCGCTGGGTCATGTTAGGGTCTGTCGCCATCTTGAATCTCACCACCGCCCGTCACCGGGCGCCCTGTTATCATGCGCCCGCGCCTTTAGGACGCGCTATGGACGACGATTCTCGACCGCCTCCATCTGCAAACCGGCCCGCCTGCCAACCAGGTCGTCAACTGCGGCACTTGGGTCACATCTTTATCGGGGGCGCCCGATGACCGAACTGCTGATCGTCGTGGCCTTGATCTTGCTCAATGGCTTCTTCGCCCTGTCGGAGATGGCCCTGGTCACGGCGCGCAAATCGCGCTTGAAGCAACTGGCAGAAGACCCGGCCCATCCGCGCAGCGGTGCCCGAGTTGCGCTGACGCTGGCCGAAAATCCAGACAGTCTGTTGTCTACCGTGCAAATCTGCATCACCTTGATCGGCCTGTTGTCCGGCCTATTCGGCGGCGAAGCGATCGGCATGATCATCGCTGACTGGATCGATACCCTGATCCCGAACGCGAAGCAATACGCGCGTCCGATCGGGATCGGCACCGCTGTGGCGTTGATCACCGCTGGTTCGGTGATTTTCGGCGAGCTGATTCCCAAGCGGCTGGCGCTGACCAAACCGGAGGCAATCGCCAGCGTGGTTGCCATCCCGCTGCAGGCATTGGCCAGCGCGGCCAAGCCGCTGGTTTTTGTTTTGGGCGCGATCAATCGCGCGGTATTGCGCCTGTTAGGCATCCGCGATGACGGCCAGGCCGCGATCACCGAAGAAGAGATCCGGCTGCTGGTCAGCGAGAGCCACGAGCAAGGGGTCATAGACACGCATGAGCGCAATATGATGAATCGGGTGATGCGGCTTGGCGATCGCACTGCCGAAAGCCTGATGACGCCGCGCACCCGAATCGTCTGGCTCGATGCCGCCGCAAGCTTCGAAGAGAATCTCGCCCAGATGCGCGATTCGCTCTATTCGCGTTATCCGGTGTATCGCGGCGGCGACGCCGAAGTGATTGGCGTGCTGGAAGTCAAGGCGCTGTTCAACCACTTCGACCAGCGGCAACCTGATTTGTTTACACAACTACGTGCCCCACTGTTCGTTTCCGAATCCACCCACGCGCTGAAATTGTTGGAAATCTTCAGGGAAGAACAGCAGTCGATGGCATTGGTGGTGGACGAATATGGCGACCTGACCGGGTTGGTGACGGTCAACGATTTAATGGGCGCGGTACTGGGACGGGTCCAGTCCAGCGAAAGCATCGATGCCGAACCGCTGGTGGTTGTGCGCGACGATGGGTCGCTGTTAGTCGATGGCAGCCTGCCGGTGGACGAACTGCGCGAACTGATCGGCGGCGGCAAACTGCCAGGTGAAGATCTACACGATTACCACACCGCTGCCGGCATGATCATCGCGCGTTTTGGCCGCATCCCCCATGCTGGCGAGCATTTTGACTGGTCAGGCTGGAGGATCGAGGTGATAGATTTGGATGGCCCGCGCATCGACAAGCTGCTGCTCCAGACGCTGCCACCGGTGCACGTCAACGCGCAACATGCACCCTGACGATCCTTCCGACAACGCCGCAGCCGGCAGCGCAAACAGACACTGGCATCAAGCAGCCGAGCGCGGCACCCGCGCCCTGCTTGATCAACTGGCCGAAGGCGATCCGGAGGAGCAGTTGCGTATTGGTGATCTGCTGTCCGGATTGGGTAGACGCGCGTTTGGGGTATTGCTGTTTCTCGCCATCCCGCC
>Ga0153969_1000292_pt1 | contig 11130 bp, 14 predicted proteins | sample TSGA053MetaG_FD_104702 | JGI IMG/M metagenome (GOLD analysis project Ga0153969, IMG submission 104702) | Attine ant fungus gardens microbial communities from Georgia, USA - TSGA053 MetaG | ecosystem: Host-associated > Fungi > Mycelium > Unclassified | place: USA: Georgia, George L Smith State...
CTTACTATTGATTATAAAGTGGCTTTAAATTCTCTCAGTTGGAGATGAGTGCGTTTCATTCAGCCCGTTCCGGATTTTTTGGATCCCGTTTATGGTTTTTTTTTGCAGAGGTTGTGCTCTCCCTTCTCCTCACCTCCTTTAAATTTGGGGATGCGGGGAAATCTATCAAGTGGAGAATGTCTGGGATAGTTGCACCTGTTGTTGAAGGAAAAGATCATGCCCGATCTGAATTACCCATGATTCTTACTCGAATGGAGAAGAAGTAGGCGTGAATTGTTACAGATATCCAGAAATGTCCGGGAAATTCTGAATTCGAAATCAATGTCTAGTATCTCAATACAGACCATGATCACATTTTTTGGACTGCTTACCGGAATTCACCTATGAAATCAACCATTTCTAAAGCTGCTTTGTGAGAAATATTTTAATACTACATTTCTAAGTTTTAACGGTATGAGTTGTATGTTCCTACTTTAATTTTGTAATCGTGAAGAAATATGTCTTTGCGAAGACTATCATTATACCCAACCACTCAAATCATAGGAACTACGGTGTATGATTAGATGCAGCATCAACATGAAGGATTATCCATGTCAGTTTTTTCGAACATGCATTGTATTCGTGGGAAGCCGGGATATGTTCCCACGGTCCTGCCAACCCGAAGTTACAGGCCTTTTCTTCTCTTTGTCTGAAATTGTATCCGGCATGGCCTCTATCTCAAGAACTGCTACATGCTCACTCAGAGCAGCCAGTAAGCATTTTATCTACCTTCCTTCAATTTTAACCAAACACTGTTCTTTTTAGTGCGTCCCCGTATTTTCGCTCCTGTCATTAATGTGTATGTCCTCATTGCTATATCTGCTTCAGCCAAACGAAAATCAACGGAAGGCTCTCTTTTATGACCTCAGCCGTGGTCTTGCGACACCTCCCCCTTCTCAACGTGCAGATGAAATCATCGACAAACTCCCGTCCAAGCCTGGTATCATCACCAAGACCGGCACTGCTCTCCTTGGCACTGGACTCGCTGCTGCCGCTATTTCGAACGAACTATATGTGGTGAATGAAGAAACCATTCTTCTCATTGGTTCCATCATTGTCTTCACCTACATTGGCAAGGTACCATCTCCCTATATCGATGAATGTAGCGTTTATTTTTAATTTATAGATTGCACGCGAACCATACAGCCAGTGGGCGGAAGGCCATATTCAACGTATTAAGAAAGTACTTGACGGTGCCCGCGCCGAGCATACACAAGCTGTGCAAGAGCGTATCGACTCTGTTGGCCAGATGAAGGATGTTGTTTCCCTTACCAAATCTCTTTTCGAACTGTCCAAGGTGTGGCATGCATGATATTCCATCAGCTTTCTCGAGGTCTGAGATTGATCAGGAAACTGCCAAACTGGAGTCTCAGACTTTCGTTCAAAAGCAAAAAGTCGAGCTTGCCTCTGAGCTCAAGGGTGTACTTGATAGCTGGGTTCGCTTCGAGCAGCAACAGAAGGAAAGCGAACAGGCAGACCTCACCAAGGCCGTTGTTAATAAGGTTCTTGAAAATCTCAAAGAATCCAAGACCCAACAGGAACTCCTCGCCAGTGCTATCACCGAAGTGGAACGTAAGTCTCATTTGTTGAATGTATCTGTATTTCTCAAGTACTATACACTGATGCTTATGTATAGAACTCGTCAAGAGCAAGGCCATCTAATGGTAGATTGCACTGTTATATCATGAATAATAAATAGATTATATCTACTCGTGCGAGCGTTTTGATTTCAGTGCTATCCAGTATGTCACAGCGCCATTTCATGAACTGATAGGGTACTCCTAATGTGCCAACAAACTCTCAATGCTTCAATAAGTCATCTCGTCATGGTTTCTACTATGCCTACAAGTTGTTCGTCTAACAAGTTGAAGAAAAATTGGGTCTTTAGGGCGGGACCTGTCATTTGTGTTTTCTCCCCTAATTTGAAGAAATTGATTTGGGAATTTTTCATTGGATCATCGAGGCTCTTGCTTTGAAAAATCACTCCAGTGACAAAATGGCGTTTGGTGCCATCAAACTACTACAATCACATGTCTTTCTATTTATATTTTTAGTACTGATTTATAGTAGTCTATGTGGTCGTTGTCTATTTGCCGATTACTCACCTACAATGCACACTTAGTGTTGAGCTCCTTTAACAGGAATTTCAGTGAAAGGGCACTAGTATTTTTGCCCAGGGAAAACTGGCTAGCTAGTGCAAAACATCTTTTGGGGTCTAGGAGACCTGAGAGTTTCGGGGCCTTACTGTTCTCAGACAGCAGGATGTATACAAGTCTCTGGGAGCAAGTCTATTATATTTCATGACCCTGAGCTCAGGGTTGTAGGACTATTTCTACCCTTTTGCGCTAGCATTGTTTCTTCTTTGATATTGTCCGTCTCCATACGAGTCAAATAGAATCCAAGATTGACCATTGTAGAGAACGAGGTGAAATTAATAGCTGACTAGTCTTCCGCAAACACGGGAAACGTTGTTACACAGGAACGGATTTGCGGCGTGGTACGGGCTTGGAACGCTTTCGCTTCTTGCCCTTTTCGAATGCATTTGCACTTTTGAGGTCTCGACCTAATGGGTCTTCTTTCTTGACCTGATAGATGCGAACCTGGGAAGGTAACAGCCGTTAGCTCACGGAAGGTAATATAAGTGATGAGACTTGCGATCCAGTTCTCTGATGTGAATGCTTCATCTAAATCAACGAGATGAGCCCAGGCGAGTTGACCAAGCTGAGTAACATACCAAGGTAGTCAAGCGTAGGGCCTTGTTTGGGCAGGTGTTGCTGTCTCACACGATCAACAGGCTGTCCGCCGCCATATAATTCCTCGAATCTTGAATTGCACGTATGATTGGTCAACTCAACCACCGTAAACCTATGTACAAAAATCTTGAATGCACGCACCGGTAATAGCTCATCTTGTACATCAAACTATTCTTCATCGTCGGTGTCGCTTTATCGTCTACTCGGTATTCTCCTGCTGGTGTGAAAAAGTTTGATTCTTGAACTTCATCCGGCCAAACGCCTTGTGCGATCCTAATCATCCACAAAAACTTGTTGATGTCGTCCCCAGAATAGCCAATCAAGGCACCAAATATGACGAGAACGTAATCGACATCATGTTTTCTGAGAATAGGATAAGCAACCTCTTCGCTACTTGCCATCGCCTTTCCGACAGTAGCGATATGGGCTGTGTATGTGACATGAGCATTTGATCCTCATTGACAAATATGCAAGACGTTTTCGGAGAACGTACTGTTATTCCAAGTATTGTTATCAACCAAAGTAGGCCTGTCAGCCATGCCAGCGATTTGGTATCCATAGTCCCACCAACTCATCACCACAGCATCCTGGGGCGTATTTTGCCTCAACCAGTAGTATGCCTCTCTGAAATCATCAATGATATGTTGGCTGCCGTCCGGATTGGAGGAAGCTAAAACAACCGAAGGAGAGGAGTAGGCATGAGATGTGGTCCAGGTGCAGTGGAACACGAAGAAAGCAAGCATAAAAAGTGTGTGTGAAATGACAACTAGACGGGTGTCCATGCCAAAGATACCTTTCCTAGCTCTTTTGTTGGTGGAAGATGTCGCTGGAGTGGTAAGCTCGTTGATGGCGCTGGAAAGTGCTGTCTGAGGTATCGCAGGTCTCTTCGCTTTCTTTGATGTGGCTGCCGGCGAGGCTCCGTTGGCAGGTGTACCTGGCACATTACTAGACTCGCTTCTATCGTCATCGGCGATGTCAGGCTCAGACGGGTCAGCGTAGGTGTCCAAAACAGTGGAAAGGGTGATGGCTGCTGTTACGCAGACCACGGGAGTGAGAGTGAGCATCAATCGAACCATGACTCCAGCGAAGTAACTAGCCATGACCGCGTAAATGATGACAAATATGTGTTCGTCGCGAAGCTGGCGGAAGCAGAGAACAACACCAGCGGGGAAGAGGAAGATGAGGAATTGAAGATCCATAAAGAATGATGGCCAGGCCGTTGGTTGATGCTCGGATACAGATGCGATTATGGGGATGTATTTCTTTGCATATCCTGTATCCCAAAGGGAGTAGAAGCGACCAGTCCAGGGTGCAATCCACCCTTTGTAAGTAAGGAGGCCAAATGCAAGAGTTCCAATAAGGCCAATCACAACAACACCAATTTTGACTAGATTTTTGAACTGCTGGTCAGAGACGTGAGATCGTACCAGCTGAGCGAAAGCAACGATTTGGAGGAGACCAAACACAGCTGCCTTTCTCATGAGCAAGGATATGCCAACAAGTACAGAGACAAGACGCACCCAAAGCTGCCATGTGCTCACTGGTCTTGACCGGTTGGAAGCCCACGAAGGGCACCTGCATACTAGCGAGCGTTCCAATAGCATACCAGGATGAATATGCTACATATAATCGACTTGAAAACCTGCCCATGAGAATAAGGACGAGGGCATGAAGGGGAATCATGTTCGTGATGAAAACATAGCCGCCTATTTTGAGTGAGTCTATTTTTTATCCGGATCGAGAAATAGAACACACCCCAAGCGGCAACCATGTAAAAGTAGAAAACAGCAGCGAGGGTTCCAAATAGTGCACTGCCGATCTTCAAGGCGCGTATCCAGAGGAAGAAAGTAATCATGAGGAGGAATATGGCGATAGCTTCATTGTCGTATGAACCAGCAACTGAACGGGAGATGTAACCAGGGACGATGCCGATGAACGCAGCGGCGAGAAGGCCAGCACTCGAGTCTTTCATCTCCTTTGTGAACCTATGCACAGAACGAATATAGTGAGAGAGCTGAAGTGAAAATGACAGAAGCTGTTTCTAACATGTAAGTTGCCCACGCAGTTAAAGCACTAAACCCAGGCGCCAGAAGAACACAAATATTCCGGATATCAACAGGTAAGTTGATTGCGAGAAGGAAGTTGTAGATGACGCCGCTGGTAGCCATCAGGCCGGGATACACAGTCCCACCGACGACACGTCCAAGGGGGTACCAAGCTGTCGGGTCGAACCAATTCCAGAATTCCTATTCACACCATGAGAATAGTAACTGAAATTAAAGGAATGGAACGTACATAAAAGCCCTTGGAAGCCAAGACCCGAGTGGCTCGGCTTTGGAGGGTAGATTAGTCAAGACTAGGTTGAAAATCACAAGTCCACTCACTAATTGAACCAGGGGTCACTGTGTAGAACCACGCCACCATTATCAGCAATATATTAATGTACCATAGTTGTGTGTACTCACAATTCATGAATGATACTTTCAAAATTGACGACAGCAAACAGACGCGAAGCGATGGCGGCACCTGAGATCAAAGCAAGGGCAACAATGCGTATGAGGGACGCAGTATTTGCCACAGTGGCTGGAGTAACATCCAAAGGGACTGGGTAGGCCGTAGGCATGGCCAACAGTGGTCAAAGCGTAGGCAGTAATATCTTTGCCAAATCAAACTGAGGACAGGCAGTCGACGTGTCGAATCTGATCCTCGGTAGGCTTGCTTAGTCAGCAATATCACATATGTTCCTCCACAAATGCCTGGACATCTATTAGCAGAGGGAATGGTTTCTCACAGCTCAGGCTTTGCGGATTCATGTGAATATCCCTGGACTTCCATATAAGCTTCCAAGCATATCCTTTCTCTGCTTCCATCCCCATGCCTGCGAAACGCGTTCTCATTGGATTCGGTGTCGATGTCGATGCTGTAGCTGGATGGTAATCTCTGGTGCTACGACTCTCAGATAAATCCTCAGACTTGATCTAGGCTAGGCTCATATGGAGGAGAGGGTTCGCCCCTCGATATTTCACGAGTATGCAAGCTTTTCGTTCCACATGGATGGACTTACCGTCCCTCAGGGCTTGTTTGCTGGAGAGGTTGGCGTACCGAGGCTCTTGAAACTCTTCGCCAAATATAATATGAAGACGACATGGTTCATCCCAGGTATTGAACATTCCTGTTCCTTAAAGCACTGTCGCATCATCCATAATTTCTCTAGGACATAGCTTAGAAACATTCCCAAAAGAGATGGCAGCCGTACGCGATGCCGGTCATGAGTTAGGCCTCCATGGGTACTCGCATGAGGTAGAATCGTGACACTAACAGTTATGTCGAGCTAACCATTTGGTTAGAATCCTATCGTATTGAATGTACAGCAACAGGAAGATATCCTCAAGCATACGTTCTCATTGCTCACTGAATTCAATCACGGCATTAAACCGAAAGGGAGTGTTGCTCCCTGGTGGGAAGTCAGTGCAGAGGGTACTAATCTGCTACTTGAGGCTGGAATAGAGTATGGTGAGCCCAACCATAGCTTTCATTTCCACGTTTTGGCAGTTAAACAGTGCACAGATCATTCCAATATGGCCCATGAGTTTGTGAACCATTTTCTTCATCAAAGAGCTAGTTGGAATATGATGTTGAAGTTGTCAGGCATTTTACTTACGCGACCAAGACCACTGGACCAATATCGATTATAAACAGCAGGCACACACATGGATGAAGCCACTTTACAAAGGAAAGGAAACAGGTCTTGTGTGTATTCCAGCAAACTGGTAATCGTAGTGATTCCAAATCATACACCTCAAAGACTCATTGGAGCTCGCTAGGTATCTGGATGATGTGCCACCAATGATGTGCGTTTTACTGCCAGTATTTCCTAGTTTCTCAACAGTCGTTCCAGGTTCATTAAACAGATTCCGAACTCGCATGGATGGGTAAATTATCTGACTATCGCATTTTTGATCCAGGATGTTAACAAGGTAGGGATAGGTTAGTCCGCACGTCATTGAGCAACTGTGGAAAGACATGTTTACGTACTACTATCGGTGCGTTATAACTCTACCGGAGCCACTATACTTTCTCATCAGATCCTTCGTGTAGTGAGGAAGAAGAATTCATATTTCCAATCACCATCCACCCAGATGTCAGCGGGTATTTTTTTTTTCTTTTTCCATGGAGCCACACTTGTCTCATCGAACCGTGAAGGAGGCCACAGGTAATCCTCATGCTGGTAAGTCTCTTGCTTTTCAATCATGATACAGAGCATCCTCATACTATACTAGGAACGATTCATTGAATGGATCAACACACACGATAATGTTCACTGGGTTCCTATGATTGATATGGTGCGGGAATTCAGAGCAAAGAATAAACCTGCCGTGGGTGCAAAGATGCCTCGTGATTTTGTAGGTGAAGGAGACCTTGAGAAATTGTGATACTTGATTTAGTATCTCCATCACTCGTCCAAGAAAGCACATCAATAAGGTCATCTATACTTGCATCGGCTGCTGTATGAATTGATGGCCAATCATTGATCATTCTGAATAAGAATAAGAGGGAACCATGGACGACAATGCTTCCTTCTCCACCTGCGTCGAAACAGATCTGCCTAGACATAATGGGAATCTCAAATCTGCATGACGAACTACGAGACTCCACTAAGCATGTCATCGTCCAGACCAAGTATGGCAAGATTATTGGTGCTAGGGCGTGTACCGGGGCTGCAGCATTCCTAGGTAGTTTTTGAATCTTTCCCCAAGAACTGAAAGTTCAGAATTTTTCTGTCGTCAGAGGTTCCATATGCGTTGCCTCCAGGGCGGTTTCAAGATCCGAAACCCTTACCAGCAGGATATCAGTACCCAAAGAATCAGTTCATCACTGAGTCGGCGTATGCTGCACAACCCATGAACGATGGCCAGGCACAAAGCAAGATTATTATCATTTGCATGATCATTCGTACTGAGTGGCTTCAATAGGGAGATCATTTAAAGATAAAGTCGGGCACGGACAGCCGACCGAGAATCCGTATGTCATGAGAGTCTCTTACTGTGATCTATACTAAGCGTGATACAGACTGTTTTTAAATATTGTCGTTCCTCCATCGTTTCCTACCGAACGCAATTTTCCAGTCAGAATTTACGTCCATGGAGGGTACGTCTATCACTTCATGGGACACATCAAGATTGTCATAACTAATATCTCTTGACAGGTTCTTACAGTTTGGGTCCCCACATGATCTATCTGCACAAGCTGAATACATCGCTGCACAACGAAAGGAAATATGGGTCAATATAGGCTATCGCTTGTCCGCCTTTGGCTTTGTGGCCAGTGACATGCCGTACTTGAGTGGTAATTATGGATTCAAGGATCAATGGCTAGGGTTGTTGTGGATTAAAGATAATATTGCTGTATTTGGTGGTAAGATCCAATTATTTCATTCTTTCAGCAGACTTGCCGAAAGAATTAACAGGAAATACGAAAAATATTCAGCTCAGTGGACTTTCCGCTGGTGAGTGTTTCAACGACACTATTATCATCTTACCGAATACGTCTTCTACAGGTGCCCACTCCGTACACCAGCTTTTGCATCATGTTTCATTACTTCCTGAAGGAGAGGCGGCTCCATTTCAAGTTGCGATTCTTCAATCAAATGCAATACTGTCAGTTTTTGTGCTCATCTCCAGTTGAGGTCTCAACTAAATATTTCGAAGGACTGATCCCAAGTCTCCTGCTGAGCTCAGGCCTCAGTTTCAAGCACTCTGTCGTGGTCTGGAGCTCGATCCCAATGAACCTGGTATTCTGAACACTTTGCGGGACCCTCAGAAAGTACCATGGCAGTCGATTACCAGGGTGATAGAAACGGATATGTTAGGACAGTATGGCACCTTCCGGGGTTGTCTCTCTCCCGACTGGATGATACCATCACCAGGACCAATGACGCGACAGCGGTCAGGCACGTTCAGCGCTTCACTCAGGGCCCATGGTGTCAAGGGCATCGTCATAGGTGACGTGACAGAGGAGTGGTATCTGTATTCTATCGCCCATCCGATATCATCTCCCAAGGATATATTGCCTAATTTAAACAGGTACTTCCCAGATGTTGTGTCGAGGAAACTATTCGATAAGATCAAACGGTCAGCCCGGTTTAAGGATCGGGAAGGTAGTGTTGCGGAGAGATTGTTCGGTGAGGTCTTGAGCACTGGCCAAGTTTATCTTCCTGGAAGAATTTTGGCGAGGGATCTGCTGGCTAGCGGATTTCCGGTCTTGAGGTATGAGATTCGTTGGACCCCCGAAGAAGTTCGACCATTGGGTAAGATCGTCTTTGTTGTTTCCTCCGATCTTAAGCTCAATTTTTCAAATAATTCAGGTTATGTGACGCACGGAACAGATCGGTGCTTATGGGCACTTCGAAAGCCCGACCTGAATCCGAAACAGTGGGAGGTGGCAAATCAATGGGTAGATGTTGTCCAGCAAGAGTTGAACAAGGTGCTCGAGGCAGGAAATAGTCACACTTTTAATCAAGTGTTGACGTTGAGGGAAGACCAGACTATCTCTTGGACCATTGATAGGTTGTGGGGTGAGCTGATGGATCTTGTGAACATCTTACCTGGAGAGTGGAAAGCGACGTCCTCGCTATAGTTTCACACCTTCGCCTTGAGAATTGGACACGTGATGGCGGGATATTGTGAATTTCCTCATATCAGATATCTTTCGATAGAATAAGCTACTCGTGCACGCAATTCGACTTGCAAAGTATCAGAGTCTACTGCAGCTCTATTCAGGAGTGATCAATGTCCCTCCAGGTCAACTTATCGGGTAGAGATCTTTTGGATGCATATCAAGGCGTCATCAATCGCCAAGATATCAACTGGGCGATATTCACGTATGAGAAGGGCACGAATGACTTAAAGGTACAAGGTACTGGAACAGGTGGTCTCGAGGAGCTCGAGGAGGAATTCTCAGATGGAAAGTACGTCGTGCTGTTTCGTTGATTGGTTATCTTCTTTCACAAATGGTTGTAGAATTCAATATGCTTTTGCTCGAGTGCAGGATCCAAATGTCAATAAGATTTATTAACAACTTGAGTCCTTTTTCAAGTACTAATATCCTGCTCTTAGAGTCAACTACCAAAATTCTTGCAGATCAACTGGTGCGGAGATGGTGTACCAGAGGCCAAGAAGGGTTTGTTCCATACACACTCCAGTTCGGTAGCGCGCTTCCTTCGTGGAACACATGTCGTGATCAGTGCCCGGAACGAGGTAAGTATGGCTACGCAGGTGAACAATAATTGACCCTTCTCGATTTGATAGAATGATGTTGTACCTGCGGTCATCATGTCTCGTGTGGAAGCAGCATCTGGGGCGAAATATTCAGCTCAAAAAGAAGCGCCACGCAAGTTTGAACCAATTGCACCTGTTGGGACAAATTATACTCCTGTAGGCAAGATCGATATGAACGAGCTAAGAAAGGGTCAAAATCCCAGTACTCCGAAGGCAGTTGTTCCGCCAGCTTCGAGTCGTCCAGCATTTTCTTCTCTTACCAAGCCTTCGGTCGCCACTGCAGCATCTTTGTATGGAAATCTTGCAATGCCGAAGACCACGTCGAGTGGACCTACCGGTGCCGATGCTTTGCCTACAGTACGCACCCAGCCTGCACTTGCTGATCGCCCTCCTCCTATACCTCCGGCTTCAAGCCGTCCACCCAGGCTGCCCAATTCTGCTCGTCCTGCTTTCAGTGCCTCGGTAAGCTTTTGAAATATCAGCTGGGCAGTCTGGCTGATTCTATGTTTATAGCCTCCTTCCGCAGCTGCAAGGGTTGTTCCTACTCCCCCCGTTGTTGTTCCATCGTCTGTTATCCCGACAAAGCCTGCTGAAGAAGATCGGATTGAGCCAAACAAGTCTGCTTATACACCTGTCGTTCTTCCTACACCCAAAAAGCTCAAGAGCCCCTTTGCCAAATTTGAGCAACAAGCTGCTGAAAGCGCACCATCACCGCCTCGCTTAACGGCTAGTTCTGGGTCTGGGTCAAAGAAATTGAGTTGGAGTGAGCGCCAAGCACTAGCAAAGAAGCAACAGGAAGAAGAAGAAGCAAGGAGTCGTGCAGCTAGTTTCACTCCTTCAGCTGAGTCGACGGTAACAAAGCCGGTATTCAAGTCAAATGTTCCTACTGCTGGGAGGGTCACTGCATCCTCTACGATTCGTAATTTTGGTGCTGCGGGGATGGCTGCCGGTGCAGGTGTCGGCTTGGTTGCATCTAGATTTACAAAGCAGCAAGAGGCTGAAGAGAGCCTAGCACCGGAACCAGAACCGGAACCAGAACCAGAGCCAGAACCAGAGCCAGA
>Ga0153969_1000294_pt1 | contig 11115 bp, 9 predicted proteins | sample TSGA053MetaG_FD_104702 | JGI IMG/M metagenome (GOLD analysis project Ga0153969, IMG submission 104702) | Attine ant fungus gardens microbial communities from Georgia, USA - TSGA053 MetaG | ecosystem: Host-associated > Fungi > Mycelium > Unclassified | place: USA: Georgia, George L Smith State...
TCTGAGCGCCTCGACCCCCCCGTCGTACGTCTTGCGCAGGTCGCGCACGGACAATGCCATTGGCGCTCTTGGGTGGTTGTCTTGAGCCATCAATCTGCGACTACTGTTACCAAGCGCCAGTATTCCAAAAATATCGCGTCTATGTGTGCTCTCCCTGATCCTGGTCATTAGAACCGATCTCGAAATCGACTGCCGGTGAACAATCAAGACTCATCTGCACACATTGCGGTTGCATGGACGTTAAGTCGTTGAAAATCCAAGTCGCTGGATGACCAGCGCTTCGCGCTGTTAAAAAGCGCCTTCCACGTTCGAGGGGATGACACGGTGAAATTTCGGTGCCCCAATGTATTTCGGAGTGAGGCAGATGTTACCAATCGCTCGTTTTACCAATCGCTCGGATCTGTGGCGTATCGCCGGCGCTGGCCGCGCCGCACTCGCCCCTGCAGGATCTGTAATATTCATGCCTGCGCAGCGCCTGTTCTGCTTCGACTTTCTCCCATAAGACCTGTTCCTCACTCTCTGCTTTGGCCATCGTCCAATTCCCCCTGAAACTGATCTCGCGCCGCATGCTGGCGCCGAGCGTGGCGCATTTGACATTTGTGCGCGATGACGGGCAGCCGCTGAATTTCGTGCCTGGTCAGTTCATCCAGGTGCACTTCGCCTATGCCGACGGGACCGCGACCAAGCGCTCGTATTCCCTGGCTACGATTCATGACCAGGCGATCAGCTCTGGCGATGCGGTGGAGATCGCCGTGAGTTATGTCCAAGGCGGCGCGGCGACCGCGCTGTTCGAGGGTCTTGACGAGGGCGGCACGATCAGTGCAAGCGGCCCGTTCGGCCGCTTCTGTCTGATGTCGGCCGATACCAACCTGCGCTATCTGTTGATCGGCACCGGCACCGGGGTCACGCCGTATCGGGCGATGCTGCCGCAGTTGGAGACGCTGATGGCGCAACGCGGTGTGGAGGTGGTGTTGTTGTTCGGCGCGCGCACGCCAGAAGAGTTGCTGTATGGCGAGGAATTTCGCGCGTTTGCCGCTGCGCATCCTGGCTTTCGGTTTGTCCCGTGCTTTTCGCGCGAACTGCCGGCACCTGATTCAATACATGCACACGCCGATATGCGCCACGGCTACGTGCAGAATTTCCTGGACGAGTACGCGCCCAATGCCGACACCGACATCGCTTATCTGTGCGGCAATCCGAATATGGTCGATGCCTGTTTCGAACAACTCAAAGCCGCCGGACTACCAGTACCGAAGATCCGGCGCGAGAAGTACATTAGCAGTAAGTAAGCAGCAATCAGTCAGCGTTCCCGTTTCCGAAGGCGGTGGCATGGCGTTGTTACGGTTCTTGTTGAGTCTGCTGGCCGGCGCTTTACTGCTTGCCAGCTGCGATACCGGCTCGCGGCAGCAAAGCGGTCCGCGCAGCGATGCCCAAGGTCGGCTGCAGTACGGTGCGATCGCATTCGCGCCTTGCTCACTCAGCGCACCCGGCAGTCAGGGAGTCGAGGCGCAATGCGCCACGCTCGCCGTGCCCGAGAATCATCAGGCGCCCCATGGCCGCAAGATTGAACTGGCCATTGCGCTGATCCCGGCCGCGGGCATCGCCGAGTCCGATCCGCTTTACATGATTGCAGGCGGGCCGGGTCAGTCGGCGATCGAGAGTTTCCCGGCCACGGAACAGGTATTCGCCGATCTGCGCCGCAACCGGCATGTGCTCCTGGTCGACGCGCGCGGTACAGGTCAATCGCATCCACTGCATTGTCCCGAATTCAATGACGAGCGCGTAGTCTCGGATCCGGCGCTGGCAAGTCCGCAAGCGGTGACCCGACTGACTCAGGCCTGCCGCGACACGCTGCAAAAAACCAGCGATCTACGCTACTACACCACCGGCGACCATGTGCGTGATCTGGATCTGGTGCGTCGGCAAATTGGTGTCGAGCGCATCAACCTGGTCGGCGTGTCCTACGGCACCCGCGTCGCGCAGCAGTATGCTGCGGCGTATCCGCAACACACGCGCGCCCTGGTGCTCGATTCGGTGGTACCCAATACCCTGATCCTGGGTCAGGCGCACGCGCGCAATCTTGAGGAAGCGCTCGATGCGCAGTTCAAGCGTTGCCGCGCTGACCAGGCCTGCAGAATCAAGCTCGGTGATCCACGTCTAAACCTCGCTCAAGTGCGCGCGCGCCTGCAGGCGGGTGGCATTGCGCCAGTGCGCTATCGTGACCCGGTTTCAGGCGAGTGGCGCGAAGAAGTACCGCACTTCAGTCATTTGGTCGGACTGCTGCGCATGTACGCCTATCACCCGTCGATGGCGGCCACGCTGCCGCTGCTGCTGCATGAGGCCGCGCAGCAGCGCTATGAAAGTCTGCTTGCCCAGTCGCGTTTGTTGAGCGCGCAGATGGGCGAATCGATCGCGATGGGCATGAGTTTGTCGGTGACCTGCAGCGAGGATGCCGACGCGTTCTCCAGCGGTGACGCTGACACCGTGATGGGCAGCTTGCTGATCGATCTGCTCAAAGCGCAATGCGCGGTCTGGCCGAAAGGTGCGCGCGCGCAGAATTTTCGTACGCCGTTGTCTTCCACGGTCCCGGTGCTCGCGATCAGCGGTGAATTCGATCCGGTCACCCCGCCGCGCTACGGCGATGCGGTGATCCGATCACTGCCCAATGGCCGCCATCTGATACTGCCCGGCCAGGGTCATAGTGTCCTAGGCGTCGGCTGCATGCCCAAGCTCTTCGCACAATTTATCGAAACCACCGATGCGAAGTCGCTCGACGCGCAATGTCTTAAACGTTTGTCTGCGCAGCCCCCGTTCGCCGGCTATTACGGCTGGGAACCGTAGGGCTTGTTTACGTTACGGAGCCACTGGCCATGATCGTCGCAGATGCGTTACGCAAAACCTTTCCAGGCCTTGGCAAAGGCCAAAGCAAGGTGGTCGCGGTGGATGGCGTCAGTTTCAGCGCAGCTGACGGCGAAATACTCGGCCTGCTTGGACCCAATGGCGCGGGCAAGACCACGACATTGCGCATGTTGTACACGCTGATGACACCCGACCAGGGCCGGATCGAGGTCGACGGGATCGATGTGGCCAAGCAACCGACCGCGGTGCGCCAACGCCTGGGCGTGCTGCCGGATGCGCGCGGTGTGTACAAGCGTCTAAGCGCACGCGAGAACATCGCCTACTTCGGCCGTCTGCACGGACTCGATGACGACACGATCCACGCGCGCATTGCGCACTTGGCCAAGACGCTGACGATGGGAGATTTTCTCGATCGGCGCAGCGAAGGTTTTTCGCAAGGCCAGCGCACCAAGACCGCGATTGCGCGGGCACTGGTACACGACCCGCGCAATGTGATTCTGGACGAACCCACGAATGGCCTGGATGTGATGACCACGCGCGGGCTGCGCGGGTTTTTGCGCAATCTGCGCGATGAGGGCCGTTGCGTGATTTTTTCCAGCCACATCATGCAAGAGGTCGCAGCACTGTGTAACCGGATCGTGGTGATCGCACACGGGCAGGTCCGCGCGATCGGTACACCCGACGAATTGCGCGAGTTGACCGGCCTAGCCGATCTGGAAGATGTATTCGTGCGTCTGGCGGATTTGGAAGGAGAGCCGTTATGACCGCGATCTGGACGGTTGCGAAGAAGGAACTGCTCGATCTGTTTCGCGACCGCAAGACCGTGATGCTCGGCCTGTTCCTGGGCCCGCTGTTGATGCCGGCACTGATCCTCGGCATCGGCATATTGGCCGAGCAGCGAATGCGCACCCAGCTGGAATCGACCCTAGAACTACCGGTGATCGGCGCCGAACATGCGCCCAATCTGGTTGCCTTCCTCAAGGGCCGCAATATCGATGCCAAACCTGCTCCGAAGAATCCGCAACGCGAGGTTCGCGAACAAACCTGGGAGGTGGTGTTGCGAATCGATCCAGAATTTAGCGCGCAATGGCGCGATAGTCGCAGCGCCAAGGTGGAATTGATCTACGATAGTTCGCGCCAGGATTCTAAGATCCCGGTGGAACGTCTGCGCGCGGTCCTGCTTGAATACAGCCGCACGGTTGGTGTCTTGCGCGGGATCAATCGCGGGACCAGCCCGGAAATTGGTTTCGCGTTGCAGATCAGTCAGCGCGATGTCGCCACCTTGGAAGCGCGGCGCGGCATGTTGCTGGCGTTCCTGCCTTATCTGCTGATCCTTTTCAGTTTCATTGGTGGCGCGGCTTTGGTGATCGATGTCACCGCAGGAGAGCGTGAGCGCCAATCCTTAGAACCATTGCTAGCCACGCCAGCGCCGCGCACCGCGATCATGAGCGGCAAAATCCTTGCCGCTTGCCTGTTCGGCACACTGGCGCTGCTGCTGATCCTTGTGGCATTCAAACTAAGTTTTCAGCTGGCGCCCACGCGATTGCAGCTGATCGATGTCTCGCTGCCGGTGATGGCGCAGCTGCTATTCGTGTTGGTGCCGATGATCTTGATCGGGACCACGTTATTAACCCTGATCGCGGCCAGCGTTAAGTCGGTGAAAGAGGCGCAAAGCTACATGAGCGTGCTGATGTTTTTGCCGATCATCCCGACCATCATCCTGATGGTGAACCCGATCAAGAACCAGCTATGGCAGTTTGCGGTGCCGTTTCTGGCGCAGAACCAGATGATCCTCAAACTGGTGCGAAACGAAGTGATTACCGCACAGGAATGGACTGTGTATCTTGGCGCCGGTTTTGGTCTGGGTCTGGTGTTATGGCTGCTGGCCGCGCGGCTGTATCACCGGGAAAAACTGGCGATTTCTGCTTGAATTCTGCTTGCGGCGCGTTGCTGCTGCAATTGTCACCGCTGCAATCGTCACCGTTACAATCGCCGCCGTCTCAGTCCAACTTGAATTCGATCGTGCGCCGGGTGGTGATGGGTTCGGCGACCGGCTCAAAGCGCCAGCGCCGGACCACACGCAGCACTTCTCGGTCAAAGATCCGTGGCGGATTGGCGCGGACCACACGCGGATTGCTGACTGACCCGTCCTGATTAACGGTGAATTCGACCACCAGCTCACCGGTGCGTTGCGCGCGTAGCGCATCAATGGGATAGCTCGGCGAAGGTGTGCTGATCGCGCGCAAGCCGGATCGCTGCGTACTCGCCTCTGGCGCGGATTGCGCGGAGGCAGGTGCTGCGGCCGGGTCCGACGTGCGCTTGGCGCGCGCCTGCGCCTGGTCCGGTTCTGAGTTGCTTTGCCGCGCAGCGTGCGCGCGCTTGCGCTGCGCAGCAGGGCGCCGTTCGGTTTTGGCCTCTGTACCGCGCGCGGTTTGCGCAGGATTGGCGGTGCTGGCTTCGGTCGTGCGTTGCGCCACTCGCGCCTGTCCATCGTGGATGGCACGCCGCAATCGGGTGATTTCTGGCGCCTGTGGATCGGCTTGCGCCATCAGCGCATGCACGCGCAGGGCTTCGCCGAACTCTTCCCGCGCGATGCTTTGCTCGATCGCGATCAGTGCATAAGGCATCAGGTCAGTCACCGCGCTGGCGACGGCAGCGTCGTTGGGCACCTTGTCGCGCAGGACCACGTAGTATTCCAATGCGTTGTTGCCCGCAGGCGCGTACAGCCGTTGCTCGAGCAAGGCTTTGCGCGCGGCTTCGCGCAACGTGTCAGCGCTCATCGCAGCCACCCGCGGCGACACCGCCTGCGCGGCAGCGCCCTGCGATCGCGGGTTCTGCGCCTGCGATACTGCTGGCTGTTCGCGACCACAACCAATCAGCAGACCCAGCAGCGCCGCTAAAACCAGACCAACCCTGCAGCGCCGCCCATCGCTGATCATTAACCGCGCCAGGAATCGCGCGGCCGCAGCCGGCTGCAATGGCGATGGCACAAACGTCGTTTCGATATTCGTCTGATCCACGTACCGATCTCCTGGAAGAACAATCGCACCAAGACGATCTAGAGTCTGTAACAACGACCCAGCAGTCCGCGCCGGATTGTAGGGTGCGTGAGGCAAGGGAGAGCGAAGCACTGCATATCTCTCCCCGAACGAGCAATGACGCGGCATTGTGGATGCCTACAATCCTGCCCCACCGGTTGCGTCAGAGAGGCCGCATTGTGACGCAAACATCGTTGCTAGACCGCGCCTGCGCGCTGGCGTCAGACAGGGATGTCAAACAGGTGGACCTGCGCTATTTCCGCTTGGGCACTATTTGCCGATACAAAAATTGGCGAAGATTCGTCCCAGCAACGCATCCGGCAGAGTGCGGCCGGTGATTTCGCCCAGGATGTCCTGAGTCAGACGCAGCGCTTCCGCTGCCAGATCCAGTTGTTCTGCGTGCAATGCCGTCTCGGCTTGCGCCAGCGTGTCGACACTGCGTCGCAGCGCTTCAACATGACGCGCACGCGCCGTGAACGTGCCGTCGCCGATCGCGGCATTGCCTGTCACCATTTGGCGCAGCTGCGTGTGCAGCGCATCTAGACCTGCGCCGGTGGCAGCGGAAATCGCCAACGCGCCTTTCGGCACAGTGTCGGCATCGGCCAGCAAATCGGATTTGTTGTACAACACTATCCGCGCTGGAACATCGACCAGCGCCGCTTCGTTCTGGTCCCACTGCGGCCCTGGCGCACTCGCATCGATCACCACCAGCGCCAGATCCGCACGCGCAAGTTCCGCGCGCGCACGGCGCATGCCCTCGCGTTCGATCGCATCGCCGCCCTCATGCAAGCCGGCGGTGTCGAGCAAGGTCAGCTCGACCCCGTCTACTTGCACATGTTCCTGCAGCAGGTCGCGCGTGGTCCCGGCCACCGGGGTCACGATCGCGCGATCGCTTTGGGACAGGGCATTAAATAGCGTGCTCTTGCCAGCATTCGGCGGTCCCACGATGACCACATGCATTCCTTCGCGCAGCTTGCGTCCGCGTTCGGCGTCACTCAGCAGCGTGGACACATCGACACGCAGCCGATCCAGATTCGCGCGCAGCGCAGTACCGCCTAGTGTGTCCAAGGGTTCGTCGGCGAAATCGATCGCCGCTTCCACGTGCACGCGCAGTGCGGTCAACGCCTCGGTGAGTGCCGCAATGCGACGTGAGAACTCCCCGTCGAGCGCACGCCGGGCCGCGCGCGCTGCGCGCGCATCGCCGGCCGCGATCAGGTCTGCAACCGCCTCAGCCTGGACCAGGTCCAGTCGACCATTCAGATAGGCGCGTTCGCTGAATTCTCCCGGCCGGGCCAAGCGCGCGCCCAATTCGCAACAGCAACGCAGCAGTTGGCGCAGAACCGCAGGGCTACCGTGCGCCTGCAACTCGGCCACGTCCTCGCCGGTATAACTCGCCGGCGCCGCGAAGTACAACGCGATGCCATCGTCGATGCTGTCGTGGCCACTGTGGCCATTATCGGTGCCTGGATCCGCGCGCGACTCCAGCATGCGCTCATCCGCATTGCTGTGATCGGTGCTGTAATCAGTACTGTGATCAACAACTCCGCCGCCATAGAAGCGCACATACTGCGCGCGTCGCGGCGCCAGCTTGCGGCGGCACAAGGTTTGAGCAATCGCGCGCGCGCGCGCTCCTGACAAACGCACGATCCCCACCCCCCCGCTGCCAGCGGGTGTTGCGATCGCGACGATGGTGTCGTTCACTTCTGATGACTCAAATCGGGCGATGCAGATCGCGTGAAATACCAAACAGGTCAGCGCGTGAAAGCGTCGATGTCGATTTAAATCAGACCGATCACGCGCCGGCTTTTTTCGGCCTGCTGATTTTGGATGCGTCGCCCTGCTTGTCGCCGGGCCCGTCGCCGTACTTGCGCAACATATACCACTGCTGCAACAAACCCAGCGCGCCATTGGTGACCCAGTACAGCACCAGGCCCGCGGGGAAAAAGATCATCATCACCCCGAACACCAGCGGCATCAGTTGCATCATGCGTTGCTGCATCGGGTCCATGCCGACCATTGGGGTTAGTTTTTGGGTCAGCCACATGACCGCGATATTGATCGCCGGCAGGATGAAATAAGGATCCGGTGCGGTGAGATTGTCGATCCAGCCGATCCATGGTGCGTGGCGCAGTTCCACCGCCTCGAGCAAGGTCCAGTACAACGCGAAGAAAATCGGCATTTGCAGCAGGACGGGTAGACAACCACCGACCGGGTTGATTTTTTCCTTCTTGTACAGATCCATCAGCGCCAGCTGAAATTTCTGCTTGTCGTCGCCGTAACGCTCCTTGAGTTGCGCAACGCGCGGTTGGAACTTGCGCATCTTGGCGGCGGATTTGTACTGCGCTGCCGAGAGCGGAAACAGCAGGGCCTTGACGATGATCACCAGGCCCACGATCGCCCAGCCCCAGTTGCCGAAAATGCCGTGCAGCCAGCTCAGGACCGAGAACAGCAACTCGGAGATCCAAGCGACCCAGCCGAAGCGGGAATAGTCGATCGCGCGCTCGAGCCCTGGCACCTGCTGGGCCTGAATGCCGGACACCAATTTGGGCCCGACCCATAACCGCGCCTGGGTCGCCGCGCGCGCGCCAGGGGCCACACTGATCGCCGGTCCCATTTCGCGAATCAGATAGTGGGTCGCGCCCACCCCTTGGGTGGTGGCAAGCGAGAAGGTGTTGCGCTGTTGCGGCTCAGGGATCCAGGCGCTGAAAAAATGGTGCTGCAGCATCGCCACCCACCCGCCAGTGACTTCCTTGTTGAGCGGACCATCGTCGACAAAATCGTCGAACTTGCGTTTCTCCAGCCGGTCACTGCTGCTATACCAGGCGGCGCCATGAAAGCTATAGCCCTCTGGCTGGGTCAACCCGGATTTGACCGGCGGCGGCACCCGAACCAGTTGCCGGTAGACATGACCCTGCCATGGTTTGGTGCCGGTGTTGATAATTTCATCGCGCACGCTGACCGCGAAGTCGTTGCGGCGCACGGTATAGACCCGTTGGATGCTGACACCATCCGGCCCGCGCCACACAAAGGGGACATCGAGGCGGTCCATGCCGGAGGTCAGGGTGTACTGGGCGCCGGGTTGCTCGGGTACAAAGCCTGCTTCGTGTGCGGGCGCCGCATTGGCGCTGCTGACCCAACCGCTTTCCGCGGTGTAATAGCGCGCTGGATCGGAATCGAACAGGCGCACCGGCGGGCTTTTCGGTTCAGGGGTTTGGTCATAACGCAGCAGGTCGGCGCTGCGCACCCGCCCGCCATCGATCACCAGGCGCAGCGCGTCGGTGGTCACGGTCACCGTTTGCGTCGAAGCGGCTAGCGCGGTCGTGTTGGCGCTTGACGGTGTTGCCGATATTGCCGGTGCGGCTGGAACTGCACCGGGCGCAGGCGCTACCGGCACTGCCGGCTGTTCGGTCGCCGTCGCCGCCTGGTCTGCCTTGCTCGCAGGTGGCGCGGACCGTTCCTGCCCCCAGGCCATCCACAATAAGGCGGCTACCATCAGCCAGGCGAAAATAAGGAAAGTGCGGATTTGATTCATCGAAATGCGGCTAGGGGCAGCGTGCGGGCGTCAATTACGACCCTAGCCGGCGCCCGAGTCTGGGGGCGGCATTGTGCCGGTCGATGGCGAGAGCGGCAATGCACCGGCACGTTGCAGCAAGGTAATCAGCGCGGCGCGCAAGCCGGAATGCTCAGCAGTGCGCGCCGCGCGTCGGGCAACGACAACATAAGCGCCAGGCGGTAATTGGGCCCGGCGCAGACGAAATTGCTCGCGCAGCACACGCTTGATTCGGTTGCGTGCGACCGCGCGCGGATCGACCTTGCGCGAGACCGCCAACCCCAGTTTTGCGCCGCCAGACGGCTTGCGCAGCAGATGCAGGGCGAGCAAAGGATGCGCATATCGTCGTCCCTGTGCGAACACCTGGTCGAATTCCGCCTTGGCCTGTACCCGGGCTTGCGCGGGCAGGCGCGCGGGTAGGTGTGTGGGCTGCTCCTGCTTGGGCTGCCCTTGTTTGGGCCGCTCCACAGCACTGGCAGGTGACCGGTTGTTGGTGGGCGTGGCTATGGTCCCGGCGGGAGACGTCATGCCGGCCGCTCCTCTCTAGGATCAGGCGAACAGTAAGCATCCATCAACTGCGCTGCTATCCAGCCATGCTGCTATCCAGAGTGCACGCTATCCAGCGTGCTGCTAGCCAATGTGCCGCTGGCGCACAGCATGCTGGACGAGCAACATGTCAGTGCACAACACTGTCACCGCACAACACGGAAAGAAACCCGTCGACTAGCACTGGTCGGCGCGCCCACGCAGCCAGCAGCAGTCATACCGGATGATCCCCGTGCCAGATGACCCCGCTATGCCTCAAGCGGCGCCTTAAGCGCTTAAGCGCTTGCGCCCCTTGGCGCGGCGCCTGGCCAGGATCTTGCGGCCATCTGCGCTTTTCATGCGCGCGCGAAACCCATGGTCACGTTTGCGTTTGAGATTGCTTGGCTGGTAGGTACGCTTGGTGGCCATCGCGGCAAGATCGGTCGGGCGTGAAAGAACCGGTAATTGTAGGGGTTCGGTTTCTGCGCGGTCAAGCAACGCGACCGTGGCCCGTTAGCGCGAATCCCCGCTTCGCTGTGGATAAGCTCCCCCGCGCTGCGCATCCGGTGTACTCTGAAACGCTTCCGCTCGCACCGCCGTCCCGCGTCGACCGACACGGCGGCATCATCCCGGTATCCCCTTTGATGGACACTTGGCCCCGCTGCCTCGAACGCTTGGAAGCCGAGTTTCCGGCAGAAGACGTGCATACCTGGCTGCGCCCGTTGCAGCCGGGGCAGCGTGAGGATGGCCTGGTCTTGTACGCGCCCAACGGATTCGTGATGGACGCGGTGCGCGCGCGCTACTTGGAGCGGATCCGCGAGCTGCTCGCGCATTACGGCGACAGCGGCGAAGTGCGTTTGGAAATCGGCTCGCTGCGTCGCGCGCGAGCGCCAGAACCGCAGGTAGCGGCAGCGCAACGCACGCCTGATCCAACCTTCCACGGCAACCTCAACACGCACTTCACCTTCGATAATTTCGTCGAAGGCCGAAGCAATCAGCTGGGGCGTGCCGCTGCCTGGCAGGCAGCGCAAAAGCCAGGAGAACGCGCGCATAACCCGTTGCTGCTCTACGGCGGTACCGGCCTGGGCAAGACCCATTTGATGGTCGCCGCTGGCAATCAGATGCGTTTGCTTGATCCGGCCA
>Ga0153969_1000298_pt1 | contig 11042 bp, 13 predicted proteins | sample TSGA053MetaG_FD_104702 | JGI IMG/M metagenome (GOLD analysis project Ga0153969, IMG submission 104702) | Attine ant fungus gardens microbial communities from Georgia, USA - TSGA053 MetaG | ecosystem: Host-associated > Fungi > Mycelium > Unclassified | place: USA: Georgia, George L Smith State...
ACCCCTTCCTTAGTTGGTCCTCCACAAAGTTCTGAACCTCTTCCCTTTCATTTTTGGATAAAGGGTAGATTCTTCCTTTCTTGGGTTTGAACATCTCTTTGAGGTCTATAGCATGATCCCAAACCTTTCTAGTCGGCATTCTTTCTGATTCTACTTTCCCAAACACTTTCCTCCATTTTAGAAATTTCCTTGGGACCAGTTCTTTGATTTTCCTGTGGTCCTCTTCAATTTCCTCTTCTCTTCCCCAGTCTTCCTTGTCGTCGATTGCCCATCTGACAATTTTCTCTTCTTCTAGGGTTGCTACCCTTTTTCCTTTCTCAACTCCTCTTGGTTTTGTTCTACTACATAAAGGTGGGCATCTTATTATTTTTACTTCTCTGGTTTCCCAATTAATTTCTGGGTTATGTGCCTGTAACCATGGCATTCCCAGTATTACTTCTGTTTTTCCTAAGTCACATACATCCATCCTCATCCTTTCTACATGTCCCTTGTAGTACACATTTGCTTCTACCTGATATGTAATAGCTCCTCCACTGTTGTTTGTCCTATCCAGATTTCTGACCATTATAGGTCTCTCTAGTTTCTGCAGCACAAACCCATGTTTCACTGCTGTCCTCTTATCCATGAACATCCCCATTGTGCCACTATCCAAGAGCACTTTTACTGTAACACCCTTGTGAGTGTCTAGCTTTTCTATCCCGACATTCAACCACACTTCTCTCAGTATTTTGAAGGTTTGTCTGACCTCCCTTTGTCTACCCTCCTCTTTTGCTGCACCTTCTGGGACTCCTGCCTATGCGCTGCTCTGCTGCGCCTTTCCCCTCTTGGGGTGTGCCACCTCTGTTTCCTCCCTTTTCTGACATCCACACCACTTCTGCCTGTCTGAAATCACCCCCTGTCCCCTATTCTCCTCCACCTGGCATCCTTTCTGTCCACACCTTTCACACTCCACATACAATACTATCACTTCCTTTGTATACCACCCCAGCTCTAACAGGCATGCTTTGTCTGGAATGCCCTCTCCACAGTGCTCCTGTGCCTTTTGTTGTAAGACATGTGCTGAACTCCTCCTCCACTCCTTTTCCTGTGCCTTTGGTGGCATGGCTACATGTGCTGCCCCTTCTACCACTTGCAACTTCTTTTTTTCTTTCCAAAGAGGACACTCTCTGCACTTGTGTCCCTTTTCTCCACACTTAAAGCATTCTACTTCCACCATCTCCTGCTTTCTTATTATCCTCTCCTTCACATCACACTGCATCACCCTACTTGACAACACTTCAAATTTATTTTGGGGAGTGGTTCCCCTCTTCTCCTTTCCTTCCTTATTTGTGCAATTTTGGGCCAGGTGCCCAAACCTTTTACACCTCCAGCATATATCCTTCCTTCCTTCCCTTCTATTTCTGCCCTTAGTTTGGTGAGGGCACACTGTTGGTTGAGCATTCTGCCCATGAAAGAGTTATATTGTTCTAGAGACATGGTGCTACATCTCTGGAGAAGTCAAAATAGGAATGATCTCACTAATGTTATATTTACTGGGGCGCAAGATCTTTACCCAGCTAAACACCTACTGCCCTACTTACTACTGCCCTAATAATAGGGTTAAACTATCACCTCAAGGAGAGGATCTCTACTCTAGATAGCCTTCTAGAAGTAACTGTCACTCTTCTGTGTGTATCACTCACAATAGAGTGCAGCACAAGGTTGTTTACTAAGAAAGCAGTAACTAATAACACCACCCAGTTGCAAGGTCAGGTCTAGAACACGATGTCTGGGTTTGGTACCACGTCTCCACCTGCAGTCCCTAACTGACTGCAAAGTCCCCTTAAGCCAAGGGCCTGGCTATATATGGAGGTGGCTAGTGATTGTGATGACCACCGGCCGAGGGTTGATTTATATGAGAGTAAGAGTGAGCAAGGTCCAAGGCAGACAGTGCTCAAGAAGTGGCTAATCGAGTTCTGGTGTAGTGACTTAGCCCGAGATGACTTAATCACCCTCCTAGTCCGAGTTGACAAGGAGAACTCGATAGAGTTCCCATTTGTTTGCTGTACATTATTTATACACATTCTGTATTTATCCTTATTTATAAAGTCCCACATGTCTCCTTTGAGTCATTCCCCCTCTTATGTCCATTGGTTTCCTAATTAAAATAAAAGAAAAAGAAAAATAAATAATGACTTAGCCATTTGGCCAAGTCATAACAGCTTCTATTCTGGTATTGAGGATTGATTTCAGATGTTGCTTGAGCACTTCCAGGATTACAAGTTTTCTTCTTGAGTAGCTTGAACATATAGTGATATACAAAGTGATCATATAAACAGATAAGGAAAGCCATATTTCAGAGCTGGCCCCTGACAGTCATATATATGGCTGACAAGAGCCTGCTGGAAAGTATTCAAGGCTATAATCTGGCAGGCACTGTTGTATACAGAATATGGAGTTTGGTTGAGATCAGGGCACCATCAGATAAGACCAAATTTGGAGATGGAAACCTGAACAAATTTGAGAATGAATTCTTCAACAGCCTTGACTTCTGATGCAATTTTCTTTGATGTTGCAATAGAAATATTTGTTCCAATCTTGACAAGATCTGGCTGAATAAGTGAATATCTATCAGCAATTTGGTGTAAATCATTTTTAGTAGTCTTGTTAGAAAAACAGGCCTCAAATTGTGAGAGAAGAATAGGATCAGGTATAGGCAGAACAGTATTGGTATTGATTACACCTCATAAAATGCAGATGTGGAGCTCAAGAGCTTTCTATATTATATAGGCTTAGATTTTTAGACTTTGTTTTTAGGAATTATCACTCACCTTTATGCCCCTGGCATCTTCAGGCACTTCACTTTCTAGAAGATGGTGTATATGAGTAGCAGGTTTGTAGGGAGTTGTAACTTTCTGGCTCTTGGTAGTCAATTCTGAAGCTTGTGGCATACTGAAACCAGAAGTCAGAGAAGCCAAATTCACAGTAGAAGGTTTGAGTCCTTTTTTTGACTGGCTAGTAAAAGCTAGCATAGACCTTGTTGAATGGCAAGGTGTCACAGGTGAAGATTTACTATGTGAAAAGTCATATATTACTATTAACAGACTTAATGCATAAGCACACCTTTGCTTGGGACTTGGGTGTAATTGTGTATTAGATAACTGTTGCTGTAACTCCTCAATTTGCTTCTCAAGCACTGCTTCTTGAGTTCTGCTCTCTTGGGCCCAGTTTGCTCTCTCAGCAGCTAGCTGCTGCTGAACAGCTCTTTTCATCTCCAACATTCAAGCCTGAAACATATTCTCCATCATATTTAGCTGGTTTGGATCAATAGATACATGACCAGGTGGATAGGTGTGTTCATCTCCATTGTCCATAATATCATTAAGAGAGATAGTGACTGTAACAATAAGGAAATTCCATTTGATGTGGCAAAGGCTATGATATAGAATGTAGTACAAGAACCTGAACTCAACCACCTTCAAGGAAATTCATGTATATTCAACATTATTATAACAGTAGCTAATTCTATCAAATGGTCAATGAATGGTCTTCTTTTATGTCTAGCGGCATTGTGGCAGGGTGTGACTGTGTGACAGGTCTAGACGACTTGACAGGTGAGATAACACTGAACTGTCAGGTGACTTGACATCCCAATTCAAGTGGCGACTTGACTTTTAAATATCTGCCGTGTCAGTATGACAATCTCCCCTATATGAGAAAGTGAGGTTATGAGCGCTGCACAGTATCATAATGATGTCCCTCTCGCAGTCTTCAGCCTCATCATAACAATGTCAAAAGCATGTTGATCATTGTAGGGAGTGATATTTTGTACAAGGACAGTCTTCTTGACTCTTTTGACATGGATACGTGATGGCTCATTTAATTGAAGTCGAGATGAATTAGACTTGGATAGGAACTCTGCAGCCACTGCTGGTGTTAATGTGTGCTCAGAACAGACCTGAAGTAAATCTTCCACTGGCAATTTTGGAACAGGACACAGAAAATGTATGAGAATAAATTTAATTTACCTATATGATTACTGGCCAAGGTTGATATTTGAACCTCTTCATGTTTATCAGTTTTTTTCATGCCTCATTCAATCCTATCAATGTTTTTTCTACCCATTATTACTGCTTCAGAAAGATCACAATGTATGAGACACAATATCTATGGTCCATGAATTGTCGATGGTGTAGATTTCAATTCTTGTTTTATTCTCAACTACATGAATATAACTAGTACATTATACCATTTTACTATTGACTTGTGCAGATTTCTCAAGTCATTATCATCTGGGAATACTCTCTCTGTTTTGTTGGTATCAGTTGTGTTGCTCAATATATCACAACCCACTACTCATGTGGTGGAAGATGAACAGAAAAAATTTGGTTATTATGACATCATCTACTGGTATGAACAACACCAAATACTCTATCCATCATCTCACCTCTTCATGTATTTCTTCACCCATGAAGGTAGCTCCTCTATCATTTCACAAAATATCTGCTTCAGTGCCCCTGTTGGATTCTGAATGACAGGACCTGAGTGTCTCCATTGTGCTGGAATTTATACTTTTGTCCAAAGGACAATTTGCTTCAAGTAAATTGAGTATCAACTGTGACACCTGAGCAACACACAAATCAGCGGTGATGATATAGTACAAGGAAGAAAGATTTTTGCTTACAATGAGGGGATAAATAAAACATGGAACACTGATAATTAGGGTCAGTAAGGGGAAGACTAGCGCCAATATCAACAGACTAGGTTGGGATATTGCGAATATTATCCAATGAATCTTGGAAGAAAGCGGCTTCAAGGCATGAATGGGCTTTGACAAGAATGAGTTCTAACCCAGCTGATTTGCATGTTCCTCAGGTGTCACGGTTGATACTCAATTTACTCGAAGCAAATTGTCCTTTGGACAAAAGTATACATTCCAGCGCAATGGAGACACTCAAGTTCTGTCATTCAGAGTCCAATAGCGAAAGTGAAGCAGATATTTGGCGAGGTGATAGAGGAGCCACCTCCGTGGGTGAAGAAGTACATAAAGAGGCAAGATGATGGATAGAATGTTCATCTCAGTAAATAATGTTGGACGTAGTAACTTTTCTTGTGTGTTCATTTCCCAAATGATTAGTGAGTTGTGATGAATGGGTCGAGTTAATTGATACCAACAAAATGGAGAGATCAGAAAATGTACTAGTTATATTCACGTAGTTGAGAATAAAACAAGAATGGAAATCTACACCATCGATGATTCATGGATATTGTGTCTCACATCGTGTTCTCTGTGGAGCAGCAGTCATGGGTTAAAAAGCAATTGATAGGGATTGAACGAGACATGAAAACCTGATAAAAGATGATTTGGATAACATTTGGAGTTGTTTAAATCCTGTCACATACAGGAACACTTGATTTACAAAAAAAATTTCGGGATCTTTTCTTTGGTTTCATTACCAAGAATTTGAAAATATTATTTTGATTTTTTGAACAAAAAAAAAGTCAACCCACCTTCGTCTAAGAATGTCTCCTCTGAACTGGCATTATTTTGCCTTTGAGAAGGTACCATTGCAGACAATGTAAGTGATATTGGTTGAGATTTGTCATTTACATACAGAGCTGGAGTTCCTCCTTCAAAACAAGCCAGATTCCCCGATACTTTAGATGGACTTTGATCGGATAAAATAGTGATGTTTGATCGGGTGTTTGAACTTTGTTAGTACATATTAGTCTAAAATAACATAGAAGAGGTCCTCGTATAGCCAAGTGACTCAGGTAACTCACTTGACACTTCCCATGCCGACTTGACAGTTAAATGTCCGCCATGTAAAGGATCAGAAGGTAAGAATAGAGATCAACTCTTGGAAACCTCTCATCAATCCCAATCGATCCTTAGTTCTATTTCCACTATCTCCACTATTGACCCAATAGGTATTGTTTTTCACTTTCAGCTTCCTTATTATCAAGAGTATAACATTACAAAAAATCTGTCAAGTATATATATATCACAAGTGTATAGCAAGTTTTTTTAGCTACTACCACATGCACCAGCACTCCCTATTATATATCGTGGAATTATGTCATTGTCATGGAGTGACATCAAGTTGTCTTGGAAACTCCATTTGCCGGAGCATTTGCTTTGGATATTTACATATTTAAATTGGAATGTAGTTACATTGTAACTAAGTGTTTCTGTCTTTCTCTCATCTTCCCCTGCACGCAATTTATTTTGCTGCGTCATGATAACTTCAATAGATAAGAGGGATCAGCTTATATGGAACCTTTTCAGTCCATTCCTCCCATTCTTTTCCAGCAAACTGGTGTAATGCCTCATCCTCAAATGATGTCCGTATGAGTACTGCAACAATAAGCATTATATGCACTGCACAACCAAGTCCTATTGTTGTCTTTATGGCTGTGAACTCCAGTATACCACTCTCCCTAAGCCAAGATCCCTGAGGAGATCGGCTCAGTGCTGGTCACCAATGCCAATTAACAACACACCTTTGATCCATGTATAAACATTATTCCGCTAACTACCAGTATGGCACCGACATATGATGGATGACGAACAATAGCATAGGGTCCTGACGTGATGAGCTTATGGTTTCTACGGATACTCATCTCAGCGGTGAACATGTGTCCCAGGGCTCGATAACATGTGTATCTTATTAATCCTCCAAGAATTGTCATCAAAGTGCCGATAAAAAACAGCGAAGAGACACATATACGTTCCGCAGCGCCACCTGAGAAAATGAGGTGGTTTAGTAAAAGACGAGAGCAAAAGTGATGCCGGTCGAGTGCATGTTGGGCGATTAGGACTGCTGTCTCGGTCAAGGCAACAGCGCCAATGAAGTACTGTCGAAGACTTTAATAGCTGTTCTGAAAATTTTGTGTGTTTTGAGCCCACTTTGGTACCTTTGATAAAGTAGAGAGTAAATCGCGCGGAGATGAGGGCTTCTGCAGCTACCGATCTTGCTTTTCTTTCATTTTCGGCAGGCGGAGGGTTCGGAGGGGTTAGCGTAATCCAGATGTTGGCAGTGGAGACAAGGATGCAAGGGACCTTGATGAATAGAAGCATGGTGAAAGGACAAGACTATGGAAATAGAGAGGGTAGAAATGAGGCTTTATAGACACGGCGGAAAATCGGCTCTATATCACGAATACTTGGCGGTGTAGTGTTCATCACTTCGAGATGTTTGATAAATCACATGTTTGATATGCAGTGAAGCCTCCACTGCTTTTCTTACATCCTGACAACACATTTTCAGGCTTCTCCTCTCACCCCTTGGAGCGTCTGCCCATGCTCCTACCTTCGATCCAGACCATAACACAGCCACCAACCATACTCCATTCCCCCATGGATATGCCCCAGACATTGGGCTTTTTGTAGCCCTCCGCGTCTTAGTACTAGTTTGCTTGTTGCGGAACAGAAATGCTGAATCCAAAAAAAAAAACACAGCCACCACAACATCAGGCGCTTTTTCAGTGATTTTTTCTCACCACTTTTCCGATTTCCCAGCTCGAGCTCGACGAGGAGCCGTCCTGTTTCTACCTTGACAGGACAGTGACGGCTTTGTCAACACTAACCTGTGCCTGTGCTTCCTTAAACGAAGTGAGCGTCTGGACAGAGATCGACCTCCTCACCGGCGGAGAGCTCTTTGACCGCGTCCTTGCAGAGGGGAAGTTTACTGAACATGATGCGGTGACCTTCATCCGCTCCGTCCACCAAGACTTCAAGTACTCTTGCTTTCCTCTCTCTCACCCCCTCTTTTCACCTACTTCACAGACCCGAAAACATCCTCTTCCATTCCAATGACCCCGACAGCATCGTCATCTTCGACCTTGGCGTGCAAGTCCATTCCCCACTCTTGACCCCCTTTGTTAATTTTTTCATCAAGTAAAACTCCTTCACTCACCCAATGAGTAACTCACTTCCCTCGCCGAATATTCCGGCTATGTCACCCCCGAAGTCATTAAACATAAGGTCATTGTTCTCTCTCTGCACAGCATCTTGTGTTGACAACGCCACTATCCTTGACCCACAAAATTCCGACCCCAAAATCTAATTCCAGAGTCTGTTCTGGGACCCTGTTTCCGACTAAGCCAAGTCCTTTATCCGACATCTCGTCGTTCTTGATCTACTCCATCGTCCTACTGCCCACGAGGCTTTGCGCAGCCCTTCGCTTACCCCTACTACCACCACCACCACCACCACCGACCCGCCATCCCACATCGATCTCTCCCCTCTCTCACAACTGGAGTCCCATAGTGCCTTGACCGGCATAAGGGCCGCCAACAACTTTAGTTACTTTGCTGCTACTGCTGCTGCGAGTCGCTTGAGCATGAAAAGCAGTGGTGGATGGAACGACCAAGATCACAGTCCACGCATCGTCACTCAAGCGTCGTCGAAGGAGGACCGAGAGAAGGAGAAGGGTGATCTTGATTGAGGCGACACTATTCCTCGTTCTTTTGAACCTACTCATCGAGAACCATTGCTTCCTTGGACAGAGGTAATCGGAACAAACTAGATGATTTTCTGATGCTTCTTCATGTAAAATAGAAAATCTGATCACACTTTTGAAAATGAAAATTCAATTAACAAAAAAATCAGAGAGAACAGTTATTGGGGGGCAAGTGGGATATACAAATATCCACCAATGTCATGCTCATACACCATTGTTCTCGAAGATTGAGGTGTCCAGTCTTGTCATGATTCAACCCAAGTCATTCTTTCTTGACCCTATGACAGCATGGGCTTACTATCTTTCCAGGATTGCATATGAGGAAACCAACCGTTCGGCGGTATAGTTTCAGAAAGGCAGGTCTAATGGAAACATGTGAGATTAAAATTGAACAGGGGTACCAACAAAGTTCAATCACCCGATCAAAGTCCATCTATCCCTCGAGTATCCGGAAATCTAGCTTTCTTTGAAGAAGGAACTCCAGCACTCTGTGTCAATGACAATTCTCAACTGATATCACTTACATTGTCTGCAATGGTACCTCCCCAAAAGCAAAATTATGCTAGTTCAGAGGAGACATTCTTAGACAATGTTCGGTTGACCTTTTTTGTTCGAAAAGTCAAATAAAGAAATCAAAAAAAATAAGGATTTTCACGTTGGGGGTGAAGCTGAAGAAAAGATGATTGCTGGACAGGAGCAAGATTGTCGGAGAATATTTTGTAACTGGAACTCTCCTCTTTGTGATAGAATTTCAAGTTTGTACATCTCCAGATGGTATCATGATCCCAATCATCGTTTCGACAGGCTTTTTTGTTTCATTTGATGTGGTTTTCTACCCATGGCTGCTGCTCCACAAAGACCGACATGTGTGAGACACGATGTCCATGGTCCATGAATCGTCGGTGGTGTAGATCTCCATTCTTGCTTTATTCTTGAATAGGATCATGTCGTGTACCTGGTCTGATCTTTCCGTTTTGCTGGTATTAATTGTCTCGATCCATTCATTACAAGTTGCCAATCATGTGGTGAGAAATGAACAGAAAGAATAAAGGTTATTATGTTGTCTACATCCAACATCATCTACTGGGACGAACAACGCCAAATGTTTTGTCCATTATCTTGCCTCTGCATGTATTTCTTCGACTGAAGTGACAATGAGGTGGTTTGTTGTTGGTAAGTAGTTTGCGAGCACGACAGCGTCCGTCTGTCGTTTGGCTACTGACCTGTAGATTTATGAGATAATATAAAGGTGATGAACTGCTCCTCTATTTCGCTATTTGATTTCTGTTACAGAAGGCTCTTGAATACTCTGTAGCTACAGTGGCCGGGCCACTACCTTTGTATAGTTGAACAATAAAACTGCTGACAAATAGTTCTGAAACAATAAAACAAAAGAAATAGGTCCAATTGAAGAAGAGGATGGAGATGAAGACAATAGAAGGGATTTTATTGACAGAGAATTAGTGGAGGAGGGTGCTCGTCAATGGAGTTTATGATGTCAGCGAGCACCTGATCTCTACACCTGGGGGGTAGTTTTGATACTGACATCCTTGTCAGTTGGAAGTATACCAGGCTTGTGAGTCTTGTCAATGAAGTCATTGATATTTTCGTTGGTTAGGTGGGTGAGGGGAATTGATTGGCAGTCACATGCATGATAAGGAACTAATCGGAATGCTGCAAACCTTAATTTTGACAACGACCCATCCATTTCTCCCAAGACATAGGATCCTCCCTTCAACCGTTGTACTACTACCATGGGTCCAAAATATTGTGGTTTTGTCTACCACCAATATCCCCATCTTGTTGTGATTTTCTGACTAATACTAAGCTACCATTGCTAAAATTGATGTCTTTAATCAGGTTCTTGTGTGCCCCCTCAAAGTGGCAAACAGACTCCCATTGTGCCTTGAGAAGGCACTGTTTTGCTTCAGCAAGATCATCCGGACACTTCTGGAGCTGTACAGCATGGTAGGCAATGAGATTGGCAGAGGAAATAGGATCGGTGAGAGCAGGGGCCAGATAAGTGGCTTTGAAGAGATCAAAAGGGAATAGTGGTTCTACCCCATGAGCAGGGAAGTAAGGTGAGTATTCTGTTGATTTCTGAATGGAGACATGCTCAGCCCAAAACACTGAAGGTGCTACTATTGACCAACAGTGCTCTACCCCCTCAGCAGCCTTAACAAGTAATTCATGAACATCAAAGTGTTGTTGTTCAACAGGATCATTGGCTTGGGAGTTATAAGGTGAGATTTGGATGTGATTTATGTGGTACTGTTTTGAGAGGTACTCAACTGCTTGGACAAATGCAGAACCATTATTGGTAATGATTTCCTCAACAGCTTCCTATTGGCATAGAATATCCTCAAAGACAAATGAGCCAATTGTATGACCATTCTCATGGTACAACTATCACAAATGACCACTTACTGATTTGTGAGTTGATGATTTGATAATCAAAAGGCTCAAAAAAGCAAAACTTAGACAGTAGCAAAAGATGTTGTTAAGTCTGAGATTTATCCTCAGACATACAGTCCTTAAATAATATATAATTGTGGTGGTTTGTGCACCAGAACAGCCTACCACATGATCACTACCTAT
>Ga0153969_1000301_pt1 | contig 11018 bp, 15 predicted proteins | sample TSGA053MetaG_FD_104702 | JGI IMG/M metagenome (GOLD analysis project Ga0153969, IMG submission 104702) | Attine ant fungus gardens microbial communities from Georgia, USA - TSGA053 MetaG | ecosystem: Host-associated > Fungi > Mycelium > Unclassified | place: USA: Georgia, George L Smith State...
AGAGAGCTTCACAATGGTCATTGAAGCAAACAATTATGTTAAGCAGTTCCTGAGATATCAGTGATTTAGTGTCTGGTGACTTGGTGATCACTGACTGATCTGCTGATAACTCAGTGAATACTGGTGGCTTTGAGATGTTTTTGGTACTGTTTGAAAGGTCTTTTTAAGGGCTTTTGGTAGCCACTTAGATTGTTGAAATTGGTCAAGTATTCCTGGAGTTATGGTCTGAATGAAGTTTATGACAACAATGCTTGAAAACATCTTGGATAGCAGGCCCTAGCTGTAAAGGGGACTTTACTGTCAGTTAGGGACAGTGGGTAGATAGCCTGGACAAAGCTTGTATTCCTACCCAAGACCTGACCTCTATATTAAGTGGGCTTATAACTAGTTTTTCACTATCAGCTCTATACTACTGATCCATTATGACCAGTCTATGCAGGGAAATGACAGCAATCTCTTAAAGGCCTGTCTAGCTTAGAAATTCCCTTCTTAGGGATAGTACTATTTTACCCTTCTTAGTCAGTAGTTAGTCATAAATACAGACAAAGAAGATTATTCATCCTCCTACAAGGAATCATTACCATCGTCATCGCTATTGCATATGTCTTGCCAACAACAACAGCAACAGAGGGAACCCTCTTTGGCACCCACCCCCCACCAAACCAAAAAAGAGCAACTCCTTGCCATAATTGCAACCCTGCAGCAGCAGGTTAATACTATACTTCTTCAGCAACAGAGGAGCAGAGTGGAGGTTGCAAGACCTCAAGTTTTCAGTAGAAAGATAAAGAAGATAAGTGCATTTGTTAATGTGGCTTGCCTATATATTAGAATGAAGATGATGGAAGAGGTAGTAACAACCCAGGTGGTCTGGGTATTGTCATATATACAGGGAGGAATAGTGGAGATATGGAAGGATAACTTGCTGAATGAGCTGGCTAAGAAAGAGTCAGAAGTGGAATTGGTGGAGCAGCTGTTCACAAAAATAAGAAACGACTTTGGGGAAACATTGGAGAAAGAAAGAAAAATAGAATAGCTGAGAACAATTAAGCAAGGAAAGAGGACCTGTAATGAGTATATGCAAAAATTCAAAAAGGTTACCAGAGGGAGCGGCTATGAGGGAAGACCTCTCATTGAAGAATTTAAAAGAGAATTGAATAGAAGTATTAGGAGGAAGTTGGCAGAAGCAAAAGAGCTACCAACCACCATTGGAGAGTGGCAAGAAAGAGTAGTGAGGTTGGATAGAAATCAGAGGCAAAGTAGAATAAAAGAAAAGATGTTGGAGAGAAATGCGGCATATCCAGGGGGAAATGTGTAGCCTAGAAGAGACTATGGAGGAAGATTGTATGGAGGAAGAGGGGGGCAAATAACATGGAAAATGGAAGGAGGGTACAGAGGAGAAGAAGAAAGAAATAAGTTCAATAAAGGAAAAACTCAAATAGGTCCAAGGAGAGACCCAAATGCAATAGATATAGACAGAGGAAGAGAAGGGGATAGAATGTGCTATGTGTGTGGGAAGTGGGCCATATGACCAAAAATTGTTGGGAAAGGTATAAAGAAAGAGTAGTGGAAATACTGCAGGAGTCGACAAAAGAAAATGGAGGACAGTAAGCTCTCGGCTAGCCTCCAATAACCTATACAGTGTATTGCACCCAGAAAAGCTGGGAAATAAATTCAATTGCACTAATACAACTGAGAGAGTAAGAGATGTGTAGCACACTCTATGGCTGCTAAGAGAAATCTGGATGAAAGTAGAGCTTGAGAAGCTAGAAAGCTATGAAGGAGTAGTAGTAAGGGCATTGCTAGATAGTGGAGCAATAGGTCTATTTATGAATAATGACCTTTGCCCAAGAAAAGGGGTTTAAAATGGAGAAGCTAAAGAAACCTCTGTTAGTTAGAAATGTAGATAGAACGGTAAATGCAGGGGGAGCCATAACATACCAGGTAAAGTGCAACATGTTTTTCAAAGAACATGTGGAGAGAGCAAGAATAGATGTATATAATTTAGAAAAAACAGAGGTGATACTGGGAATGCTATGGCTAGTAGTCCATAACCAAGAGATAGATTGGGAAAAAGGGAAAGTCAAAATAATACATTGTCTATCTATATATGGAAGAAGAAAGCAAGAAGAGAAGGAGAAGGAAGTAAAAAAGATAGAAAAGGACAAGGACAAAGAAATGTTGAAAAAATTGGTACCCAAAAGGTTTTGGAAGTGGAAGAGAGTGTTTGAAAAAAAGAAGTCAGAGAGAATGCCAGTGCAAAAAACCTAGGACCATGCCACAAAATTGAAAGAGGGGTTCGTGCTAAAAAAGGGAAAGGTATACTCATTGTCAAGGGAGGAAAGGGAAGAAGTATAGGCATTTGTAGAGGATCAGTTGAGAAAAGGATACATCTGACCTTTCAAGACACCCCAAGTATTACCAGTACACTTCGTAGCAAAAAAGGATGGTATATGGAGAATGGTGTAGGACTATTGATACATAAATCAGTAGATGATAAAGAATGGGTATTCTTTACCCCTCATCGCAGACATACTGGATAGAGTAGGAAAGAGAAAGGTGTTTACAAAGCTGAACCTAAGGTGGGAATACAATAATGTTAGGATCAAAGAGAGAGACAAATAAAAGACAGCGTTTACAATATATATTAGGGCTTATGAATCCATAGTCATGTATTTTGGGTTAACAAACTCCCCTGCTACCTTCCAAACAATAATAAATAACCTGTTCTGCAATCTCATAAACTAAGAAGATACAGCAACATTCATTGATGATATCTTAGTAGCCATAGATACAGAGGAGGGGCATGATAAGCTAGTAGAGGAGGTGTTAAAAAAACTAGAGAAGAATAACCTGTTTGTAAAGCCAGAAAAGTGCAAGTGGAAAGTAAGAGAAGTGGAGTTCTTAGGAGTAGTAATTGGGCCAAAGAGAGTAGAAATGCAGAAAGAAAAGGTAGAGAGAGTTCTGAACTGATCAGCACCTAGAAACATCAAAGAAGTACAAAAGTTCCTAGGCCTTGCCAACTACTACAGGAGGTTTATAAAATACTTTGCTAGAATAGTAGCATCGCTATATGTACTGGTCAGGAAGGAGCAAAAATGAAAGTGGGAGAAGGAACAGGAGGAAGCGTTTGAGAAACTTAAGATAGTATTCACCATAGAACCCATTCTGGCTATCCCAGAAATCAATAGGAAGATGAGAGTAGAAGTAGATACCTCAGACTATACAACAGAGAGAGTGTTGTCAACGAAGTATGAGGATGGAAAGTGGAGGCCAGTGGCCTTCATCTCTAAGTTACTGAACACCATGGAACAAAACTACAAAATTCACAATAAAGAGATGCTGGCAGTTATTAGATGTCTAGAAGCATAAAGGCACTATTTTGAGGGAGTGAAACTCAAATTTGAAATCTAGACAGATTATAAAAATCTCCAGTATTTTATGACAAGCCAAAAATTAAACTGGAGACAAGCAAGATAGACCCTATACCTATCATGATTTAATTTTACATTAAAACACATTCCAGAAAAGAGCATGGAGAAGGTAGACAGATTAAACAGAAGACCAGACTGGCAGGAGGAAGTAGAAAAGGATAACAAGGACCAGAAGTTAATAAAGCCAGAATGGATTAGAGGAGCAGAAATAATAATAGAAAAAGAAAACTTAAAGAAAAAAATCAAAAGAGTATAGGAAGAGGATGAAAAGGTAGTAAAAGTAGTAAAAGAGATGAAGAAGACAGGGATAAAGACATTAAAAGATAAAGAATGGAAAATAGAAGATAGGATAGTAATGAAAAAAGAAAAGATATACGTACCAGAAGGAGAACTCAGGGGGGAAATAATATGATTATACCATAATACCCCAGTAAGAGAACATGAAGAGAGATGGAAGACAACAGAATTGGTTGCTAGAAATTACTGGTGGCCAGAAGTAACAAAGGAGGTGGGAAGATATATGGATGGATACGATGCTTGTCAAAGATACAAGAATCAAAGCAAAGTACTAGTAGGAAAGCTGATGCCCAATGCAATCCCAGAAAAACCATGGAGCTATATCTCAGCAGATTTTATCACCAAACTGCCATTAGTCCAAGGATACAATGCTATCTTAGTAGTATGCGACTGTTTTAGTAAAATGGCGCATTTCATAGTAACAACAGAGAAAACGTTAGTAGAAGAACTTGCAAAGTTGTTTTGAGATCATGTATAGAAGTTGTACAGGCTTTCAGAAAGCATTATATCAGATAGGGGAGTGCAGTTTGTGGCAGGAATAATAAGGGAGCTGAATAACTTGTTGGGAATCCAGATGAAACTCTTGACAGCCTATCACCCTCAAACAGATAGGCAGATGGAAAGGATAAACCAGAAGTTAGAACAATACCTGAGGGTTTTCATTGACCATAGAGAAGAGTAGTGGCTAGATTGGTTAGAAATGGCAGAGTTTGCATACAATAACAAAATCCACATAGCAACAAAAATATTGCCATTCAAAGCAAACTATGGTCAAAATCCAAGAATAATATTGTAACATGGCCAAAATGGCTAAGTTATTATTTATTTTCTTTTTCTTTTTCTTTTCTTTTAACCAGGAAATTGGCAGACACATGAAATGAAACAACTAAAAAGAGATGCATGGGAATTTATAAATAGAAGTAAACACAGGAGGTATATAAGTAGTATACCACAATTGAATAGGAACTCTATCGAGTTCTTCTTATCAACTCAGACTAGAAGTAGTTCTAAGACATCTCAGTCTAAGTCCTTACAGATAGGATTTGAGAGGAGAAGAAAAGAGAAGTACAAAGTGGTAGAAAAATTCATAGAAAGGATAAAGAAAATACAAGAAGAAGCAAAAGCAGCACTAGGAAAAGCATAAAAGAAAATAAAGAAGTTTGCAAACAGAAAGCAAGGGAAGGGAGAGGAATATAGGGTAGAGGACCTAGTACTACTAAGTACAAAGGACTTAAAATGGTAGATGAAAGGAAGAAGATCAGAGAAATTGACAGAGCATTTTATGGGCCCCTACAAAATCAAGGGAATCATCTTTAGTAATGCTAAACCACAGATAGAGGGACAGAAGAAAATACTGCCAAAACCAGTTATTATTGAAGGACAGGAGGAATTCGAGGTAGAAAAAATCTTAAACAAAAGAGCAATTAGGGAGAAGAAAAAGTTTCTGGTAAGATGGAAGGGATATATAGTAGAAGAAGATACTTGGAAGAATAGAGAAAACTTGGAAAACGCAAAAGAGTTGGTAGAAGAATTCAAGAGGAAGTATAGAGAAGAGATTAAGAAACTAAAGCAACAGGAGCTGGAAAAAGAAGAGAAGAAATTTAGTTGGGAATTATCAAGGGAGTTCATGGCAAAATTGTTATATGGTTGGGGAAAAAAGAGGTATAAAAGAGAAAGAGAAAAGAGATGGGACAAAAACTGGAATCAATGGAAAAATTCCTCAGGACGAGAAAACTTAAAGGGGAGGCTATGTTATGAGAGCTCCAAAAGAGAAATAGTTTCCCAAGCATTTGAACACTTAATCTAAAACCTCAAAATATACAATAGGGTTGAGATATAAATAGTGTGGGAACTAAGGTCACGTGACAAGGTCAAGTGATCACAGAACATTCTGGAAGAACATGTGATTGTGGACTGATAATACAGCCACTGTAAAAAGTAGTATAAGTAGGAGTTCAATTCAATGAAGAACTCTATCGAGTTCTTCTTGAACATCCATCTAGAATGATCACTAAGGACATTTACTGTCTATTGATAACACTAATACTGATACATATATTAGTGTACAAATACTGTGTTTTTCATTACCACTGCATACAATTATTTTGCTAATGTATATATTCATAATTTTTGATATTATATATGACCAAAATGATATCAACAGGTCCTCCTACTTTTGTAGAATATGACAAGTTTGATGGAACAAACTGGACTGTCTAGAAGGAGAGCATATTAATAGTTATTGAATCAAAGAGGCTAGAAGGTTACCTCAATGGTTTTATCACCAATCTACTCCAAAACCAATATTCATCAATTACAACTACAGTAAAATCCCCAGCTTCTTCTAGTATTATCCTATTGCCCACATCACCACAAATCACTCCAACAATTCCTAAAACTCTATGGAACTGGCCTAATCCAACATCCAAAGAATGGAAAAGTCACAATATTTGGGCAAAAATGCTGTTATTATTTAATACAAAAGGTCTAACTGGCTTAGGAATTGATATGACTGGAACTGCAGCAGATATATAGGTATTCTATGTGATCACTTATGAAGTAGCATTATTAATTAAACAGCTGAATGCTGAAAAGGTATTGAGGGCAATTTGTTATTGATAGGTAGTAAATGCCCTTAGTAATCACCCTAGATAGATATTCAAGAAGAACTTGATAGAGTTCTTTGTTGGATTAGACTTCTACTTATACTACTTTTACAGTGGCTGTACTTTTAGTCCATGGTTACATGTCCTTCCAGAATGTTCTGTGATCACCTGACCTTGTCATGTGACCTTAGTTTCCATACTATTTATATTTTCAACCCTATTATATATCTTGAGGTTTTGGATTAAGTATTCAAATGCTTGGAAAACTTTTCTTCTTTTGGGGCTTTCATAACACAATTACTTTTGATAAGAGTAGAGACTTTACAGCACACATTACTCTTTTACAAAACAAGTTATTCTATGTGAGATCAGTAGGAACTGAAATATCCAAAAAGAACTTTATTGTTATCATTTTTAATTTCTTACTACTATCTTGGGATTTGGTTATTGCAAATGTCTTTGAGCACAAATTGTTAAGTGTTGTTATTGTAAAGTTATGAGCCTGGTGGATAAAAAAACATGAGAACAATCCCAATAAACCAGAAAAAGTTATTACAGCCTTACAAATTTTAAATTATATGTAATAAAATTGCAGTCAGTTAATTTACACCAATTCAAAATGCAATCAATGAGAACATACAATAGATATATGTTACTGGCCCAGAGAAGGAAAAGAAGACCAATTTTTATTTGACTTTGGAAAGAGAGAAGAAGCTAGAGAAAGTGCAGCTCATATGCATCAGAGAGGTTATAAACCAAAAGCTATTGCAAATGTTGCTGAAAACCCAAACAATAATAACAACACATATACATTTATGACTATAAATGACATGTACCTCAAGATAGCTACTCTATCTTCTATGGCAAACTATCTATCTGATAATGTTCCATCTGCTAGTTCTAATTATAATAACAATTCAGAACATAGAACAGGAGGTGTGGAAGTAGTTAATACTATATCCAAGAATATTGCAGAACCTATCATTGCATACTACTAGTAGAATAAAGATATTGATATGCTCATATTAATCGACTCTGGAGCTAGTAATCATTGTTTCATTAATCAAGAGGCCTTTTCTACTTATATAACTCTTGATCTACACCAAAGTAGACTATTAGTGGGTAAAAACTCAACATTTGCAATAGTTGAAAGAAAAAATATTGACATAAACTGTACTGTAAATGAAATTACCAGAAGAATCACTTTTGAAGATATACTTTATACTCCTAGACTCTGATCAAACTTAATATCTATGTCTAAGCTAAGCAAAAAGAGGGCAACAATGAATTTTGATATTGAAAGGACAGTGGCAAAATCAAAGAATAGAATTGAATTTTTATTGGTAACATGAAAAGGGAAGCTGTATATTGTAAACCTTGACTTAATCATACCAGTGGCATTTGTAACTAGATCAAACTACAAACCTGCAGACTTTGGGACCTAGTACCATCAACTTGTATATACTAGACCAGAAACTATATACAAAATAGCAGTCCAAAACTTGGTTAATAGATTAGATATCAAGGGGGAGTTATTAATAAAAAACACTTGTGAAGATTGTATTTATAGTGAGCAAACTACCTAACTATTTCACAAAAATATAGCAAAAGAAACTGAAGTTCTAGAATGGATTTATATTAACATATGGGGTCTAGCTCCTATCCAGTCAGCTGGTGAAATTAACTACTTCATGTTGTTAACCAATAGATTTTTCTTGTATTGAATGATTGCCTTTCTCAGTACCAAATCATCAGATACTACACTAGCAGTGTTAAAGGTATATCAGATTGAAGCTGAGCATCAAACAAGGAGAAAACTTAAGTGTATGAGGATAAACATAGAGAAAAAATAGTTTAATTTGTTGTAGAAAGATTTCTAGAAGAGCCAGGGACTAATTTCTGAGTTCACAACTCTGTATGCCTATCAACAAAATGGAGTAGCAGAGCGGACAATGTGAACAGTGCTTGATAGTACCAGAACTATGCTGGCTGAGTTGGGTATCCCTCCAAAATATTGGACTGATATTGTTATAAACTTTATTTGGACCATAACTCTGGGAATAATTGACTGATTTTGACAAACAATCTAAATGGCCACCAAAAGCCCTTAAGAAGACCTTTCAAACGGTACCAAAAACATCTCAAGGTAATCAGTATTCACTGAGTTATCAGTAGATCAGTTGGTGATCACCAAGTTACCAGATACTAAATTGCTGATATCTTGGGAACTGCTTAACATAATCATTTGCTTTAATAACCATCATGAAGCTCTCTTTAATGCGCTTCTTTCGGCTATAAATAGATCCTGAGGTGATAAGATCCCATGGAGATACAAGGTCCTCAATATTTGCATATAATACTGATCTTTATTCATAGATTATCATCTGTCCTTGAATAGAACAAAGGACTGCCCTAAGATGGTTAGGTTATCTCTATTTCAAGAACAATAGCACTCCTATATATAGAACAATAGATAGTGATCATGTAGTAGGCTGTTCTTGTACACAGACTACTACAATTATATATTTAAGGACTGTATGTCTAATAATAAACCTCAGACTTAACAATATCTTTTGCTACTGTCTAAACTTCACTTTTTTGAGCCTTTTGATTATTAAATCATCAACTTATAAATCAGTAAGTGGCCATTTGTAATAGATGCAATTCAAAGTGTTATTTATGTCAAGAATTTTATACTCTCACTTTGACAACCCAATGTAGTGCTAGCTAAAGCATGGTTTAGACAATGCTAAAGTATATCATACCTTAGACTATTTGGAACCACTAGATATGTGCATATTCTTCTTGATTTGAACATATTAAAATTATTACTACAATCAGTTAAAGTCTCCTTAATAGATTATTTTGGTCATGAAACATACAAGATATTAGATAGGAGTACAGATGTCATTTACAAATTATGTGACATCATTTTTCAAGAAGATGACACTTACTTTATTCAATGGCTCCACCAAATCTTTACTTCCAACAATGTAGCAACTTAGCCTAAGACAACTTAATCACACTCCAAGTCTAAGTTGACAAGGAGAACTCAATGGAGTCTCCATTAGATTGTATATACTACTTATATAACTATTATATGGTCTGTGCACTACTCTCCCATACTCATCATGTAATATCCTAATATGTGACCATGATATGTGATATTTGTCATATGACACTTTCCTGTACTCCTTCCTTGTAGTAAGTCCAAATGAGAAGAAAAAAGAAATATAAAAGAAAAGAAATATAAATAATAACTTAGCTGTTTTGGCCATGTTATAATACTACCCCCCTCTTAAGATTCCTTGTCCCAAGGACTTTTTACAACTCATAGTAGAGATTGTACATGTTCTCTATTTCATTGTCATCTTCTTTTATCTACTCTTTGAGTCTCAAATTTTCTTGCTCAATTTCTTCTTCCTCCTTCTTTATTGTTTCTATTGTTCTTTATCTCTTAACTCTTCTTTCTTTCTATTATCTCCAATTTCTTTCTAGTCTTCTCCAATATTCCTTATCATATTGTTTATCTGACTATCTAAACAACTTTTTTGCTATAAATCTTTCCAATAGCTTTTTTTTTCTAAATGTTTCTTTTCTTTCTCTTATCACCTTACATCTTTCATGTTTCATTGGTATTCCTTCTCATATTCTTCTATTGCTTCTTTTGCATTCTCTAGATTTTTCCTTTCTTCCCAAGTATCTAATTCTGCTATAAATTCCTTTCATTATACCAAGTACTTGTCTTTTTTTTATATCTGCCACTTATTTAGAATCCTCTCTACTTCCCATTCTTCTTCTCCCTTAATTATAACTGGAGCTGGTTGCTCTTCTTTCTGCCCCTCTACTTGCCTGTTAGTGCAAAGTCATGAAGACTTAGGGCTTAATCAAAGTGGTTGTTTAGAAAGAACTCAATAAAGTTCTCTATTGGATTGTTATAACTACTTATACAAATGTCTGTTGGTCTATGTGCCTATCTCCCACAATCACATGACCCTTACTAATAACTGTACATATCTTACATAAGCCTTCCCATGCTATTTATATCCCTCTTGTATTGTACTCCTAAATATTATTTACTAAGTTGAGGAATATATAAGAAATAGTTTCTTTTCTAGAAACTGTTTCATAATATTGCTTTATATATCTTTGTATTCTACTAACATTAACTACCAAATGTATTTTTACTGTACTAGATAGTTCTAATTCTACTGCATTTGATGATACAATTTTCTTTATCTTGTAAGGTTCTACAAACCTTTCTATCTGTCACAAACTTCATTTAGACTATAACTCTAGGAATACTTGACTGATTTCGACAATCTAAATGGCCACCAAAAGCCCTTAAGAAGACCTTTTAAACAGTACCAAAAATGTCTCAAAGCTATCAGTATTCACTGAGTTGTCAGCAGATCAGAACTGCTTAACATAATCGTTCACTTCAATAACCATTGTGAAGCTCTCTTCAATGCACTTCTTCCAGCTATAAATAGATCCTGAGGTGATAAGATCCCATGGAGATACAAGGTCCTCAATGTTTGTACATGACACTGATCTTTACCCATAAATTATCATCTGTCCTTGAATAGAACAAAGGACTGCCCTAAGATAGTTAGGTTATCTCTATTTCAAGAACAATAGCACTCCTATATGTAGAACAATAGGTAGTGATCATGTGGTAGGC
>Ga0153969_1000302_pt1 | contig 11000 bp, 7 predicted proteins | sample TSGA053MetaG_FD_104702 | JGI IMG/M metagenome (GOLD analysis project Ga0153969, IMG submission 104702) | Attine ant fungus gardens microbial communities from Georgia, USA - TSGA053 MetaG | ecosystem: Host-associated > Fungi > Mycelium > Unclassified | place: USA: Georgia, George L Smith State...
ATACTTAAAGCATATAATATATTTATATCTTAATTTATTTTTTAATAATTTTTTATTAAAACTTTATTAAGTTTAAATAATTTATAATTTATTTATTTCTATATTACTAATTAAGTAAATATTTTTATTATTATTTGCATCAGTTAATTTTTATATAATATCCAAAATATAACTTAAATAATAATAAGTAATTATAAAGAATTATTGGAAAAAGGATTTGTATTTTTAATAAGATAATTTTTATTATATATTTTTAATTTTACAAATATTTGTTATTTTATTTTTATAATACTTATTACAGTATAGGTTATATAAATAGTTAAGTTCAATAATATATATTTTTTATATCCTTTAATAAAAGAATAAGAAAGGAAATAATTAAGAATAAAATAATAATGGTAGATGATTAACTGGCTCAATCGCTCCCTTTGGGTGGGAGATCTAGCGTGTTCGAGTCGCGCCTACCATATTAAATAATTGTTATAAAATAATAATTAATATATTAATTTCATTAAATAAAATATTTTTATTTAATTAAGGTGTCATGGCAGAGTGGTTAATGCGGGGTACTGTTAATACTTTTTTCAGAGGTTCAATTCCTCTTGGCACCTCATAAACTAGTATTATTTTTGTTTTTTTATTTAATGATGATATTAAAAATTTTATTTTTATTTTATTTGTCATCCTCAATGAAAACTTAAATCTAAATATTTTATAATGTAAAATAAAATATTTTTAGAATGATTAACTATTTATATAATCATGATTATTTAATTAATATAAAACTTTAAGTTTCAAATTGATATATATTTATTTACGTAATAAGTTTTTAACTGATTATTTATTAAGAGAAAGTAAATTGAAACTTAAAGGTAAAATGCTAATTTGAAAAATAATCAATCAGTTAAATCTTTTTCTAAACATTTATATTTAATTATGCAAAATTCTAATCTAGTAATAATGCAAATAAACAAAAATATAAATTATCTTAAACAAATAAAACTTATTCAAGCTACTCGTTTAAAACATTTAATTTACCTTATTTTATTTGATAATAAAATTACATAAAACTTTATTATTCAAAAATTACCCATATATCTGTGTTTTTTTTGGTAAACAATTATAAAAATTAATAAATTAAAAATTTATAATTTAACAATAAAAGAAGAGGAAGGAGAGGTAATATCTAAAACTAATATAAATTATTATATTAATATGTTTATTATTTTTAAGTAATGATTTAAAAGAATGATATTAAAATGTGAATCATATTTTTATATGTAATTATTCTCATAATTTACAATTGAATAAAAATTTATAAAATAATAAAATAAAAATATACTTTATTTTTATTGAAAAAATTAATAGCGAACATGTTGAAATTTGGTAAACAATCTCCTCTTAAGCAGGAGTGGAAGTAATTCCTTAAGAGTTCGAGTCTCTTTGTTCGTACTCATTGTTTCAACGATAGTGTACATATAAAAAAAACATTTAATCTTATGAAAAATATATTAATATATTTTATAATTATGATTATTAATACCCTTTAATTTAATAATATTTGTTTTTATTAATTTAAAGCGAAATAGTGTAAAGGTAGCACAACAGTCTCATGATCTGTTAGATTAGGTTCAATTCCTGAGTTCGCTAAATATAAAATCTAATTACATAAAAATTTAATTATATATTTGCTTAATAAAATTAAATTTCTTTTTGCTTAATTAAAATTTAAAAGAGGTTTAACATTAATATAAATATAATTTAGGTCTTTTAGTATAATGGTCGTACAACTACCCTTCACGTAGTTAGTGTCAGTTCGATTCTGATAAAGACTATTTTTTATTTTATAAATATTTTTTTTACTTTATTTTTTATTTATAAATTTTACTCTATTCCAAAAATATAAATTTATTAATTTTATAATATAAACCGTGGAATAGTTATCATTTGGAAAGTTAAGACGATTGCTAATTGTTCGGGGCAACCCTTGGGTGTTCGACTCACCTCTATTCCGTCTATTAATTAAATAAAGTAAAAAATAAATACAATTATATCTCAATATTGTTTAATTAATTTTTGTTTTTTGTTTTTTATTAATAAATAAATAAATAAATAAATTAATTTTTTGTTAGGTGTTAAGTTGAGATTAGTAATTAATAATAATATAATCATGTTAATTAAATAATCTGAAATGATATTTTATTTTTCATTATTTAATAATATATTTTCTTATTAATATAATTATACAGAGCCGATTATGATGACAGTAGAAGGGTTCCAATAGCATTGAATTGGTTGTTTTCTACTAATGCTAAAGAAATAGGAACTCTCTATTTAATTTTCTCTGTTTTTGCAGGTATGATTGGTACAGCTTTTTCTGTTCTTATTAGATTAGAATTAGCTGCTCCAGGAGTACAATTCTTACAGGGAGATCACCAATTATTCAATGTAATAATTTCTGCCCATGCATTCATAATGATTTTCTTTATGGTTATGCCTGGTCTTGTAGGAGGTTTTGGTAACAAAAATTATATATTTAGTTTAATTTATAAACTAATTTTTGAATTATTTTATTTATTTTCAAAAGAATATAACAAAATTAATGAATTTTCAAATATAAAATTTTCAAGTAATCTAAATAACAATTCTAGTAATTTAAATTATAAACAATTATATCCAAATAAATTAGGACCTTATTTAGCTGGATTAATAGAAGGTGATGGAACAATAGCTGTACATGATTCTAATTCTACCAAAAAAAAATATAGACCTATGATAATTATTGTTTTTAAAAGTGCAGATTTACCTTTAGCTAAATATCTTTGTGATTTAACACAATGTGGTAAAGTTTATATAAAACCTAATAGAGGTTATGTTCTTTGGCAAATTAATGATTTAGTAGGAGTATTTAAAATAATTTGTATTATAAATGGATATATGCGTACACCTAAATATGAAGTTTTACATCGAGCTATTAATTGGTATAATAATTATATAATAAAAAATAAAAATAGTAAATTACCTATTACAAATAATATTTTATCTTTAATTTATCATATAAATTGTTTACCTTTAGATGATTCAGAAATAGATAGTAATAATTGGCTATCAGGTTTTACTGATGCTGATGGTAATTTTTCTATTAATATTCACCAACGTAAAAATAAAAATTCTTCTCGTGTTCAACCTTTTTTTCGAATTGAGATAAGACAGAATTATCATAGAAAGGATATAATTAAAGGTGAAAATTTAAGTTATTTTTTCATTATGTCAAAAATAGCTAATTATTTTGGTGTAAATTTATATAGTCGAAGTCGTAATATTAATGATAAAGTTTTTTCAAGTTTTATTTTTATGGCTGCGAATCAAAATAGTTTAGAAATTACTATTAATTATTTTAATAAATTTCCACTTTTGTCTTCAAAATATTTGGATTACTTAGATTGGTTAAAAATTGTTGAAATTAGACAAAAAAGTAGTCAAACATCAGTTTATTTAGATTTAGCTACTCAAACACGTAAAGATTTTAATAAAAATCGTGTTACTTTCTCTTGGAAACATTTGATTAATTGTTATATTGAAAGATAATTTATAAATTTATTCTTTAAATTTTTTATTTATTTATTTTTTAATTAGTTGCCGTGGTTGATTGTGAAATCTTCCTTATTACGTTACTATCTGCGGGAAATTCCTAAAGTTACCTTATAGAACTAGCTGAAAACTTGATTCTACTTTATAGAATATACAAATGTACAGCAGTCTTAATTATTAAGGAAATATTCTTTTCTTTAGAAAATAAATTAACTAAAGATAAAGAGAATGGACAATCCGCAGGAAACCAAAATAATTTAAAATTAATATATTTTTTATTATTGTAGGATCCTCAGAGACTATACGTAACGCGGTTATTAACCTGAAGATATAGTCCAATCATAATTCGAAAGATTATGTAAACAATGAACTATTTATTACCAGTACAATGTGGAGCACCGGATAATTTCAATTATTTAAATAAACGAATGATATTTTTATTCTATCGCTAAAATTTACAATAAAATTAATTCATATTCTGATTCATCTGATATTAAAGTTAACACTTCTAATTTTAATTCTATTGGTCCTTACTTAGCTGGATTATTTGAAGGTGATGGTCATATTATTTTATCTCAGGTTAATAAATTTAAGTGAAGATGGCAAAATTTTAATTAAGCAGATAAAATCTAATATGAATAAAAATCGTAAAGTATTTAACTAGAATCATTTAGTTTATTTAAATAAAGTACAGTAGTCCTTTTTATAGTAATCCTATAATCAAAATTTGGGTAAATTGCAAGAATCTCTTAACTATTTTAAGACAATTTGCAGCGAAGTCTAATTTAACATATTATATAATATTTAATTTTTTAATTTATATAAAATTAGAAACGTTCAACGACTAGAAAATGAGTAATGTTAACAATAATTTTTCCAAGAACACCCAACAATAATTAATTTTATTGATGACATAGTCTAAACTTACTAGTGATAGTAAGAAATTAAATTTAAATTATTTTTTGATAATATAATTGATGGCATTCCCAAGATTGAATAATATTTCTTTCTGGTTATTACCTCCTTCATTAATTTTATTACTTGTTAGTTCATTAGTAGAAAACGGTGCAGGTACAGGATGGACAGTTTATCCACCATTATCAAGTATTCAATCTCATTCTGGTGGTAGTGTAGATTTAGCTATTTTTAGTTTACACTTAGCCGGAGTTTCATCTTTATTGGGAGCAATAAATTTTATAACTACGGTATTAAATATGAGAACTAATGGTATGAGTTTACATAAATTGCCATTATTTGTTTGGGCTATTTTTGTTACTGCTATACTATTATTGTTATCTTTACCTGTTCTAGCCGGTGAAACTTTGTATTTTATTAATATTGCGCCGGCCTTAAATTCGGCCATTTGCTGGGAACTGTTAGAAAAAATCTTAACACAATCAGCAGGAAACTTAATAGATTTGAATTTATTAAGGATCTTCAGAGACTATACGCCGGAATTTTTCTTTTGTTTAAACTCTTCTGTTCTAATAAGTTCTGTACCTATTATTTATTGTAGCAAATATGAATCTAATTTTAGTCATTATTTAGCTGGATTAATAGAAGGTGATGGAACTATAGTAGTACCTAAAACTGAAAGATCGAATAAAGGTAGACTTAATTATCCATCAATACAAATAGTATTTCATTTAAAAGATTTACCTTTAGCTTTATTAATTCAACAAAATTTAGGTCATGGTTCTCTTACTAGAAAAAAAGGTGTCAATGCTTATATTTTAACTATTAATAATTTAGAAGGAATGAACTTAATAGTACAATTAATAAATGGTAAATTAAGAACACCTAAAATACATTCTTTTTGGAATTTAATTGATTGGTTAAATAATAAAAATAATAGTGACTATTTTATTACTAAACAAGATATAAATAATCATTCTTTATTAGATAATAGTTGGTTATCTGGTTTTATTGATGCGGATGGTCATTTTAGTTTAAGAAATACAATAAAAAATAGTAAGTCTAAAGTAGAATGTAAATTTGAATTATCTCAAAGACAAAAAGATCATAGAGGTAATAGTAATTTCTTTTTTCTTGATGAAATAGCTAAACTTTTAATAACTTCTGTTAAAACTACTAAAATGAGTACACCTTACCCTCAATATAGAATTAGAACTAATAATATTAGAGGAAATATTGTTTTAGAAAGTTATTTAACCGCTTATCCTCTATTTGGAAGTAAATATTTAGATTTTATCGATTGGTTAAAAGCTTTACATTTATTTAAAAATGGTGAACATAAAAATAAAACAGGTATAGCTAAAATAAGTACTATTAAACTAAATATGAATGATAATAGAACTATTTTTATTTGGGACCATTTAAAGAATTTTTACAAATTAGAAAAATAAGATATAGTCCAATCTAATATGTGAATATTAGAGTGCTCACCTTGAATCTAAAATAGTCATTTATTATTTTAAATTCTAGAGATAATTTATATCATGTTCTTTAAGAAAGTGAGACAATACAAATAGCAATTACTATGTTATTAACAGATAGAAACTTTAATACTAGTTTCTATGACCCTGCTGGAGGTGGTGATCCAGTTCTTTACCAACATCTTTTCTTAACAAACAATATTTACGAATTAAGTATCTCAGTTGTACCATTTTTATCACTTAGTTCTAGTAATCGTTCATTCAATTTTTCTTCATTTTTTGAAATGTATTCAAAACTTTATCCTAATCGATCTAAACCAACACAATCTTTTTTAGAATGGTTTATAGGATTTACAGAAGGAGATGGTTCCTTTATAGTCACTAATAGAAGAAGTTTGCAATTTGTAATTACTCAAAGTAGTGTAGATGTACAAGTTCTTTATTATATTTTAAAAAATCTAGGATTTGGTAAAGTTATTCTACAATCTAAATCTAATAAAATACATCGTTTTATAGTTCAGGATATATCACATATTTTTTTAATATGTCTTATTTTTAATGGGAATATGGTATTTTTTACAAGAAATTCACGATTTTTAACTTTTCTTTCTGTGTATAATGATTTAGCTTTACGGTTGAAATTAGAAATAATTAATCCTATATTAGATACATTACTTCCAACTTTACAAGATCATTGGATTGCTGGATTTACTGATGCTGAGGGATGTTTTACTCTATCTTTACTTTCTAATAGTATAGGTTACCGTTTAAGATTTATTTTAAGTCAAAAATGGGAAGTAAATAAAAGTGTTTTACTACATATTTCTTATCTTTTTGGTTTAGGTACAGTAAGTCCTCACTCTGCAAAAAATAACTGGGAATTCATAGTAAATGGAGTAAAAAATACTTCCCACATTCTTCCTTACTTTGATACACATACATTATTTTCTAAAAAAAAAGAAAGTTATTATTTATGGAAACAACTTCGAATTCAATTAATAAATGGAGATCATTTGAACAGTGATTCTAGATTAGAAATGGTAAAATTGGCTAAATGTATTAATAAATCGTAAATATTTGTGAACGGGAAAACAGAGAATGGTTTAGCTAAAGCTATGAAGCTACAGAGGCAGATGTGTAAATAAATTTTATAAAATAAAAGACCTCTCAATCCGTAACCTATTTTAATCACCACAAGTTGTTTAAAGACACTAATGGTAGAGGGATTATTTCCATATTTTTATGTTTTTAATAATATATTTTAATAATGGGACAGGTATAGGAGAAAAATACAGCTAATGCAATCGAAATTCTTTTTATTATTTCAGCATACCATTACTCTAGTCCTTATCTTAAAAACCACTATGCAATTCTTAGAAAAAAATATCTTAATATTATAGGTTCTCTTAATAAAATAATAACATGTTAAGTTAAGAGAAGTGGAAGGATAGGTTTAGCCTGACAGGGCTAAATAACGTAAAATTTTTAATTTAATTTTGACGTTAGGCTATGCTAGTGTAATTTACGGTCAACAGAATTCTCAACTAAAGACCGTCGGTCGTCTAAGAGATCGCTACAGACTGGGTCACTGGTGGGTATCTGAAATGATGCTTAATGTACAGTCGGTTCTTTCTTCAGAATAATATTTTATTTTGAACACAAGGCTATTAATGAAGCTATGCTAAAACTAAAATTGGCCAACTTAGAGGACAGTTATAGCAGAAATAGTACATGAACTTAATTGCCCTTCCTTCCAACGGAATGGGTCCTACTCTAAATAACTAAAATATATAGAGTTGTAGAAAGAGATTAAAATTTAAGTTAAGTTTGAAAGAATGGGTTCTTTGGTCATCCAGAAGTTTATATTTTAATTATTCCTGGATTTGGAATAGTTAGTCACATAGTATCAACATTCTCAGGTAAACCTATATTTGGTTATCTTGGTATGGTTTATGCTATGTTCTCAATTGGTATTTTAGGTTTCTTAGTATGGTCTCATCACATGTTCTCTGTTGGAATGGATGTGGATACAAGAGCTTATTTTACCGCAGCTACAATGGTTATTGCGGTTCCTACAGGAATTAAAATCTTTTCATGGTTGTCATACTCCTTCAGCAAGAGAAATATGACCAGCAGAATTATTATAAAACATAAAAATAATTTAAATTTATTAGACAGATTTCCTAGATCTAAAAAATATTTACCTAATAATAATAAATGTAGAGAATTAATTATATATGGTGAAAATTTAAATTCTACAATAGGATATCCTCCTTACACTTCTATTGTTAGATATATGGTGGATATACCTAATTATTTAATGCCAATGTTAGTAGGATTAATTATATCAGATGGTTGGTTACAAATAAATAAATCAGGTAATACTAGATTTTCTTTAAAACAATCAATAGATAAAGTTGATTATATTTTATATTGTTTTATGAAATTATCTCATTATTGTAATAAATTACCTTTTATTTATAATAATAAATTAAACGGCAAACAATTTAAATCTATACAATTTACTACTCGTAGTTATCCTTGTTTTACTTATTATCATAATATTTTTTATAATAAAAATGTAAAAATTGTACCTTTAAATCTATATGAACTTTTAAATTATGAAGGTTTAGCACATTGGATAATGTGTGATGGAACTAAAACTTATAAAGGTTTAACTTTACAAACCCAATCTTTTACTGTTAAAGAAGTTGTTTCCATTATAAGTATTTTAATTTATAAATTTGAATTAAGTTGCAGTTTACATATGCAAAGAAATCAACCTACTATTTATATATCTTCTGATTCTATGAAGAAATTACAACCATATATTTTACCTTATTTTTGTGATTCTATGAAATATAAATTGTTTATTTTTAGTAATTAAATATAATAATTCTGAAGTGGCAAACTCGAGGGAAATCTTAAATTTAGAATAAAAATAAATTTAAGACTATCGTCGAACTAAGTCAATAATGCGCAAGCGAGGGAAACTATTATTGTAAAAGCGTAGAGGCCAGACGCCACATGACTCTCTAAGTACAAAAAAAAATTGTATATGAAGTTACAAGGAATGGTCCAGTTCACCGGTGACGGATTTTAGATTAACACCTAAATAAGATATAAGTATTTAAATTTAAATTTATATTTATATTAAGAAATAAGCTAGCTGAACCTGAAATGGTTAAAGGCTGAACCCTGAGCAACTTTATATGGAGGTAGTTTAAGATTTACAACACCTTTAATTTTTACAATTGGATTCTTAGCTTTATTCACAATTGGAGGATTAACAGGAGTTATCTTATCTAATGCTAGTCTTGATATTGCATTACATGATAAAATTTTCAAAGAATTATATACTATAGAATTATTAAGTAGTACTATTGTTATAAATAAAGATTACATTGAAAAATTTTGGGTAGGTTTAATGGATGGCGACGGTAGTATACAAGTTAATCATTGGCGTAAAAAAAATTTACAATATAGATTAGTAATAAAATTATCTAATTTAGAATCTAATGTAAAAATGTTAAAACTAATTTCTAACCATTTGAAAGGACATGTTAGAATATCTAAAGATACTAAATTTGTTATTTGGGTATTAGATAATAAAAAACATATTATTAATATTATTAAAATATTTGAAAAATATCCTCCAATAACTAGTCGTATTATTTGTTCACTTTCATTTTTAAAAAATTCTTTAAATACTAATGATGTAGATATTTATTTATCTTCACGGAATTTTAAATATTCTAATCAATTAAAATTAATACAAGATAAAAACATTAATTTTGAATTACCTTTAAATTATTTTAATAGTTGGCTATCAGGATTTATTGAAGCTGAAGGATGTTTTTCAATAAGAAAAAATAGAAATTCTTCTTTTTCTATCTCACAAAATAATGATTTTTACATAATAAATGCTATAAAAAATTATTTCTGTGCATCTAATATTATTAGAACACCTTATAAAAATAAATCATTTTATTCATTAGAAATTTATAAAAAAGATATTCTACTTAATATTTTTAATCACTGTGAACTTTATCCTTTATTAGGAGCTAAAAAAGATAGTTTACTTAATTTTAAAAATTTATTTTTCTTTGAATAAGGTGTCATGTTGTCATCTCACTATGATAATTTATATTATCGGTTATTTCTTTAAATAGCTAACGGTGAAACCTTAGTTATGTTTTTATGCTGAAACAAGTACTACTGTAATTAAGGCAATACCGTGGAAACAATATTTTAAATTAATTTTTATTATTGGATCCGTAGAGACTATACGTGAGATTAGAAAACTTATTTAGTTAAGTGAGTATAAAAAATATAGTCCGATCTTAAGCGTAAGTTTAAGTTAACATAAATAACTTATTATGTAGTAGCACACTTCCATTACGTTTTATCAATGGGTGCTGTATTTGCACTTTTTGCTGGTTTCTATTACTGGACACCGAAAATTGTTGGTAGAACATATAATGAATTTTTAGGTAAAGTTCACTTCTGGACAATGTTTGTTGGGGTTAATTTAACATTCTTCCCTCAACATTTCTTAGGTTTAGCTGGTATGCCTAGAAGAATCCCAGATTATCCAGATGCTTTTGCAGGATGGAATGCTATATCTAGTTTTGGATCATTAATATCTGTTATAGCTACTGTATTATTTGGTTATATTATTTATGATATTTTTGTTAATGGTAAAGAAGTTAATAATAACCCATGGGCAGTGCCTTCATTCTTTACTTCTATTTCTCAATTTGATAATGAAACTGAATCAGCTAGTACATTAGAATGGTCATTAGCTAGTCCAATTCCATTCCATGCATTTAACATGTTACCAGTACAATCTTAAATTTATTTTTAAATAATATCTTTTTTGTTTATTTAATTTATTTTATTTAAGAAAATTAATATTTTTTATTATTATAATGATTTAGAATATTTTTCTTTAATTACTAGTTACCCTATATTATATTATTTTTATAAAATTTTTATACAGTTTATTATCAT
>Ga0153969_1000305_pt1 | contig 10972 bp, 11 predicted proteins | sample TSGA053MetaG_FD_104702 | JGI IMG/M metagenome (GOLD analysis project Ga0153969, IMG submission 104702) | Attine ant fungus gardens microbial communities from Georgia, USA - TSGA053 MetaG | ecosystem: Host-associated > Fungi > Mycelium > Unclassified | place: USA: Georgia, George L Smith State...
ACGATCCCGATGACTGGATTTACCCGGGTGCAGAACGAATACGTTGTGGAGGTCGATGGCGCGTACCTGACCATTGGCGCGGTATCGTTTGGCAATCCGCATGCGCTGCTCGAAGTGGCTGACGTTACCCAGGCGCAGGTGCAGTCTCTGGGCCCGCGTCTGCAAGCATCTCCAGTGTTTCCGGAATCGGTCAATGTCGGTTTCGCCCAGGTCATCGCGCCTGATCGCATCGGTCTGCGCGTATACGAGCGCGGGGCCGGTGAAACCCTGGCCTGCGGCAGCGGCGCCTGTGCGGCAGCAGTGATCCTGATGCGACGTGGTCGCGTTCAGCGCGAGGTCGACGTATCGTTGCCTGGCGGGCGGCTGCACATCGCTTGGCCAGACGACCAAGCCCAGGTATCGATGTCAGGACCGACCGCTTTCGTTTTCGATGGGGAGTGGCTGCGGTGAATCATGCTTCCAGCGATCAACACGAACGAATCGGCGCGCACGAAGTGGCAGCGTATCTGCGCCGGCATCCGGAGTTTTTGCGCCAGTTCCCCGATCTAACCTTGAGCTTGGTGGTTCCGCGCGATGCTGGTCCGACGGCGTCACTGGCCAGCTATCAACTTGAGGTATTGCGCGACAAGAACCGAGAACTCAATCGACGGTTGCAGGAACTCTTCGCCAATGCGCAAGTGAACGAGCGCTTGGCCGTGCGCACCCATCAGCTGGCGTTGGCATTGATGCGCCAGCCGGACCCGGCCGCAACACTGCGCGCGATGACGGCGGCGCTTGCTGAGGATTTTCACGGCGACCTGATCCGGATCGTGTTGTTTCACCCCGTCGACGGACTGGATGATGTTGACTGGTTGCAGGTAATTCCCGAGGACGATCCGCTGATTGATTCCTTTCGTGATTGTCTGTCAGAAGGTGAGCCGCTATGCGGCCGTTTGCAGCCGGAAAAACACAGGCTGCTCTACGCAATGCGCAGCGAAGAAGTCCAATCCAGTGCGCTGCTGCCGGTGGTGGCGCAGACCCAGTCAGGTGATCATCTCGGGCTGGTGGCAGTGGGCAGCCGCGATCCTAATCGCTTCTATCCAGGGATGGGCACTTTGTTTTTGCGCATGATGGCGGACACGCTGGCTACGGCACTGCAACGCTTCGGTGGTTTTCGCGTCGCCTAAACCGGTTGACGCCAACATGGTCCAACCATGATCAACGAATTTCTGGCGTACCTCCAGATCGAGCGACGAACCTCGCCGCATACCCTGGATGCCTATCGGCGTGATCTGCACGCGCTGGTGGACTGGGCCAATGCCGATGGCGTGACCGACCTGATCGCGTTGCAACCTGAGCAGCTACGGACATTTATCGCCGCAGAACACCGTCGCGGTCTTGCGCCGAAAAGTCTGCAACGCAGACTGTCCGCGGTGCGCAGCTACTATCGATGGTTGCTCAAGCACGGTCGCATCGCTGCAAACCCGGCCGCCAGCGTTCGCGCGCCCAAGGCGGTGCGCAAGTTGCCTCAGGTGTTGGATGTGGACGAGGCGACGCAACTGGTCGAGTTGCCCACCGATGTGCCACTGGGTCAGCGCGATCGCGCATTGCTGGAATTGTTCTATTCCTCCGGTCTGCGCCTGTCCGAACTGTGCCAGTTGCGCTGGCAGGATCTCGATCTAACCGAAGGCGTGGTGACAGTACTTGGCAAAGGCGGTAAACAGCGAATCGTGCCGGTGGGTTCGCATGCTTGTCATGCGCTGACCCAATGGCGCGCGCATACACCGGCACTCGTGCCGGATGCTCCAGTTTTTCCCGGCCGCAACGGCCCGATTACTCCGCGTGCGGTGCAGTTGCGGCTGCGGCAACTTGCCCAGCGTCAGGGCCTGTACAAGCGCGTGCATCCGCATATGTTGCGGCATTCATTCGCCAGCCACGTACTCGAATCTTCCGGCGACTTGCGCGGCGTGCAGGAACTGCTCGGCCACGCCGACATCGCCACGACTCAGATCTACACGCACCTGGATTTCCAGCATCTGGCCAAGGTCTACGATGCCGCCCATCCGCGCGCAAAGCGCAGAAAAGATCCCGTCTAATGCGTTCACGCCCGGCATGCGCTGATCGCCATGCTCGCTGGGCCGCAAGGACTGCGCGCCATCAATGGATTCCGGGACGAGGCGTTGTCTGGCGACTGGAAAGGGTTTAGGTCTTCCCGGCTCAACCAACAATGGCGAGTCATCTATTCCGTAGAAGCGGATGTCATGATCGTTGAAGTCGTACGTGTTACACCCGATGACTATCGGACCTGCTGACATGCGCAAGCTCGTTCTCGCCAAGAAGCGTATCGATGTCACTCCCGGTGAATCGGTGCGGATCATTCGTGAGTTGCAAGGCCTTAGCCAGACGCAACTCTCCGCCCTGTGCGGCATCCCGCAAACGACCATCTCCAGCATCGAGAATGGTCGGGTCAACTTGGGCGTGGAGCGCGCCAAGGTGTTGGGTAATGCTCTGCGCTGCCATCCTGCCGTCCTGGTGTTTCCCGGCTGGCAGTTAGACTCCGCCGCCTAGTCATCTTTCCAGTCAGTACCGCGTTCTTTCCAACCAGTCCTACGTCGCAGTGCGGCCTACACGCTCCGGGTATGCGCTGTCCGGATTTGGCGAGTATGCAGTGCAGCTCCAAGGCAAGATCGTGTTTTCTTACTCCTGTTTTCTTACTGAAGATACGCGCATGAGCTTTCACTTGTCTGGCATCGATCCCGGTCTTTACGCGGATTTGTTTGTTCTGGATGACGAGACGCTGCGCCAGTTTGGCGCCATGCGCTGTAGCGCGGACAGCGATCATGGGTTCCCGTGTCGGGTATCGCTGCAAGACGCGCGGCGCGGGGAAGACTTGTTGCTGCTGAGCTACGAACACCAGCCCGCCGCCTCGCCTTATCGGGCTTCTGGACCGATCTTTGTGCGCCGCGGCGCGTCGCGCGCGGTATTGCCGCAGGGCGTGGTGCCGCCGTACGTGTCCAGCCGGCTGATATCGCTGCGCGCCTACAATGGTGCAGACATGATGATCGATGCGGATGTGCATGAAGGCGAACACGTGGCGCTGGCGCTTGCACGCCTGTTCGATGATCCAGCCGTGGCTTATGTCCATTTGCATAACGCTAGACAGGGCTGTTTCTCCTGCGTGGCGCTGCGCAGCTGAATCGCTGGCGACAGCAGGCCGCCGCTTGAACCTCGCCATGCCGTCCCCACCTCCGGTAGGACATTCCAGGAGGCCGCATGGATTCCAGCCAAACGCTCAGTACCTTCCACGCCACCACCATCGTGTCGGTGCGCCGCGAGGGCAAGGTGGTCATCGCCGGCGACGGCCAGGTCACTTTGGGCAATACCGTGATGAAGGCCAATGCGCGCAAGGTGCGCCGCTTGGCCGATGGCAAGGTGTTGGCGGGTTTCGCCGGTGCCGCGGCTGATGCATTTACGCTATTTGAATTGTTCGAAGCCAAGCTTGAAAAGCACGGCCAGCTGCTGCGCGCGGCGGTAGAGTTCGCCAAGGACTGGCGGACCGAGCGTCGCTTCGGCAAGCTTGAGGCGCTGCTGGCAGTGGCCGATCAGGAAACGTCGTTGATCATTTCCGGCACCGGTGATGTGATCGAGCCAGAAGATGGTCTGATCGCGATCGGGTCAGGAGGTCCTTACGCGCTGTCGGCTGCGCGCGCCTTACTCGCCCATACCCAACTTGACGCGAACGCCATCGCCACCGAGTCACTTGGTATCGCTGGGGATGTGTGTATCTATACCAACAGGAATATCGTCGTTGAAGAATTGTAGACATGCGCCATCGATGCGCCCCATCACTCTATCTGGTTGTGTCGTGTCCACGGGGCAGTTGGTATTGAAGTCCACGTCATGACACAGATCACCTCCACCACCATGACGCCTCGTGAGATCGTGCAAGAGCTCGATCGACATATCATTGGTCAGCAAGCCGCCAAACGCGCGGTCGCGATCGCCTTACGCAATCGCTGGCGTCGGGCGCAGTTGCCTGACGAGTTGCGTAACGAGGTGATGCCGAAAAATATCTTGATGATCGGTCCCACTGGCGTCGGTAAGACCGAGATCGCGCGCCGGCTGGCGACGTTAGCGAACGCGCCATTCGTCAAGGTGGAAGCGACCCGGTTCACAGAAGTCGGCTATGTGGGCAAGGACGTTGAGCAGATCATCCGCGATCTGGCCGATACCGCGGTCAAGCTCTATCGCGAGCAGGCCAAGCAGCGGATGCGCACCCAGGCAGAAGAGCGCGCGGAAGATCGGATTCTGGATGCCTTATTACCGCGCCGTCAGACCAGCGGTTTCGGGTTCGGCGCCGATCACACCACAGTCGACATCGGCGCGGATCCTTCCACCCAGGGACGTAGCGAAGAAGAGCAAAACACCCGCGCGAAACTGCGGCGTCAATTGCGTGCGGGTGAGTTGGATACGCGCCAGGTCGAGATTGATACTGCGGTCAGCGTCACATCGGTGGACATCATGGCCCCGCCCGGCATGGAGGAAATGGGTCAGCAGCTGCGCTCGATGTTCTCGCAGCTGAGCGGCGGACGGACCCAACGCAAGACCATGCCGATCAAGACCGCGCGCCCGCTACTGATCGAAGAAGAAGCGGCCAAGCTGATCAATGAAGATGAGGTACGCGAAGCCGCAATCGAGGCCTGCGAGCAGCATGGCATCGTGTTTATCGACGAGATCGACAAGGTCGCCAAGCGCTCGGAAGGCTATGGCGCAGATGTATCGCGCGAAGGCGTGCAGCGCGATCTGCTGCCTCTGGTGGAAGGCAGCACGGTCAGCACCAAGTACGGCCCGGTCAAGACCGACCATATCTTGTTTATCGCCTCTGGCGCCTTCCACCTAGCCAAGCCATCGGACCTGATTCCGGAAAAGCAGGGGCGTTTCCCGATCCGGGTGGAGTTGGGCGCGCTGGGCAAGGACGAGTTCGTGCGCATCCTCACCGAACCCAAGGCGGCGTTGACCCGACAATATGTCGAACTGCTCAAAACCGAGGGCGTGACGCTGTCGTTCACCGCAGATGCGATCGAGCGCCTGGCGGAAATCTCCGCCCAGGTTAACGAGCGTCAGGAAAATATCGGCGCCCGTCGCCTGCATACCGTGCTGGAGCGCCTGCTCGATGCGCTGAGCTATGAAGCTCCGGACAAGGGCGCAGACACCACGATCGACCGAGCCTATGTCGATGCGCACCTAGGCGAGTTGGTCCAGGATCCGGATCTGAGCCGATATATCCTCTGATCCGCTCCTATCTGATTCGCTCCCATGATCCGATGATCATCATCTGGTCGCATCTGTTGGAAGCTAAGGTCTGAGCGGGCGTTGAGTTCGCGGCAAACGCCGCGGTTCTTGAACTGCCCGGACGGCTGAACCGCTCTGAATTCCGCCGTTAGACGCGCACTCCGGTCATCTTGTACCCACCCATGGGCACGACGCGCTGGACTTCATAGGCCGAAACCGTTTTCATGGAGACGCTGCGGCACCGCCCGCGGTGTCCTGCAACCTTCTTCTTTGGAGCCGCTTCCGATGGCGTCACCTGCACCGCCTCCCACCTCTCCAGTTGCTCATGCCCCGGCGAGCCCGCGCCGCCTCGCCTTGGTGGTGGTCATCAGCATTTTTTTTATGTGGGGCTTCATCACCAGCCTCAACGACATACTGATTCCGCATTTAAAGGCGGTGTTCGAACTGAGCTGGGTGCAGGCGATGCTGATCCAGTTCACTTTTTTTGGCGCGTATTTCCTCATGGCGCTGCCGGCAGGGCGGCTCGTGGCCGCGGTCGGTTACAAGCAGGGTATCGTCGCCGGTCTTGCCATCGCTGGCGTCGGCGCGCTGCTGTTTTGGCCGGCGGCGCAGATGCCGAGTTATCCGGTGTTCTTATGCGCGTTGTTCGTGCTGGCCACCGGCATTACTGTGCTGCAGGTGGCGGCCAATCCATATGTTGCGTTGCTCGGCCCTGAGCAGACCAGCCACAGCCGCCTCACCTTCGCGCAGGCGCTCAACTCGTTGGGGACTACCATCGCGCCGCTATTTGGCGGGCTGCTGATCTTAGCGGCGGTGCCGAAGTCGGTTGAGGAATTGGCGGCGCTGCCGGCGGCCGAAGCCTGGGCCTACCGGGCACAAGAAGCGCAATCGGTGCAGGGTCCATACCTGGGCCTGGCGGCTACGCTGTTCGCGCTCGCGGTCTTGGTATTTTTGTTTCGCCTGCCGTCGATCCGCGGGGTGGAAGATCAGGCACATGATCATCAATACTCGATCGCGCAAGTATTACGCCATCGCCATGTGCTATTCGGTGTATTGGCGATCTTTTTCTACGTCGGCGCAGAAGTCGCGATCGGCAGCGTGCTGGTGAACTATTTATCGATGCCGCATATCGGAGAAGGACTGACCGAGCAGCAGGCGGCCGGTTACGTGTCGATGTATTGGGGCGGTGCGCTGATCGGGCGTCTGATCGGTAGCTATCTGCTGGCCAAGTTTGATCCACGCAAATTGCTTGCGGTGTTCGCTCTAATCGCAGCGGCGCTGCTCGCGGTGACGATGGTCAGCAGCGGTGACATGGCAAAATGGAGCGTGGTCTCGATTGGCTTGTTCAATTCGATTATGTTTCCGACCATTTTCGCGCTAGGAATCGAGCGCATGGGGCCGATGACCGGCAAGGCGTCGAGCCTGCTGATCATGGCCATCGTCGGCGGTGCAGTGATTCCGATGCTGGTAGGCTGGGTCGCCGACGCGCGTGGCCTGCAGTTGTCGTTCCTGGTGCCGTTGCTGTGCTATGGCTTCATCGTGTACTACGGTCTGCGCGGGTCACGGGTGCGTGAGGCAGGGGATGCGGCGCGAACGGAGTCGTTTCGTTAGCTAGCACGCATAAGCCGGCGCAGGCAGGTCCGACGACTTCGATGCGATAATCCCAGCCATGAACATGCATGAGCCCGATGCGCCCGGTGGCGAGGCCACCGGCACTACCCATTTTGGTTACCGCGAGGTGCCGGTGGGCGAAAAGCGCAAGCTGGTCGGTGAGGTGTTCACATCAGTCGCGGACAACTACGACCGCATGAACGATTTGATGTCGCTGGGCATCCATCGGATTTGGAAGCGCTATTTCGTCGCCACTGCCCAAGTCAAACGCGGTGATCGGGTGCTGGATCTTGCCGGTGGCACCGGCGATATCGCGGCGCTGTTGCTGCGCAGGGTCGGGATCGACGATCCGGCTGGCACCGGATCGGTGGTGTTGGGCGATATCAACGGTGACATGCTCCGGGTAGGCCGAGACCGGATGCTCGATCGCGGCCATGTGCGCGGATTGGACTATGTCCAGTGCGATGCGCAAACGCTGCCGTTCCCTGATGCCAGCTTCGATCTGGTGACCATCGCCTTCGGTCTGCGCAACGTCACCGACAAGGATGCCGCGTTGCGCGAGATATACCGAGTGCTCAAGGTCGGCGGCCAGGCGCGGGTGCTGGAATTTTCCGAAGTACAGGTGCAGTGGTTCAAACCGGTCTATGAGTTTCACTCGTTCCAGGTGCTGCCACGGCTGGGCAGGTTGGTCGCCAAGGACGCGGACAGTTATCGCTATTTGGCCGAATCGATCCGCAAACATCCGCCGCAAGAGGCGCTGCTGGTGATGATGGAACTGGCGGGGTTCGAGCGCTGTAGCCACCGCAACCTCACTGGCGGTATTGTCGCGATCCATACCGGATATCGGGTCTGACATATCGGGTCTGACATATCGGGTCGAACATATCGGGTCGAACATATCGGGTCTAACAAACCCTAGCCTGCCTGCCTCGGTTAGCACGGGTTTCGCGCAATATTGGTCAGGTCGATGGTTCGACTACGCTCTACAATCTAAACCTCTTCAAGTGTGAACCCCTACAAGATGGCGACTGCGGTGCTCATGCGTACTGTTGTGTTGGCAATTTGGCTAACCTTGACCGTGTTGGCGATTGGATGTAGCCGTGAATCGGCATCGCCGTCCACGCCCGCTGCGACGCAAGAAAATAATAAGCCCGCTGCTGATAAGCCTGCTGCCGCACCGGATCAGTCAACGCAAGCCGGCGCTGCGGTGCTGATGGACGAATTTTCCTACGCGCAGCCGAATCGGGTGCGTATCGCCGATCTCGAGTTGAATCTGCGTATCGACTTTTCCACCAAACAGATCTCAGGCACTGCGGCCTATGATCTGGACTGGATCGATCAGGCAGCGACCGAGCTGGTGCTCGATACCCGCGATCTGACGATTAACAAGGTGGAAGCCGAAGTCGCAGATGGCACATGGACGCCGCTGCAGTTCGCGCTGGCGCCGGCCGACAAGATACTGGGCAGCAAACTCACCATCCAGACGCCCGAGCGTCCTGCCAAGCTGCGGGTGACTTACACCACCTCGCCGCAGGCCTCGGGTCTGCAATGGTTGGAAGCGTCGATGACCGGCGGCAAGCGCCAGCCGTTTATGTTCAGCCAATCGCAGCAAATCCACGCACGCTCCTGGGTGCCGTTGCAGGACACGCCGCAGGTGCGCTTCACCCACAGTGCGCAGGTGCGGGCGCCGGCCGATGTGATGGTGCTGATGAGCGCCGACAACGATCCCAAGAAGCTGCGCGACGGCGACTACCGTTTCAAAATGCCGCAGAAGATCCCCTCTTATCTGTTGGCGATCGCAGCCGGCGATCTGGTGTTTCAACCGATTTCCGCACGCAGCGGCGTTTGGGCAGAACCTGGCATGGCGAAAAAAGCGGCAGAGGAGTTCGCCGATACCGAGCGCATGATCGTCACCGCGGAACAGTTGTACGGGCCGTACCGCTGGGATCGCTATGACATCCTGGTGCTGCCGCCCTCATTTCCATATGGCGGGATGGAAAATCCGCGCCTGACCTTCGCCACCCCGACCGTAGTGGTGGGCGACAAATCGCTGGTGTCGCTGATCGCGCACGAACTGGCCCATAGCTGGTCGGGAAACCTAGTTACCTTCGCCACGCCCAAGGACGGCTGGTTGAATGAGGGTTTCACTAGTTATGTCGAGGGTCGTTTGATCGAGGCGCTGTACGGCGCAGAGCGAGCGGCGCAGGAGACAGTGCTTGGGCGCAACGAACTGGCGCAAGAATTCCAGCGCATCGATCCCAAACTGCAAGTACTTTCGCTCAAGCCCGGTGCTGTGGCCGACCCCGATGGTGCTTCCAGCTCCACCGTTTACGTTAAAGGCGCTTGGTTCTTGCAGTTTCTCGAGCAGCGTTTCGGGCGCGATCATTTTGACGCCTTCCTGCGCGGCTACTTCGATCACTACGCCTTCCAAAGCATTCCGACGACGGAATTTTTGCGCTACACCAAAGCCAATCTGCTCGACAAATTTCCGGGTAAGGCGATCGAAAAGGAACTGGAGCAATGGGTGTATGAGCCCGGTATCCCGGATAACGCGCCGCAGGTCCGATCACGCGCCCTGACCGAGGTTGACACTGCACGCGCTGCCTGGCTCGACAGCGGCCGGCTTCCTTCACCGCGCCAGACCAGACGATGGAACACCCAGCAATGGGTACATTTTATTGAAGGCTTGCCAAAGACGCTCAAACTTGAGCAACTCAATCGTCTCGATAACGCCTACAAGTTCACCGGCACCGACAACAGCGAGATTGCACAGCGTTGGTATCCGCTGACCGTGCGCAGCAACTACCGGCAGGCGCGTCCGGCGATCGCTGAATTTCTGCAGCGAGTTGGTCGGCGTAAGCTGATCATGCCGGTGTACGAAGCCTTGGTCGACAGTCGCGATGGATTGGCGTTTGCCAAGGATATCTTCGCTGTGGCGCAGCCTGGTTATCATCCGATCACCACTGGCTCGGTGCAGGCGCTGATTGCGCAAGCCCAGCCGGCGCAAAAGGCGCAGTGATGCGGCGGCGACGCGCCGTTGTCGGCACGCGGCGTACCCTTTCGGTTTCGATCAACGTCCGGGATGTGCCATGAACAAGTCGCGATCGCCAGTCTTGCGCCGGTTACTGGTGTGCACGTTATCGGCTTTCCTGCTGCCCGCCTGCACGCGCAACGATCCGCAGGCCGAAGCGGCCGCAGCGCAGGCACAGGCCGCGGCGGCTGAGCAGGCAGCGCAGCAGTCGGTTGCGGCATTCGAAGACGCGGTGGCCAAGCAGAACTGGTCGTTGGCCAAGGCCCAGGCCGACGTGCTGTTGGCACGGTCACCGGACACCGAGGCCGCCAAGTCGGTCAGGGCCAAATACGACGATGTCAAGGCCAAAGCGGATGCTGCGCGCGAACAGATGCGCACCGCCGCGCTTTGGAGTTACAACATCGAAACGGTGGCAGGCGGTCAACAGCTGTCGGCATCGATCTACGCCAAGGACACGATCGACACCGATGGCACTGGTGCCAAACAGGTGCGTCTGATCTTCCGTGATCACCCCGAATGGGGCGACAGCGCGTACCTCACGTTGCAGGCCGGCGATTTCGATTGCTACGGCGGCTGCCGGGTGCAGGTCACCATCGACGATCAGCCCGCAAAAGCCATGGCCGCGTCGCGTCCGAAAACCGATGAGGCCATCGCCATGTTTATCGAAGACGAGCGCGCGTTATGGCGAATGATCCAAGATGCCAAGCGCATGAAGATCGAGTTTCCCACCAAGTCGGTGGGCAAGAAGACCGCGCTGTTCGAAGTCGGCGGACTGGATCGTGACAAGTTGCCAGGGTGGAATTGAAGGCACGAAACCAGTCGTGCCAGATTAGGGTCGTGCTCGATAGGGTCGTGCTCGATAGAGTTGTGCTCGATAGAGTCGTGTTCAACAAGCAGGATACGAGGCGTCAGGACACCAGGCTTAGAACTTCGCCTGCTCCAGGATTTCCTGCCCCATCAGTGTGCAGGCGGTTGTTCCTGAGCCGGCATACAGAAAGCGCATGCGATAGCGGCCCTTGTAGATGTGGCCCCAGACTTCCACAACCGACAGTCTTTGGC
>Ga0153969_1000310_pt1 | contig 10902 bp, 15 predicted proteins | sample TSGA053MetaG_FD_104702 | JGI IMG/M metagenome (GOLD analysis project Ga0153969, IMG submission 104702) | Attine ant fungus gardens microbial communities from Georgia, USA - TSGA053 MetaG | ecosystem: Host-associated > Fungi > Mycelium > Unclassified | place: USA: Georgia, George L Smith State...
AGACCAATGCGTTCGAAGAGTGAACTTAGCACCCGGGACCCACACGGGTTACCTATACCCGTGCCATTGCCTAAGTTCTCCTAGATCCGCAAGACTGGGTAGGATTTTTGTTGCATAGTCCTCAGGCGAGATCACAGCGGGCGAAGTGAGTAGGGTATCAAGCTCAGCGTGGGACGAGATATTGCTAGGAGTAGAAGACGCATATCAGAGAAAGGTGATGGGTGTAACTGTAAGTACCACTGTACCAGAGAGCGAATAGGATCATTGTCGGATGGTTTGACGACTCAGAGAGGAAGGGATTCCAGCGCGACCTTCTCAGACGGAGCGGCTCGGACACCCGCACGAGTGGAGGGTTTACCTGCGGTACCGGTGCTAGTATCTGAGCACGAGTAAGTGCCGGCGAGCACAAATGGGCACAAGCAAGTGCTGACAAGCACGAATGAACGCAAACCAGACATGCTGAGATGATCAGCCTCGCCTCCTTAATGATATCCGAGTCGTGTGGTTCTTGTTAATGGTGTTCATGATGGGGCCCCAATTCAAGTTGACCGGGCTTTATCCAGTGGAATATCGACTCTCAGTAGCCATGTAGGTCAATCGCAACGGAAACACATAGTACTTGAGTTGATTCATAAAGTTGGGAAAAAATGCAAATGAATGCAAATGAGCGCGAACAAATCAATATGACCGTAAATGAATGATCCAAGTCAGAGGGAGCACAGACAAATTATAATGAATACACACGACCCAGATTAGCATACAGAAAGTTGAACAAGTGCAGAATGCCCGCATTGGATGAGAGAATGTTTGCATTGGTAGGATGCGGTAGATATTTGGGAGTCCCCGAAGGGGTCCCGGCCCAGATAGTGGCCCCAACCTGTGGAGATGAGCCGAGGTGAGCTGCGAGGGTGGGTGGGCAACCTCGCAGCCTCGAGCTCTAAAGTCTGGGTACCACCATCAAGACCACTAAAGCCTCAAATGAATGTAATGTAGCTGTAGCGAAGAACTCCGGTAATACTAGCAGTAGCAGTAAAAGGTATCACAGAAGAAATTTATAAAGTAGTAGGCTGCGAGGATCTGAGGGAGAGCGAAGGATAAGGGAGTGGAGGGTGGGAAAAGAAAAGCTGAAGACGGCAGGCTCGAGCCTGCTGGAGTATGGTGCGGGCACTGTGAGGTGCGAAGACAAGAGACGCCACGTGCTGCACAGCCGCTGGTGCAAAGTCCTAACTCTAACCCTACGGTCGTGCCTCCCTTCGGGATAGACTGCCAACAAATGCACAAATCATGATGAACGCAGGAGGGCACGAACTCGTGCAGGCGCTAGAACCACATGATGATTCACATAGTATATAAATGTACTAGGAATATATACTAATTGTCCATTGTTACCAGTTCAACATCTAGTTAGGGAGTCGTCAGTATTCCAGCATTGATACACATGTAATTACACTCACGTCTAGTATTTCGATATCTGTGACTACGGCGGGGTGTTCGTGGGGGTGAATATATAGACCCACCCCGGTTCCTGATGTGTGCAGATAGTGTTCCAATCTTCATCGACATAGCTTCGACCTCAAGCCTAGCTTCATGTACTTTGCGACGATAAATACTGGTACGTAGGAGCTGTTCTGCAAGTAGACGAACTGCCAGAAGCTCTCTTGCACGACATGCAGCCTTTTGCGCACGTGCGACCTCAAGTAACTCATAAGAATCTCCTAGCTGGGAAATGTTAGAGCGCAATGAGAACCAAGACAAGGTTTGGCATCTCACATCGTTGTCGGGATTTACAAGAGACCTCTCGAGATTCAAAGTATTTCTCTCCGATCCAGGGAACGGCGGGGGCAACGATTGGATGGGCATGTCATCCAAGTCTGGTGCAGATGTCAAGAGATGAGCTGTAGATATTGACAGACAATACAATGGGATGCGTTCACTTTGAAAATCGGAAGATTGAGACACAGAGACCTGGTGAACTGGTGAAGTAGGCGGAGATGGGCTGCCTGCCAGTGCGTGAGATGGTGATTGCAGGTTTATGCAAGGGTTTGGCATAGTAGTTTATTGGGCTCCCCGCACTGCACAATGTTGTCAGATGAAGTGCCGGCTTCGTCGTAGGAATCCGAAATTGCGAGTCCGCTCGGCTGGTTCCATCCAGCATGCACTGCGAGTCCTGCTCATAACCATCTCAGCATGCCTCGATGCCCTTCTTGTGGAAAGCAATGCAAAAGCAACAGTCAAGTTATCAATCATATGAACCAAGCTCCTTGCAATCGCTGGGTCGACAATCTGACTTATATCAGTGAAAATACCGAACCATCTCCTCATTCCCCTCAGGAACAACCACGGTATATGCCTTCGCAAACCCCGTCGGAATTTGCACCAGACAACTTCGAAGAACAAGAAATATTGCAAGAACAGTTTATCGAGTTCCATTCATGCGCCGGGAAGAAGTATAGCCGAGGCCAGACCTTCCTAGAGCGCTTTGATGATGACAAGCATGCACCTGAGCGGTCAGCAAACCTTTTCTTCCCGTTTGCTTCCAAGGAGGATTGGCAAGTTGGCGCGTGGTTATCTCGTTCCAGACTCAGTATGGCTGCGATTGACAGCTTTCTATCACTCCCAATGGTGGGTTATTTAGTTTGTCTTAATCTTCGTCTGGATGAGTATTAACTTGTCCAGATAAGAAATCTTCCTCTCTCCTTCAATACGGCTGCTAAACTGCGTGGTCTAATTGAACAACTTCCATCGGGTCCGAAATGGAATTACAGGGTTTTATCAACATCAACACCCACGAAGAAGCCTGTCCGCCTCTTCTGGCGTGATCCATTGGAGTGCCTTCAAGCTCTATTTAACCACCCTCTTTTCCACGATCGAATGGATTTCGTTCCACGCCGAGTTTACAAAACTGCTCAATGCTTGGTTCGTGTTTATAGCGAGTGGATGACAGGGGATGCAGCATGGGCATTACAGGTATGTACAGACTGTATCGCATGTCAAATCTCATCCTTACAAATATCACTGCAGGATAAATTGCCCCCCGATGCAACCCTACTCGGAGTCATTCTATCATCCGATAAAACCAACATATCTGCGCTGACAGGTGATCGCGCGGCGCATCCCCTCTTGATCGGACTCGCAAACATCCATATGAATACTCGGATGAAATCGTCGTCAAATGCGCTCCTCCTCACAGCTCTCCTTCCCATCCCCAAGTTCATACACAAGAACAAACGGATGCGTGGGATGTTGACCGATCGCTTGATACATGAAGCCCTCGACATTGTTCTCGAGCCCTTGAAGGCTGCCGCAGCAGCTGGTATCATGATGGCAGACCCCTATGGATACAATCGCTATTGCTTTACGCCAGCAGCATCGTATATGGTTGATACTCCGGAAGCGTGCATGCTATCGTGCGTTGGTGGAAAAACCTCCCCAGTTACCACGGCAAAGTACAAAGAATTCGGGGATAACATCCGGCATCCCTCCCGCACAGCAGAGATGACGCTTACCCAGTTAGCTTCTATCGAAGTCCCTCCCAGTGACCTTGAGCGTTATTTTCAGGCCGCTCAACAGTTCCGTCTCAATGGTGTCGACAAGCCGTTTTGGCGCGACTGGGCACTCGCAGATCCATCCATCTTCCTGACACCGGAACCTCTTCACCATTGGCATACAGCATTTTGGGCGCATGATGTTCGTTGGGCCATTTGCATAGTGGGCGCCACGGAATTCGATTTTCGATTTTCGGTTTTACAACCATCCACTGGTTTTCGTCATTTTCCAGAGGGTATCTCACAGTTGAAGAAGGTTACCGGTAGGACGTATTGAGATGTCCAACGATACCTTGTGGGGGTTATAGCAGATATCGCGCCGCGTGGAGTGGTGACTGCCATTCGGGCTCTCATGGATTTTCGATACCTTGCACAGGCACCTATCATTGATGATGAAGGCTGCAATGCGATCACTACAGCCCTCGATACGTTCCACGCTCATAAACATGCCATCACCGATGCTGGTGGCCGTCGTGGGAAGAGGGAGCCCTTGACACATTGGCAGATACCCAAGCTCGAACTTCTACAGAGTGTAGTTCCAAGCATCAAGCAGTCTGGTGTTCCGGAACAGTGGTCAGCGGATCTCACCGAGCATGCACACATCACGATGATCAAAAACCCTGCCCGCAGCAGCAACAACAATAATTATGATCCTCAAATTTGTCGTTCTCTGGATCGTACTGAGCGCTGTTTTCGCTTTGAACTTGCCACATCTCTAAGAGAAAATGAACATCAGCTTGATCCGGAGGATGGTAACTTACTAATATCAAACAGCGATGATGCCGATTCAGACAGTGACGATGATGACGACGATGAGAAGAGACTGTACCGAGCTGTTACTTCCTTGGGTAATCCGACTCGTGGCACTACGGATTATTTCTCCAAATCATACGAGCTTCAGAATCGTCACACATCACGCCCCGCACCTTATCCACCCCGCTCTTTTGTCGCACATTCTACTGCTTTCAATCTTGCGCGGGATCCCAAATGCACGCGTATACTTGTTGATGAAGCTGCCGAACTGCACAATATACCAGATCTGCGCAGTGCCCTTGGAGACTACCTTTTATGCGTTCAAAAATCAAGTGATGGAACCCGTACCATTGGGGGCCGACGACGATCACCGCAGAATTGTCGCCTTCCATTTACCCACCTTCAAATTTGGCACAAGCTTCGTGTTCAACAAAGGTCGTTTCATAATACTGGTTCACTTCTTCCCGCCCAAATTATTAACGCTACTCCTCATTCCCCTACCCTGCCGCATGGTTTATACGACGAGGCGATAGCCAACATTGATAGTAGTTACCAATGGCCTCGGAGCGGTATGAATGGTATGAACATTTTATTTTGCTTGAATTTCGCTTATATTTTTCTCCATAGGTCACTGTGTGGTGGAGATCCGCCTCATTATGCGTCCTTGCCCCGTGCAAGGCATGACTCCACATTGGCCAGATTGCTTTTTGGTATATGCCCGTCGCTTCGATGTTGTCTCTCAAAATCGAAGTGGCCGAGAACTTTCAACCGGGATGCATGTTCTACGCAGGGCTAAGCGTGGAGATGGTCAGTATATTGGCGATGTGATTCCCGTCTCCCAGCTACGAAGCGCAGCTAACCTCATTCCGCGATTTGGACCAGACGCAGCAAACCCACGTCTTACCCGTAACAATAGTCACGAGTGTTCAGAGGAGTTCTGGTTGAATAAATATTGGAACAAAGACTTTTACTATACACTTAACGTGGAGCATTGATTCTATAGTTACTGCATTGTTTCACTATCTACAGCTGCGTTGTGTTCTTGATGACTATGCTGCGACGGGCGGAGAGTCATTTCCAAACTTTTCCACTGATACTTATTACCCCATTTGGCATGCATGCTACTCACTCGAACGCGATGAAGAGAAATGTCAAGCTTTGCAACGGCTCCTTTGCGAGATCGCCACCCACTGGGGGCTAGTCTTTATAACTAAGGGAGGACGGATAATTGGAAAAATGGCTGGCAATGGCCGACTCATCTGAAACCTAAACCACTTTTTTTCGGTTTGGGCCGCGGGACTGCCCCTTTGGCTGTCTTTTGGGGACGTTTGTGCCGATGGCACAACTGTTCTATAGTTACTGCATTGTTTTACTCTCTTTATAACTAAGGGAGACGGATAATTGGAATAGTAGATTGGGCCACATGGCCACCAGTCATTGACTCGTGAGCGCCACCGCCATAGTTACTATAATAGCTGTTTCGTTGGAACAAACGGCAAATTTTCTCAGTCACGATGTCCAGCAACAAGCAACACTACCAGGCGCCGTTGAAGAAAGCTCACACTGACACTTTGCTCAAAATTGGGTCTACGCCAACTCCACATTTTGGCCTGGACGTCCGCTCGCTGGATCGTGCATTAGAGCGCGACCTTGATGGTGTCACCCTACACGAACAGCATAAAAAATCCAAGAAAAGTTCCAGGCCCACCAATGGACTGGTGGAAAGGATCTTTCCACAGTTTGATGCCCCATCTCCCTCCGAGCTGAATCAACTTTTTCGCGACTCAAGGGGCGTTTCAACAGACGAACTGGAACTGTTTCTAATAGGCGATCAGTGCTGGAATACAAAGCTATGGAAGAACAAGCCGATCAAACCCAAGCCGAAGGCACAGCCAGGAAAGCTGTCTCGCACCGGAAACAGTAGCACGATTGACGAGTCATCGGAGGATTCCCAGTCGAAACTTGAAACTGACTCCGAGTCGGACAGCGAGAGTGGAACTGAGAGTGAGAGTGAGAGTGAGAGTGAGAGTGAGAGTGAGAGTGAAGGTACGAATAGTTGACAGCATCACATACGAGTACCTGATATTGAATATTCGATCTAGATCTTTCAAGTGACTTGGAATATCGGCCACCGAGTTCTGATGAATCGCAGGAAGGACGTGAAAAATCCTCTTTCGAAATGCGTTTTGCATCCTTTCTCAACTTCATATCTATTGCCTTGGAGAGGAGGGTGACTGGAGCGAGGTCACCTGGGCCTAACATCGAGAGGAGGGTATGGTCAGGAGATTTCTCTAACCGCCCGCTCCCTAGATCTGTCCAAAACTCTCAGATGGGGGATTATAAAAGGAAACCAGATATGATTCTCCTTGAGAAGCTGCCCCTGGACGATGTTTCATGGACGTCCCCGAAGGTTGTCGGAGAGTTCACGAAGACGTCATTTGCTCGTAGTAGGACGCTGAAACACACCATAAACACCAAAGCGTACCTCTTGCTATGCTCCCAACCATGGCGCCGTTATGCCATAGTTATTTCTTTTGCGAATTGGCAGCTTCGCGTGCACTTGTATGACCGCGCCGGTGCTATAACATCCAGACCCTACCATTTCCATAAAAATTACAACGAGGTCGTTCACATTCTGGGCACTCTCACCTTGGGAAATCGTCATTTTCTCGGTTTCGATCCCACCATTCAAATCTCTCCTCCGCCGAAGTCAAATACGCATGCTGACATCGGTTGGGTCGAGGGAAGTCGTCCTGGCAGGAGATTCAAAATCAAGGCGATCTTGTGGTCTAGTGCTAGTTTTATTGGCCGTGGGACAGTATGCTACCATGTCTCAGAGGAGCAAGCAAACGGTCAAGTAGAGGAGTATGTGCTCAAGGATTATTGGGTTGCAGAGGATGCCCTTGAGCACGAGGTTGAAATTCTTCAGGAGATCAAAGGACTTGTTGAGGAACACGGCGCCCAAGGGCTTCCAGAGTTTGTGGATGCTTGGACTGTCCAATTCGATGGAACGTCTGATTTTACAGATCGCAATCGCACGGGGTTGACCTCGAAGCAGAGGCCACCAAGGCTCGTAAATCGAATGCACAAACGGATCCTTATGAAGGCAGTGGCGATACCCATAACTCACTTTTCCTCCCTGAAGGAGTTTGTTAGTGGTTTCATTGACATCGTCTGCGGTATGCAAAATGATAGGTTTATTACATTTCAGCTGACCTTTACGCAGTCCATGAATTCCTCGTCCAAAACGGGTTTCTACATTGCGATATGAGCCCCAATAATATGATGCTCCATGCAGTCTCTAAACTGTCTATCCGCAAGGGCTTGTTGATCGACTTCGATTTCGCCGTCCGTCTCACAGCACATGAAGGTGTGATCTCTACTCGAAACACAAGACCGAAGGGGACTGTGAGTCGTGCCGCTATTATGTCATTCATAGGCCGTTCACTCATTTTGGCAATAGGGTACATTTCCATTCCTGTCGATGAGGATCCTCAAAACTCTCCAGACAGATCCCGATAAAGCGATAATTTTCGAGGTCGCCGATGATCTCCAAGCAATGTTTTTTGTCTTTATCTGGATTTGCATCCTGTACATTGGTCCCGGGGGAAAGCAACGGCCGCGACCCGGGGACAAAAAGTTGCTCACATACGAGTGGTCCGAGGGAGCAGAAGGCTTGAGTGAGGATCGGGTGATGCTTGCGCGCAGATCAAAGGAGTCCTTCATCAACTCGAGTTCGAGTCCAATCGATGAACAATTCACCCCATACTTTGATGTCCTGAAAGAAGCCGCAGAAGAGTGGAGAATGCTTGTTAGGGAAGATGAAGCTCGCGCCGGGTCTTTCGAGCCGCAAATGACTCATAAGGCCATCATAGACATCCTTTCGCGCGCATTGGCCCAATTGCCGGATCGGGATCCATTTTTAAAACGCCAGCTGGAGACCACCAGTATTATTGCTTCGAGTTCTAGCTCGAAGAAGAGGAGATTGACATCTCAATAAGGTGTAGACCCCACCAGCATGTATTGTACTTACAAAGTTACGTATTACTGTGAACGTGATCTAAGTTAGTAATGACACGACTCGGAGTACTTAAAAGCTGTGTGACATGGTCACACCCAGTTGTATTACCTTACTACTATACTTGTATGGCAGGCCTCCGTCGAAGCACTCGGAAGAATCTCGGCGAAGGTGGTACTATCGAACAACTCAGAAAGGTTGGCGATGCGCTGGAAATATCACGCCCTAAACGTGCTGCTGTCGACATAACAGATGGTGAGCCAGTCAACCCAATGGCGCCGGTGCCCAAAAGACCTCGTAACGGCAAACAAGTGAGTTTTAATTGTTGTCAACAATTTCAATGATTCTTATTTGTTTTTCAGCGGGACTTGGGAGGTCCTGAACAACCCAGAGGTAGCACTGAAGAGCGAGTTAAACCGTCACGGCATCTGGCCAAGAATGGCGACAGATTTGGGCTCTATTACCTGGTGCGTTTGTTTCCTGACACAAGTCTAAGCTAACAGCTTTCAGGATATGGATACTCAAGGCTGTGAGGAGGATGAAGCTGATGAACAGGATGATGAAATGGATGGTCAAGAGGACGAAGAACTCGATGTGTGTCTTATACTGTCACTAACTATTGATATTTATAATCCTTAGGATCCTGGCGACACAATAGCGAATGATGATGATGTGGCTAATAGTAACAGGGAAAGTACTGACAGTGACGAGGAAATGGATCGTCCTCATCCTAAACCAAGGAGCTCCCAAGCATTAGCTCGAGATAATACTGCCCCTCGTTCCAAGCCTACGTCACGTCGCGCAAGCATTCATGAAGGTGTCGATGCTCCCTCACGTACCGCTCCTCGTTCCAAGCCTGCATCACGTCGTGCAGACATTCGGGAGGAAGATGTCGATGTTCCCTCGCATACTGCTCCTCGTTCCAAGCCTGGGTCACATCGTCGAACTCCTGGTCGTGCAGATGTATTCAACCGTGGCGCGCTGGAGGCAGACCCTGGTGAAACCACTGAGGCTGAAACAGAGGTCAGCTGATGCTATATTACTGACGCAGCTGCTCACTCTTTTCAGGACCAGGATCTCATGGAAGAGCATTACAGGAGAAACCGTCGTCCTCGAATACCTGATCCCAAGGTCTTGGCTCAGATTGCAAGGAGGAGCGAACAAACTGACGATGCTGCGACCATTCGCAACGATGGTGACTCTGCTAACGAATATGAGAGCGGTAGAGTTAAACATCGAAGACCTGCTACCCAACCCTCGCCTTCCTCTCTTGGCTTCTACCCCCCAATGTGGCGAGACTTTCTGGATGACTGTAAAATCGAGGCTCGTACATACCTGGCTACTCACAATCCTTTCCCATCAAGGAGGGAGGCCGTAGCCACAACAGGGTTTATTTTAGAATGCGTTAATTTGACGTTTGCGACGTGGAAAGACGAGAAGAAGAAGCTGGAGAAGGGTTACTATCCGAAGTTCAAGAATGATATGGTCAAACTTGTGAGTGCACGAAATAGGACTGGATATGTACTGACTGATTGGTTAGATTTTTGGAGATTTTTCCACATGGCGCGGAGAAATAAAGAACATTGCGCTCACGATTTTTTCAGCACACTATGGGAAGATGCTAACGCCTCCAAGCAATCTAAAGTCAAAGGCCGAGCGCGTTGCATTCGTGAAAAAACATGCCAATGACCTTATCAAGAAGGCTAAATTTCTTCGAGGAACTGATGAAAAGGTGTGTAAAGTTAGGATGGCGCTCCCTTCTCATTGACACACTGTTGCACAGGGGGGGGTAGTCAACTTCGGACATGGAGCCCTTCGTGATATTCTGGTCCATTTTCTATTTGGTCGTGCGAATCGGATTGGCAACCAACGCCCACAAGAATTCGCTACCCGTATCCCTAACAAGACCATGGCGCTTGCTGCTACTGTGGTAGGTTGGCCCTGGTTATGTGTTTCCACCGAGATGGGCTCATTTTCATATCTACAGCTGCGTTGTGTTCTTGATGGCTATGCTGCGACGGGCGGAGAGTCATTTCCAAACTTTTCCACTGATACTTATTACCCCATTTGGCAAGCATTCTGCAAGCTACTCAGCAAACTCGAACGCGATGAAGAGAAATGTCAAGCTTTGCAACGGCTCCTTTGCCAGATCGCCACCCAGGGCTAGTACGTCCTTCTACTTCTATCACGTAGCGATACTTTTAACATATTATCAGTGCAGGGACAAGGGAAGAGTCTGATATTGGTGGTGATTTTAGTAGCTCAGAGAATAGCGAGTTTCAGGTTGACATGTCTTAAGTTGCCCTCATGTGCATGAATAGCTTACTTCAATAATGATGAATGCATTTGTTTCACGGATTCCTGTAAAGCTGTGATAACTATGAAAATAATGTGGCAGCTCTGGGATAACACTATGATAGCACTGGGATGCCACTTGAATAGTGCTATGAAAGCACTATGATAGCTGTAGGATAACATTATGATACCACTTGAATAGCACTAAGAAAGCACTATGGTAGCCCTAGAATAACACTATGATACCACTATGATACCACTTGAATAGTGCTATGAAAGCACTATGATAGC
>Ga0153969_1000318_pt1 | contig 10742 bp, 6 predicted proteins | sample TSGA053MetaG_FD_104702 | JGI IMG/M metagenome (GOLD analysis project Ga0153969, IMG submission 104702) | Attine ant fungus gardens microbial communities from Georgia, USA - TSGA053 MetaG | ecosystem: Host-associated > Fungi > Mycelium > Unclassified | place: USA: Georgia, George L Smith State...
TTATTTTTTAGGCTTTTTTAGTGTTTTTTATTAAAATAGTGGGCTTTTTTATTTTTGATAGGCTTCTTTTAAGAGAATTATTTGTGTAATTTTAGTATTTTAGTTTTTTTTTATTTATAAAGGAAGAGGGTAAATTTATTTATTTTTTATTGTATATCTTTCCTGTGTTTTAGTTTAATTTATTAAGATATTTGCTGGTAAGTTATTCAACAAATTTTAATTTATTTTTATTATTTTTTTATATTTTATTTTTTTATCTTTTTGTACAATTTTTTTAAAAGGGGTTTAGTTAATTATTTATAATAAAATCTGAATAAAACATTAATATGTTTATTATCATTTATATGATTAACAATATTACTTCAAAAATCATTAATAGCCATTATAATTAGTGATTTACTAATAATAGAAGCTTTCTTTAACTCTATTGTATAAGTTGTTCAAAAAATATTTTGATTTTTAATATTTTTCATTAAATAATTTAAATAAATATTATTAAGTAGAATTACTGGTTTATACCCATATTACAATGGACAAAATGTATAACTATAACCTCTTTATTTTATGTATAAACTTAAACACTTATGTAATTCAATTACTATGCATCCCTAGTTTTATCTTAGTTTTAATTCTTTATGATATTTTACAACCCAGCAATCACACGGTTCAATAATATTTTTAACTAAACCCACTTTATTAATTTTTAAATAAATTAAATTCTTTTATAATTAAAATTCTTTTTAAATAAATTTTATTAAGAATAAGTAATTTGAGTAATTAAAGTTGCGATACTTATTATATTAAAACTAATAGAGATTGATTTATATTAATTAATTATAATTTGTTTAAAACTTTACTAGTATTTTTTATACTATCTACAAAGATAGAAGAATTATTATAATCCAATTAATAAGGTCAATACAACTATTATTAATTATAGTTAGCTAACTTAAATAAGTTTATAAAAATTATAAGCTTTAGTTCAAATTACTTAAAATAAAGTAGAAGAATATAGGCTTTTTAAAATTAAAGCTTTATTAAATTTTTTAGTTAGATACACAATATAATTTTGTTTACTTTAGAGTGTTAACCACTTTTTTTAGTTTTGCATTTTCACCATTTTTTTTAACAAATTTTTAATCAAACTGACTTAACTATACTATAGTTTTTATAATACTATTATTTTAATAGGTTTTCTTTTCATCTTTGAATTAGAATTATTCCTTGTTTATTTATTTATTTTAGTAAAATATTTTATTATATAATTTTTCTCCTAATAAATTTGGCTCTATGTACAATGAAAATTTAAAATATAGTTTTAGTTATTTTTTAGTTTATTTTTTTATAAGATTTTTATCTTTTGTTTCTTGTATATTTTGAGTCGGGTATTAACTATGGTAATTTATTAGTAAATTTTAATATTTGTTTGTGATAATTTTTTTAGTTATTTTAATTATTATTTTAGCTAGTAGTATTCCAGTGTTGGTTTTAAACTTTTTTTACATTTTTTGTAAATTTTACTCCAGATTGCTAATTGCTAGGCTAAAAGTTTATGGTAAAATATGTATTTAGTTTTAATTAAAAATAATTTAATTTTTCCATTATTTATAATGTAATTATTTTGTATTTTATCTCAATTTTTACAATTTCATCAAAAACTTAAGGCAATTTTAGTTAATAAATTTTTAAATGAAAATTAAGCACGTGGCCAGTTTAAGGCAATTTACATAACTTGAGTTATTATTTTTTTTACAATTTTTTATGTTGTTATTGGTTATAGCTTGTTATTTTGACAGGTTATTATTCTACGATTTGTATCTTTTTATAATGTTATTTAATCCATACTTTAATAATTTAAATTTTAGGTTTTTATTTGTTTTACAATTATGTGACTTATTACTTATTTATAATTTAAATCATAAGTTAGTCTATAATTTTTAAGTTTTAACACACTTTTTAAATTAAATGTTTTTAATTAATAATTAATATTAAGATTCAATTAAGTTATAATTTATATTATTGTTATATTTTTTTATAAATTAGATTTTTTTACACTATTATATAATTTTATTTAATTTTAATATATAAGTATCGATGTTAATATAGTTCCATCATTTTAAAATATTTAAAAAAGTTAATTAAAGGGGTTATTAAAGAAAACTAAAGCAAATTTATAAATATAAGGAGGGAAAAACCAAATGCTTAAAGAAATTTAAAAAGTTAGATTTTATATACTATTTAAGCGATCCTAAGGTAAACCTTATTAGTTAATTACTTCCCGAAGTAAAACATTTCAGTAGGGAAAGGAAAGGAAATCAACCGAGACTCCGAAAGTAATGGCGAGTGAAATCGGACTAGCCTTAAAATATAATAATATTATTTCAAAATAAATTGAAAATAAAAATAAGTTTTTAAATAAAGTTTACTAAAAAAGGTTACAAACAATAAGTCCTGTAGGTTTATCAAAAATAATAATTATTATAGTATCTGTCTTACATTGTAAGGCAATAAAGTACGATGAGAGAAAACTTGTCGGAACACAGGGGAACCATCCTCTAAGGCTAAGTATAATAAATTTAGCGATAGTGAATAAGTACTGTGAAGGAAAAGTTTGAAAAGCAAGTAGAAAACAAACAAAATGATTTTATCTTGGAAACAATATAAATGAATTGGTGAAATAGAACATGAATTAGTAACTCTATAAGCAGTCCGAATTTTAAAATAAAATGAGGGCGTACCTTTTGCATAAGTGCGACATGAAAAAGTCCAAGTCAACAATATGGTGAAATTCCATTAGCTCTGACCATAGAGCTATCCCTACCTTGACATGCGTGGAAAGTGATTTTTGTGTGTGAAGCTTAAGGGACAATGTAACGAAAGTGCTAGGGAAAATACCAAGCGAGGTTAGCGAAAGCGAACATACGTAAAACTAAGGCTCCGTAAAAGGTGTTGGTAGCTAAAATCTATCAAATGTAGCTGGAATATGTTTCTTATGCTGGCATATCCTATGGTCCTAATAACTACCGGAGTAAAGTATGAACCCCTGCTAATAAAAAGGGTATTGAACGGTGTTCACTTGGAAACATGGTAAGCCTCATGCCTACTGATTCAAGCAATAAAATATAAAGGTATAAATCAGAGGTGTACTATAAAGTCTACACACGGAAGTGTACATAACAGGTAGGAGGTAAAGGAGGAATCAAAAAGCGAAGGGTTGTTCCATAAGAAGGGACTTCATAGGCTCAATGAGCTAACTCGAAAGGGTGCTAACTTGAATCTGGTGATCATCTTTATAATTTTAAGTTAATAAGGCAAACTGCGAATATGCCTAACTACTACAAGTAGGAAGCTAACAGTATCCAAATATAACTAGTATCGTTAGTTCAGTCTCAACGTAGATAATTTAAAAAAGCTTTTGACAAACAAATGAGAGCAATATAGAAATAAAATCTATCAGCCTGAAATATAAAACACCTTTAAGTGTAAATTAGAGAAAATGCGCCAAATTTTACTAAAAAGTAAATATTACGATAATAAAAAATTGTGAAGGCAACGTAAAACAATAAATTAGTCTACCAAATACAGAACCAACTAGTGTTGAGGATAAATAAAAGTTAAGAAGGTCACAGGGTTGGTAATTACAATATTAGCTAAAGTAAACCGAATAACAATTTGTGTACACTGTCTCAAAAAACCTAAAATCTTACAAAATCAACTATGCCAAAATAGCATAACACAAGCTAAGATTAAGGAACTGAAAAGGTAAAACTAATCCAAGTTAAAACGAGCCAGGGCCAGATTCTGAGTGTTTCTGTGTCACGAATGATTGCTTGAGCCGTATGCGGTGAAAGTCGCACGTACGGTTCTTAGGAGGGGAAAGCCTGCGAGGGCCTACCTATTCCAACTGGGTGAAATGCTTGCCCTTAAAATTGTGAAATTTTTTAAAACTGACTCATGACTTTAACAAGTCGGTGTGACAATATTTTAATATATTAGCATGCTAACGGTGAATCCTAAGGAATAATCTAACGGAAATACCGTGGGAAGCTACTAAATCGTAGGAATAAGACAAATGTTACTATGTACTAAATTATAGTACACTTTTTATTAGCCCTGTAACGACTGATTCGAAAGAAGAGACGATGTAAATTAACATTGTAATACGTCAGCACTCAAATATTCCAAGAAATTAAGGATAAAAATAATAGAATAAGGTTAAAATAGCCCCAAATATGTTATACGCTATCAATCAATATTAAAAATAATATAAATCTTAATTATGAAAATGTATAGAAAAGCTCAATTACAAAATGAATTAAATAAAATTATCATAGGAAGCATGTTATTTAACAGCATAAAACCAAATAAGATAAGTATTCTAATACTAGACTTCAATTTAAACAATTTCTTAAAAATAAATTATATATTGAACAATTATATTTCAATAATAATAGGGATCTAAGCCAATTCTTACAAATGATAATAGACCTAATAAATATAAAAAATATATTAATAGTAAATTTTAAAAGTTAAGTCTTCCTTTTTTTTAACTGGAATTAATCTAGAAGGTATAAATTATATAGCTAATAATTTCAAATAAATGTTAACAGAAATAGGTTTAGCTTAATGGATTATGAATGGAGCCTGCGGGTTTATAAATAAGTAAGCGGTTTATATCTTTGTACTTAATCTATGGAAAATCTTACAAAATTAATTAAGGTAATAAAAAATAAATTTAGAATGTAGTATACATAAAACTGAAAATATAATTTATATTCTAAGCAGTTCTAAAGATAAATTATTAGAATTGATCAAACTTATTAAGTCATTTTTATTATAAATTTAATATTAATTCTCCCTTTCTATTATTATAATATCCTAACATTTTTTTGAGTTGAAGGTATAGTCTAATCCAATGTGAAAATATTGGTATCAATGCAGCAACTTAATAGTAGTAGCAAGGTTAAAAGCCTTAGCGAAAGCGACTAGATAGTCATAAAAACTAAAAAGTTTACACTATGGTGGGTAAGTTACTATTATTAGACCCGAAGCCAGAAGTGATTTTACTTAGACCAGATTATAATGGATCGAACGGGTGAATGTTGCATAATTCTCCGAAGAGTTTAAGTAAGCGGTATAACATTTTGCCGCACTGGGAAGTAATTTCCTTAAAAAAAAACTAGCTCATAACGGTAGAAACCTACAAAACAGGCAATACCGTGGGAAGTTGTATCTTTCTAGAAACAAATAAAATAGCTAGATACTAACCCCGTAACGACTTTAATTGAAAAATTAAGGCTTTTAAATTATAAAGGCAAAACGCTAGCTCTCTACAGTTTCGAATGACCATGGTTAACTTTAGTTCTAACATTATTTTTAATTAAGTTTAAACCGAAAGAAAAAAAATAGGATAAAATGTTTATATAACACCTGAATGGATATCTGAATTTACACAATCAGATGGTAGTTTGTAATAAGTTAAATTAAAAAACGTAAATGGTACGGGACAATACAGAGCCAATTTACAATCTTACTCAATCTAAGTTAGAATCTGATTTATATAAATACTTAGGTACAGGAAAAGTCTCTATAAATAGACAAAATGTAACTTATGTAGTTAGATCGATAGATGAAATAGTAGAGGTAATACTGCCTTTATTTTGATTAACAACCGTTAAGATGAAGTAAGTTAGAATAATATACTATATTTAAAGCTGTGGTTTTAATGAATAAATAAAAACATTTAACCTTAGAAGGAATAGTTAAAATACTAAATTTATGATTAAAAATACGACAAAAAATAAAAAGATAATAGTAAAATACGGTAAATTAACTTAATTAAATACAGCCTAAATAGTATTAGCTGCTTTAAATAACTCTAAGTTAAAAGCTAAGTTACTAGAAGGATTCTTTGATAGATAATTCAACAATGAAAGTTTTCTTTTTCACTCATAGACGAAGAGTAACTGTTTACTTTACAGTTGTGTGTTAATTATCTTCTATTTCTGTTTTAAACGAGTTAGTTAAATGCGAAACTGTTTATAAATTACATTAAAAGCAGCTAGATATCAAGTACAAAGTGTAGATAATTTATTCGATAAAGTATATCCTAAACTTAAGAGTATTAAATATAATACTATAAAAAAATCACTTTGAAAAAAAACTATTAAAACTGCTGAACTTATAAAAAATAATGGATATAAAACAGAACAAGGTTTAAAGGATATAGTTTAATTAGCTTGGGATATTAATAAAGAAGGCAAAAAGTAAAAAGATTAGTCAATCCGAATACTTCACCAAATTTATTAAGCCACAAAAATAGTAAATCAAAGATAATTTAATTTGCCTATTTATACAAAATTAACCTAAAGTCAACGTAGAGATGAAAGTATAGTCTGAACTATATTGAAAAATATAGAATAACAGAAATTAATAATTGGAAATGCCAATCTGACCTGGTGCTAGCTGGTTTTCTACGAAACATATTAAAGTATGACATCTACCTACCCTTTCCTTATAACATACAGTTTTTACGGTAAAGGAAGTTTTCTTAGTTTTTTAATTAAGATTACTACAAGATTTATGGAGGTACAGCAAGGAGTTTCCCAACAAATTAATTACTTTATTTGCATGAGCAAGAAAAGAGAAATAATTAATAATTGTTCAGGTTGCGGGGACTTAGAAAATCTTACCTTTGGAAGCGAATCTCGGAATTACATAAATTGATGGTAGATATTCAGACTATTCAAGCTAAGTTGGGTAGTCAAGACGGAAACAGCCGTTAACACAGATCAAGGTCCCAAATGATTGTTCAGTGAAATTAAGGACGTAGGATTATCGTATACAGCTGTGAAGTGAGTGGAGAAACCTTAAGCAAGTTTCATAAGGCTCTAAAGTAATCAAACTCCGGGTAAAGCGTAAAGTCATAACTACTAATTTATTAGCCTAAAAGGGCAAGGATGAAGGCCAAGGTAATCACTTGGAAATAGTAACAAGGTTATGAATATCGGGAAACTGAAAATCGCCATTCGCGGATCTAAACTACCTCTATTACTTATTATAATAACTAAGGTTTTAAGTAAGTCATTATGTGGAAAAGAGCAACGAGTAGATGGTTACTCGCTATGTATTATAAACCTAAATGGTTTACTCGAATACTTCTTGAAAATTTAATAGAAGATAGATACATAGTGTAAAGTGTACTCTAATAGCCTAGGAAACTTGGCTTTAAATATTTAGCTTAGACCTAAATAGTGGTAAATGGCTTTTATCTAAAGCTAGACTAATACAAGGTCCAAAAATATTAAAATGCCTAAACAATATACAGACTGCTGGGCTCATAAACAAAAACTAAGCTATATGCAAGGAAACCCTAAAGCTTATAATACTAAGTTATAATTTAGTAACAATTTATATAGATAATACAATGGGTAATTTGCCGGAAACTATAAACTAATTTTATAGATTAGGATCCTCAACGACTACACGCTTAGAGTAATTTAAATAATTTGTATACCATCATTGTTTATCGCTGAAGCGATATAAATTAAAAATTATTATGACATAGTCTAATCCAATGCTAAAGTACTGGAATAAAACCAGCCGAATTATAACGGCTACCTATGAAAAACCACACAATTTATTTAGAATGAACTTTAATAATCTAATTAAAACTTTAATCTACATAATTTAATACTTTATATTTTTATAATAATTTAAAAGCGGTAATTTATCCTGGCAATTATTTAAAACAATTCATTGTATATCCAAAATCAAAATTCCTATTGGAAGGTACTATAAAACCATTTAAATAAATTAACTGTAATAAGATATTATACAGTATAAATAAATATATCTTCTTAATAAACTAATAATTAAATAAAAAAAAATGAGACATTTAAAAAAAAATGCAAAAGCTTCACTATATTTTCTTGGTTACAGTATTGCTCAACATATTTATATTAAAAAAGCAGAAAGTATTTTATATAAAACAGAAATAGCTGCAAAAGAAGCTAACGATAAAGTAGCATTAGAACTTATTAAGGAAACTAATTCTGGAATAAAAGAAATTAAACAAATATCAACAAATATTCAAAATACTTTGAACAATAATAATATTTATGTAGATGAAACTACAAATGAAAAAGTACTTTCTATAGTAGAAATTCTTCAAGAAAAATATGGAAGCTTTAATAAAATATTCAACAATCCTTCTAGTACAGAAAATTTAGAATCAGCAAAAAAAACTATAGAGGCTTCTAATGAAATTGTAAAATCTACTATACAAACCCAACAAGAACTTGTAGAAATATTAGAACAAATTCTTTCAAATGGAGGAGGTACAAAAAGTAGTATTCTTCCAGATTGGGATTATATTTTGGATAGCTTATTTGAATACATTAATAGTCTTACACTAACACAAGAACTTGCTTTATTACATATACTAGTATTAATAATTATAATTATTATTGTGTTAAATATATTAGGTGTATTTTTTGGAAACGAAGTAATTAAATACTTTAATTTAGAAACAAAATTTCCCTCATTAGCTACTTTCTTTAAATTAAGAAGTACATTAAAAAGATATTATTTAATGTGGAGTATACTTGAAATGTTTATTGTTTGTATAGGGTCAATAGGTTTTAATATCTGATTAATTTATATGGAAATTTAAAAAGTTAAAACCATCTTTAAGTTCCAAAAACCATGATTTGTTTGTGCTTATAATTTCTTTCATTAAAAACTGTCAAATTTAAATTTTTATAATTTTGAAATTAACCCCCACTCCCTTTGAAATTAAAACAACCTTAGAAGGTATGTGTTATATGACTTAGGGTTAAATATAAAGTTAATAGGTAGTCATAGGAAAAATGGGCAGTCGCTACTTATAATGAACGTTTGTAACAACGCATCAGCAGTCATTAATTTAAATATATTAAAAATTAGATACTGGCGCCGAAAATTTAACGGGTCTTAAACAATCAACCGATATCGTGTTGGTTAATTTTATTAACAATTATAATGAAGTTAGCTTAGGTAGTAGAACATTCAGTCAAACTAATGATAATACAGTGTTTCATTGTATTTTAGGTTACTGAAGAGATAATGCTGACATGAGTAACGTAAAAAGAAGTTATAATACTTCTCGCCGAATACGAAAGGGTTTCAAATAAGAAAGGTTCATCCACTTTGATTTAATGCGGCCTCTAAGGATAATAGCTAAAGCTATGACTGATGAGTATAAAACAGAAAGTCTTTTGTAAAGCTACTAGATATTCTTCAAAAAAAGTTTATTATATAGTGTTAGACCAGGAAAATAATGTTTTTATAGTTGGTTTTTAATCAACGGCTACCGTACCCTAAACCGACACAGGTTCGTAGGTAGAGTATACTAAGGCGTAGAGCTAAAAGTTGTTAAGGAACTCGGCAAGTTCACCTGCCATGCGTACTGGGAACACGCTAAGACGGGTAAAACTACCAAACTCCGGGGACGCCCTAAAGCTTATGGTACCAAACTATAAAGTAAAAATTATCAGTGGCTGAAGTAATCACTCAGGTAAGGTAAAAAGTCATAAGATAGATGAAAAGAAAATGGGCTATCGCGGATCTAAATCAGAATTTGTATCGCAAACAAAAACTGTAAAAGAGCAACGAGTAGACGGTAGTTATTGTATAGCTAATAATATTATGCAATTAAGGTGTACTCTAATGGATTCCTAAAGGAATTATCCAATCAAAAACCTATCTAAACAATTAAATATAGTAATTTAATCTACAAAAATCAACTACAAATTGCTAAGGAAAATATATAGTTTTAATTAGTTATTAATTTTGCCTGCCTCAAAAAAAACACACAAATTTTTTATAAATCAATTACACCCGGTGCCAAATTAAAATAAATAAAAATAGAGACAGCAGAAAAAAGATTATATTAAGATTGCCTAGCAATAGATAAAAATCAAACAATTGTCTATATATAAGATAGATTATTTTTAATCTCTTTATAAAAGCACTTGTCTTTTTAGGGTAAAGAGAGCCGATTAATTGCCGAGATATATTTAATTGCATGATAAAATTTGATAGCCATGCATAAGTTTGATGATAAGAGGTACCGCAAAAATTTATTAATAAAAATAAAGCGGTGACACAAAATCGGAGGCCCCGACTGTTTCCTGTTCAGTATTTAGGGAAAATACTATTTTGGGATAAACTATCAAACTACGGGGACTTCCTAAAGCTTAAGATACCAAACTATCAATGAAAATTGATAAGTGGCCAGAATAATTCCCTGGGTATGGTAACAAGTCGTAAGATGAGTGAAAACGAAATGGAATATCGCGTATCTAAATCAATTTTATTTTTAATCAAAATAGCTTTTTATTTAACAATTATTTTTATTTATAATAATATATAATTTTTATAGGTAGCTAATACAGTGCTCTTATCCGCGGCAACACAACTTCAAATTGTTCCTGCTGTGGTGTAAGGTAAAGCCGATCTAGAAAAATGTATTGCTACAATAGCAAACAAAATAGCGAAAAACCATATATAAAATATATTATTACTAAGTTAAAGCCATATAGTTTATATGACTCCAGTTTAAATAAAAATTAATTATCCTTGCAATTTAACTATTTTTAAAATCAGTGAAACAAGGCGATAACAAATAAAGAGAAAATCCTGTAAGGGGAAAGGCTGCTTTAAAACAAAAAACAATTGTAGCTTATTTATTAAAAAAAAAA
>Ga0153969_1000319_pt1 | contig 10740 bp, 9 predicted proteins | sample TSGA053MetaG_FD_104702 | JGI IMG/M metagenome (GOLD analysis project Ga0153969, IMG submission 104702) | Attine ant fungus gardens microbial communities from Georgia, USA - TSGA053 MetaG | ecosystem: Host-associated > Fungi > Mycelium > Unclassified | place: USA: Georgia, George L Smith State...
TATGAAATGTGAGTTCAACATCTGGATGGGTTTGGGCAATGAGACTTGACATTCAACAGGTGGATGTCCAAGGAGCCAGCTGAAATCTTCGAGCGGGCTGCTGAAGAAGGATTCATCACTCAGGTATGATGAAATCCAATCACGCGTTTCCTATCTAAACTGTCATGCAGTTGAAGCACCACTCGACTTGCTCTCAGTTTGGTCAGTTACAAGGGGCATTGAATTTGGATGGAGCTGAAGCAAGAGACCACTTTAAGGATATACTATACAACCGGGTATGTTTTTTCGTCTCTGATGAGCACCCTGACGTTGACTCTGTGCAGATCCTGAGTGGGAAATTTGCGAAAGAATTTTCCGAACTCGAGGACGCTTTGGAAAAGAAGGGCGAAGGGAATCCTCTTCATGACCTTTATCGCCGATCAGAAGAGTCAGAGCTTGGTCAGGCTGAAAAGAGAGTACGATCTCGTCTCGGTTATTAGAATGGATATATGTGTTGGTTATATAATACATTTCTGAAGTTCGCGTTCTGAGTCAAGCGTATCTGTTCACCTCTCTTCGACTTATAGTTGTAAATGCTTTCCTTGGCCCTCTCAAAAACAAGTTGAGCACGTGCCACAACCAAACAAAGACAACGCCTTCACCTTCACTTCTTCTTCCATAACTATGTCATCACCAGTACAGGCTTTAAAAGAGAGATCGTAGGTCCCTTATTTTGTGTGGTCTTTTCGCCTCTGACATCGCTCCCATAGCCAGTCTACCGATACTCTACATACTAAACGCTCTACCTCGAGGGATAGGAAGAGGGACAGACGTAGAGATCGAGGTGACCATGATGAAAGAAGGAAGAGGAGTCGTAGCAGGGAATACCGTGATCGCTCTCGAGAACGACACAGGGATAGGGACCGCGAAAGGGAAAGGCGCCGTGAAAGAGAAAGCGAAAGGCTTCATCGCAGTGGTAGAGGACACAGCCGCCACCGCGAACGAGATCGAGACCGCGAAGATCGTGACAGAGACAGAGACAGAAGGCGAAAGCGTGACGACAACGAGGAACCGGAGATTGAAGACCGCAATAAGAGAAAAAAACCTGACGAGGATGTCGACGACCTTGGTTACAGCCCTCGCTCAACCAACAGAGACCGTTCTCCCGATAGAAGGCCTGGAGGTAGGACTCCTCTCGATCCACGAGACGAATTCGATGATCCACCCAGATATCGAAGGGATCACCGTCGTCGAGAGGGTAGGCACTCTATTGAGGATGAGGATGAATTCAGGGAACGCCGTCAGCGAACAAGAAGTCCTCCGCCCCCTCCTACTCGGTATGTGATTTGATACAGCAGGTCAATCGTTCGCCCACCTTTTTGTTAGACGACTTTCGCCTTCATATGAAACCGGGGAAGATTATAATCCGGATGAGCCCAAAGAAGATGATTCAGAAGCTCGCTCAGTATTTGTGTCTCAGCTTGCCGCTCGTTTGACAGCCCGAGACTTAGGATATTTCTTTGAGGACAAGCTCGGCGAAGGTACTGTTATGGACGCAAGAATCGTTACAGATCGACTATCCAGAAGGTCAAAAGGGTTAGTATTTTAGTCCTATATTACCATGATGTTCTCAGTGTCCAATCACAGAATCGGTTATGTTGAGTTCCGAACCATCGAACTCGTAGAAAAAGCTATTGCATTATCTGGAACTGTGGTTATGGGTCTACCCATTATGGTACAACTGACGGAAGCTGAGAGAAACAAGACTCATGCAGGTGATGGGTAAGTCCAAATGTTTGGCGTTACTGCATCATGGTTCATCTTGTTGTGTAGAAGTATCAACTTACCCCCAGGTGTCAGCGCGCCTCATGGAGCAATGTGAGTTGCTTCTCGTCGTCACTTAAACTTTGTCTTACGCCTCGCTTAAGACTTTATGTCGGGTCTTTGCACTTCAATCTTACGGAATCAGACATCAAACAGGTCTTCGAAGTCTTCGGTGAACTTGAATTTGTTGATTTGCATAGAGATTCGATGACCGGCCGAAGCAAAGGATATGCTTTCATCCAGTAAATAACTCATGATGTTGGATTCAATCTTATCTTATAAAAACCAGATACAAGAGAGCCGAAGATGCAAGAATGGCTTTGCAACAGATGGAAGGATTTGAGCTGGCTGGGCGCACAGTACGTCCAATGTCCTCACTTAATAGCTCGAACTCACGAGTCGATTTCAGCTTCGCGTGAATACCGTACATGAAAAAGGAACAGCTAAGTATTCTCAACAAGATTCCCTTGATGAATCTGGAGGTATGCTGTTTGTTTTTCGATGACAGCAGAACTGCTCACTTTGTAGAAGGCGGTAATTTGAACGCTGCGTCGCGCCAAGCACTAATGCAGAAACTTGCTAGGACTGACCAACCGGCCCCTCGACCTGAGCCTACGTAAGTTTTCTTGGAATTTTCTAACATGGTGTGAATGACATTGTCGTCAGTCAACGACCAAATATTCCACAGTCCATGCAATCTCGGTCCGTCCTTCTGAAAAATATGTTTGACGCAGATGAGTATGTTCTGCAGTCGCCCTTCACCTTGTTATTAAGCTGAAAAATGTCCAGGGAAACTGAGAAGGACTGGGACAAAGATTTGGCTGAGGACGTCAAGGGTGAATGCGAAGAAAAATACGGCAAAGTACTTGCGATCAAAGTTGAAAGAGATTCTCAGGTAAAGCATTTCTAACATCACGCTCCCACTACTCACGTTGTTCTTTAGGGTGAAATATACGTCAAGTTTGATTCTGTCGAGTCTGCCAAAAAGGCCGTCCAAGCTTTAAATGGACGATGGTTTGGAGGACGACAAGTTTCCGCAGTTTTCATATCCGATGCTATTATGCAGGCTCACCAGTGATTGGCAGTGATCATTACAAAAATTGACAGCGCCAGCTGCATTACACACCACTGAATTTCATTTTGAACAGATGACTTCTACCAGGGCACAAATGCTCCATATGCCTTTTGTTATTGATACAAATATCACAAATTATGGATGTGGACCTTGCACCTTTGATTGACCCATCTAGGTTACCCGAGAATGCCATCTTCTGTCATCAATTAACGTGCAAGTGAGACCTATTGAGAATTCGAGATGTGACTACATCGACATGTTTCCTTGACTGATTTTTTCATTGTTAGACCCCCACCATTCCCTTTGAATCAATACATGTAACGGAAGAGTGGAGATTCTGGCCCAGCCGCAAGATTTTCTGTCTTGACATCTTGCGGTCTTATGTTTACTCCTTGAGCTTTATTCCGTCTCTTGTTTTCGCGGCGCATCCACATGCCCATGCTTGGAACGCTGTTATGTCAGTCGTTGATATGTTGACTGATGATGAACACTCACCCTGCAACAAGGATAAAACAGATGGTCCCAGATATAGCTTCACAATTCAGGATAAAAGCCTTGAGAGGGGTCATCAATACCAATACCTACCTGACGCTATTAATGCTATTTGAACCCCCTTACTTAGCTTACGTATTTAAGCCAGAACTTGGTCACTCACCCGGCAGGTACTTTGGTTCATCTTGCGCTCGAAATACGTTCGTAGAAATCAAACCAGCTGCATTTGCAATGGCCACTGTATAAACATGCATAAGGTAAACCAGGAAGTCAATGTTATCTACAAATTCCTCACCCATGATACCAGCTACTAATGCACGCCGAGACTCCTGGGGAGTGTTATTCGCGTACCTGAATCTAACGTAGGTATTTAACCCAGTTTGGTACGATCTACTTACCAGGTGGCTACAAGAACCGACGGAGAAAAGGCCTTAGAAGCATGTATGATCCATATCTTAGTCAATCTTAGTTCGAAGAAAAGACACTTACACCCATTGTTAGAAGAAAGCAAGCAAAATAAGCAATACTTTTGTGCCGCAAAACATCGATGGAGCCAAGAGCAATAAACCCAGTCAATCCTACAAGTAGCGGTCCGCATCTGCGTTGATTCAATTGAACAGACCACATTTTTGCAATTTATATGCTAGCGGACTAGCTCACATATGGACTGAACGTTCTCTGAAATAGTCCGAGGAGAACGTGAGTGCAAGCAAGGTGATTGCCCCAACAATGTTCGGCGCCACGGTGAACAGATTGGTCCTAACGGTTGAATATCCGAGGCTGGCAACAATTTGTGGCAAAAAACTGTTGACACTCGCTAAAGGGACGCCAAGTGTCAAATTTACTCCCGCCCAAACCCTGAACAACGATCAGACACAAAGCGCGAATTACGAGGGGCAAGATGGGACTGTTATACCAATACATTGGATTTTCAAGGGCTCTGAAACTGTCGCGAAGACTTAGCTTCTCGTCAACCGTTACAGATGAATCTGAAAGAATTCTGATCCTCGCTATCTCCTTTTCACGCGGGCTCAGATACCACCATGTCGCCGGGGAACAGGGAAGCCAGATGAACGCAATCAAGGCAAACAGGATCGTGGAGGCACCTAGGATGGTAGTAACGCCCAACTGGTATCATAGATAACGACATATGTGTGTTGTAGAAAAGTACCTTCGACCCAAAATAGGAATTGCCATCCTTTGTACTTGGAGTGTTTGATATGAAAAACACCAAAGGCAATGAGACCTAGTCATAAATTCCGTACGTTAACTAACTGTTCCAGCTTTGACCTACCTGAGAAAGCACCAGAAATGGCAGACATTGCTTGAAGTCGGGGTTAGTGTGCCAAAAGAGCACAACAATTTGGAGAAGATACCGTAAAAGATACCGAGTCGAGAAGCAATCTCATTCCTCTTATAAAATGTAGATAGGTAAAATAGAACTCCAGGGAGCATTGCAGCTTCAAAAATTCCTAGGAAGAAGCGGATAGCGAAGATTTCTGTGATCGCAATGAGCCCACGACACTAACTCGGATATTTCCCGCTCACGAGAGAATCCTCGCGCAATAGCAGAGAGAAGGGACCTGCAGTGCATATTAAGGATACTTATAGCCTCAAAATGCTGTACTAACATTGAGCCCTGAAGGCAATGTCAAAATACAGAAACCACATAACGATTCCACTTACGAAGCCAACCATCATGATAGGTAGAACACGGGCCGCAGAGTAGCGTTTTGCGATCAGGGAGATAGACGGCCCAGATCTATGTTGGGGGTTCAATGAAAAGGAGATTCGCTTCAATCTCAATCGACTTACAAACAGAATGGGACCTGGAATATGTGAGTTGACTGGTGGGCGAGAGATATTCAGTCTCCACTTACATAGAAGATCATCACGAGGATATAGTACTGAAAGACCATCAGTGTTCAGGCGTGATACAGTTCAGCAGATTAGACACTGTACTTGATTGCCAGTTAGTCCGATGTCCTATCCGACGGCGTTATGGACAATGGTTCCAGTTGACCATCGGATCTTACTTTACCTTATCCCATCCTGCTGTCTTAGCGTTTGCAACATTGCCCTTGTCAAGTGCGTTACAGAGATACCTGGTAGTTTTAGTACGAAAGTTAAGGGATAGAAATGCCTTACATCATTGCTAACGGAGCAAGCAGGCAAAAATCATATTTGCGCCGGAGTTTCCTCTCTTCGGCTATGCTAAATGATTTTTGGCTTTGAGAAGTGGTTTCAGTGTTCGTATGGTTCTTCTCTTTGTCCATTCAAAAGTTTACGAGTGTAGCAACCTACAGTCCGAGAGAAGAAAGGGAAGTTCGCCTGGGCTCAGCACTAATTTAAATTCTTACTGTGTCCAAAATATACCTAAAGAGGATCCATTCAGCTACTCAACATTCACTCATGCTCCATCCATACACAAGTTTCCGACAAAAAGATTGTTAAAGTCCTGCCGTCCTTTACCGCCCGTCAGATGTCCAGGACAGTACGCTACGACTAACGGTTCGTGCAGGGTCTTTGGCAATGCGGCGCATTAAGCTTTTATCATGGGTGCATCATGCGGTAACTCCCGTCCAATGGAACCGCGGTAACTCCGTATGATGATATAGTTCACATCACATCACATTCCCAAACAATGATCACTCAAACGACCACCCCTCATCACTTACTGCTCAGCCCAAGTAAAGATGCACTGCGAGATGAATTTCTTGGGAAGCCGGTGGATGTCGTTAGAACTCCAGCTTTTGTTATAGATCGGGATGTATTTGCACAAAACTGCACTCAAATGCATCGAAGGGCTTCAGAATGGGGCGCTTCTTTCAGGGCTCATCTCAAAACTCACAAGGTTTGTTAGGCATCAGTCGACTATGATTCCTCGTGATATTTGTTGTGGCTATCATATAGACTTCGGAAGGAACGAGGCTACAGCTTGTCTCTGAGGGAGGACGTTCGGATGCTGTAGCTGTGTCGACTCTTCTAGAGGCTTGGGCGATTGTCAACAACGGTCTAGTACAGGATGGGATGGTGAAGGATGTAAGCTGACCTTCTAACTGAAGCTAGCCCTGGGACCAATCGACAATAACAGATTTTGTATGGTTTACCAGTTGGGATCGATAAGATTGCGGATCTGGGAAAGTTGTTACAGGAGGTTGAACGTCATGGTGCTGTCCTACGGTTATTAGTCGATCATCAAGATCAAATCAAGCACCTAGAAGAGTTTGAGAAGAAACATGGTTCTTGTCGAACTTGGTCGGTTTTCGTGAAGGTTCATGGAGGTCAAAAGTGAGCACAACTAGCGTTATACCAAGTGCGACAAGAACTGATCTTAACAGTCGAGCTGGCGTCCGCCCAGAGTCTCCAGAATTTTTAAATCTGGTTAGAAGGCTTATTAGATCTCCTGTGATGGCAATCTATGGGTTCTACAGTCACGCCGGAAATTCGTACGCCTCAACATCTATACCCCAGGCTTCTTCCTTCTTGTCAGACGAAGTCCAAACCGTCAACAAGGCGGCTGAAATTGCCTTGAATGAAATTTCTGAGGACACTCGCTGCACACAACCTTTTATCTTGTCAGTTGGCTCTACACCCACGGCACATGTAGCCAGCACAGAAGCAAAACAACTATTATCGCAGGCACTCTATGGAAAGCTGGAATTGCATGCTGGTAAGGTCTTTGAGCAATGACAGTGCCATAAATTATTGCATTGGAGCCAGGAAACTATCCGATGTTGGATTTACAGCAGCAACACACAACACTGATTACGGCACCACAAGTAGCACAGAGGGTAAGGGCCACAGTTATTTCATATTATCCAGGACGGGGGCCAAACGGTGAAGATGAGGCCCTGGTGGATGCCGGTGCAATTGCATTCAGTAAAGATACCGGCCCATCCCAGGGTTACGGTGAAGTTGTTGGTAAAGCCTGGAGATTGACTCGTATATCTCAAGAGCATGGGATTTTGATACAAACCAAAGAAGAGTCTGAAAAACTTGAAATAGGGACAGTAGTTGAGATCATTGGTCAACACGCTTGCTTGATCGCAGCAGTACGTCACTGTAATGATAATGCGAGAGGATTCGCTTTAACTCTAGGAACAGGGACATCCATGGTATTATATTGTTGACAGGACCGTGAACGAAGGAAAGGACATAGTCGATATATGGGTGCCTTGGAAGGGTTGGTAACATATCAGCTGAGAATAGATCAAACAAATATTGGAGAAGTTAAGTAAGTTGTGACAAAACTCCGCTCGAATGGATCAAATCATGAGCGCTATGTCCGAACGGTTCCCCATGTCTGTCATTCAACCCTGCGTTGCGACTTCGGAAACATTGAAAGATAATGAAAGGACAGGACTATCGTATCTAATTCTGATATTGTTTCCAGCACAATGGTTATTTCAAAAAGATTCTAAATGACGTGTGTGGTGAGACTTTTATCCGACCATAGAGCTGCTGCGCGCCGATGACACACGAAACTTCATTCCCACACTCGTAGGACTGGGGAATGAGGTTATTCCTCTTGAAAGGGCTCGACAACGAGGGGAAAAGGAAGACACTACGTGGAAATGGACAGACTGAACACTAGCTAAGTGATGGATGAACTAATACAATAATGCCGACATGTAATAGTCTGTCAGCAAAAAAACTGATTCCAATTCCTCGGGGCAAAGTGACTTGGTTCCTTACTTTTGAGGTTCTTTGACTCGAAAACGCATACCTGACGATTGAAAATCTATGACCAACCTGAACATTGAATGCTTGTTGAAACTATCACACATCTACACCATTGTTACCATTGTTACTATAAATAACAAAAATGGTCACGTGCATGCCATCTGGTGTTGCGACCTGAAGGTCGTCTGCAGATCACTTGCCACAATGTCCATGAATGATTATGACGCAGATGCCACTGAACTATTGGAGACTTATGGTATGTTTTTGTTGGACCTCTTCAGTCTTGAGCTCACCAGACATAGATTTTCTCATGAAATACATAATCATTGGTGCGATCTCTCAACGTTACTTAGTCCATGGATTCAAAGCATTGTTTTAGGCGAAGCAGGGACAGGAAAATCGTGCCTACTGCACCATTTCACACATAATTCATGTAGGACCCGAAAGTAGATCTAAACTCCACAGGACTCATGTTGACCTAGTCAAGGATCACTCGCAGCATACCATCGGTGTTGAGTTCTCGAGTAGAACAGTCAAACTTGGGGAGAAACGTATCAAGCTACAGGTGAGTCTCCTTATAACAATGCTTTGGCTAAGTGTATCACTCACATGGCTTGTGGTATGGTCGTCCAGCTTTGGGATACAGCTGGACAAGAGCGTTTTAGGTGTGGTCGATGTGCCTTCTGACGCTGTATCGCTCCTCATGAAACAGATCGGTTACTCGGAGTTATTATCGGGGAGCTGCAGGAGCAATCCTAGTTTATGACATTACGAAGTGTGTAAAAACCTTCCATATCTTTTGATGCTACCAATATCTCATGAGATCATAGCCGTGATTCCTTCCTGAACTTAGGACGTTGGCTGGCTGATGCACGAGCACTCGCTAGTTCTCACCTTGTGGTCGTCCTAGTAGGCAGCAAGTCCGATAGAGAGGAGGAAAGGGAAGTCGAATGGGTGGAGGCTAGTCGATGGGCAGCGCAAAATGGTGTGTACTGTCAAACTTCGCTACCGCTGATCGTTTAGCATCATCAGATGTCCATTTCCTCGAGGCATCGTCATTGACAGGGGATAACGTTGAAGCACCATTCCTTCTGGCAGCCCGAACGATACTACTAGCCATTGAGTCTGGATCCCTTGATCCTGAGAAAGCAGGCAGCGGCGTAAGTTATGGAGACAGGGCACTTCGGAGGGTCAATAGCTCAAGTAGATTGAGTTTTGGAAGTTTGAGTGGTACTCGACGTAAGGGAAACGTACAATTGAAGGTTAAAAACTGGATTCCGGGCACTAATTGTTGTTGATGGCTTCATGGTAAGCTTTAGTTTGGATCTCATTCATCTGCAATCCAGCTTCATCAAAATGCAAACAATTTCCAGATTCGTTGCCCTTTTGTATGGTAGCACTTGCCGGATACCCGCTAATACCAAGGCAAGACGCTATCTTCTGTTTCTCTGCTTTTGGCTTCCCTCAGCTCATACCATCACTATTTCCTATTCATGATCTATACGTTTTCTGTAATCCACCATAATCTGATGTGTGAGGCTCATCTTTTGATGTGGGTGCAGACCCCACGCTTTAAAGAAAATCAGCGTCATATGATGAAGTGTTCATATGGTATCTCACGTTAGAAGAGCTGCCACACACCGAAAGGGTAGTTGCAATCGTCCGTCTATCCCTACACCGGAATCTCTCCGGAAGTAACTTCGAATCTGACCCCTTCCCATGGCTTAAATGGTCGTGACGACAATGGTCAGTGATTATCCTTGCGCCTCATGCGAGTGGGCTCATGATGCTTGGTTTAGTGTATGGTGTGATCGAGTGACTAAAAATCCGCAAGCAATTTGGTATTCTGCTTACTAGGAAATTTCATCACTTGTATATCGGTGACACGTCATCTAATGGCCCTATCCATCCACCAGACATTCTCTAGGTTCTTCTGTGTCCCAGGTTACTCCTCAATCTCAGAGTGTGTCTTAATTTTTTGTCGTTCGGCCTAAGTGACCATTTGGTCTGGTTTGATTGATTGTTAACAGAAGTTCCGTTATGTCTTTCCCAGGTCTCGCTCTCGCATTATCAAGGATATCACTGGATCTATGTATGACTACCTACCTCTGTCCCATTCAACTGGGAGCTTGAAACCCATCGTTGGTCTCATCTTCTCAGTTCTAGGGCTAACCGATTTTTCCCCGATCCTCGATTCCCTGTTCGCCTTCTCTAGCAGCTTCAAGTGGTTTCTCCATGTCGACTTCCGGAAGCTCACAATCTTCTGCATCATCTAGCCTGACACCGACCAATGACACAGTCAGTTCTTCCTCTGCCAACACTGAAACACCTGTGTGAGTTTTTTTTTACTTTATTCTATCAATATTTCATTCACCATTCTTCAGGTCAATGTCAAACACATCGAGGCTGTCTAGTACTATCGGTTTGATATCGGGTCCCTCGATGCCTACAGCTAGTAGTACCTCAATTAGGGTCTCATCCCAGACCTCGTCCCAAGTCCTACGTACAGCTCTTCCAACAATCAATAGTCCGGCAACTAGCGACAGCGGAGGAAATACGAACAACCCAGGAGGAGACACTATTCTGGCTTCAAGCAATGTTGTTTCAACGACAAACAATCAACACTCCTCAACGAGCATAATTGGTGAGATGGATTCTTCCTTCCTCTGACATAGGTCTTGAAA
>Ga0153969_1000320_pt1 | contig 10732 bp, 15 predicted proteins | sample TSGA053MetaG_FD_104702 | JGI IMG/M metagenome (GOLD analysis project Ga0153969, IMG submission 104702) | Attine ant fungus gardens microbial communities from Georgia, USA - TSGA053 MetaG | ecosystem: Host-associated > Fungi > Mycelium > Unclassified | place: USA: Georgia, George L Smith State...
AGGAGTTTGAAAAGGAATACAGAAGAGATATGGAAGATGTCAGAAGACAAGAAAAAGAAGAAGGAACATTTGGAAGAGAAGAATTACCAGAAAGATTCACAGCAAGGAAATTATTTGGATAGTCGGATAAAAGGTATGACAAAGAATACTGGGCAAAGTTAGAAAGAAATTGGAGAAGATGGAAAGGAGGAAAAAAGAGAGGGTGAAGAACAATGGAAATAATAAAGGAAGAGAAAGAAGAGATCAAACAAGGGAACTTAGGAATAAAGGAGTAGACAGAGAAAGACAATGACAATATAGGGAACATAGATGACCCCTATTATGAACTATAAAAATCCTTGAGATGAGGAACCTTGAGAGAGGGGTAGTGTTATGACTTAGCCTAATGACTAAGTCATTATTTTCTTTTTCCTTTTCTTTTACTAAGTAACTAACGGATGTACAAGAGGAAATGACTCAAAAAAGATGTGCAGAACTTTATAAATAAGAGTAAATACAGAAATGTATATAAGTAGTGTATAGCAAACAAATAAGAACTCTATCAAATTTTCCTTGTCAACTTGGACTAGGAAGGTGATTAAGTTGTCTCAGGCTAAATCACTACAAATAGGCTATTGAGAGTTTTGTCTGGATTCCCAGCAAGTTATTCAGCTCCTTTATCATTCCTGCTGCAAACTGTACTCCTCTATCTGATATAATGCTTTCTGGAAGCCTGTGTAACTTCCATATGTGATCTCAAAACAACTTTACAAGTCCTTCTGCTGATGTTTTCTCTGTTGTTGCTATGAAATGCGCCATTTTACTGAAACAATTGCATACTACTAAGATAGTGTCATATCTCTAGGCTAATAGCAGTTTAGTGATAAAATCTACCAAGATATAGCTTCATAGTTTTTCTGGGATTGCATTGGGCATCAGCTTTCCTGCTGGTGCTTTGCTTCAATTTTTGTATCTTTGATAAGCATTGCATTCATCCACATATCTTCCTACCTCCCTTGTTACTCCTGGCCACCAGTAATTCCTGATAACCAATTCTGTTGTCTTCTATCTCCCTCCATGCCCTCCTACTGGAGTGTTGTGGTATAATCGTATTACTTCCCTCCTGAGTTCTCCCTTTGGCACATATATCTTTCCCTCCTTCATTACTATTCTATCTTCTATTTCCTATTCTTCATCTTTCAATGTCTTTATCCCTGCCTTCTTCATCTCTTCTACTGCTTTTACTACCTTTTTATCCCCTTCCTATACTCTTTTGATTCTTTCTTTTAAATTTCCTTTCTTTATTATTGTTTCTGCTCTCCTAACCCATTCTGGCTTTATTAACTTCTGGTCCTTGTTATCCTTTTCTACTCCCTCCTACCAGTCTGGTCTCCTACTTAATCTATCTGCCTTTCTCATGCTCTTTCCTGGAACGTGTTTTAATGTAAAATTAAATTGTGATAGGTATAGGGCCCATTTTGCTTGTCTCCAGTTTAATTTTTGGCTCATCATAAAATACTAGAGGTTCTTATAGTCTGTCCAGATTTCAAATTCAAGTTTTGCTCCTTTCAAATAGTGCTTCTATGCTTCTAGACACCTAATAACCACCAGCATCTCTTTATCATAAATTTCGTAGTTTTGCTCTATAGCATTTAGCGATTTAGAGATGAAGACCACCAGCCTCCACTTCCCATCCTCACACTTTGTTGACAACACTCCCCCTGTTGCATAGTCTGAGGCATCTACTTCCACTCTCATCTCCCTATTGATTTCTGGGATAGCCAGGATAGGTTCTGTGGTGAATACCATTTTAAGTCTCTCAAACACTTCCTCCTGTTCCTTCTTCCACTTCCATTTCTGCTCCTTCCTGATCAGCATATGTAGCAGTACTGCTATTCTAGCAAAGTCTTTTATAAACTTCCTGTAGTAGTTGGTGAGGCCCAGAAACTTTTGTACTTCTTTAACATTTCTAGATACCAGTCAGTTTAAGACTTCCTCTATCTTCTCTCTCTGTATCTCTACTCTCTTTGGTCCAATTACTACTCCCAAGAACTCCACTTCTTTTACTTTCCACTTGCACTTTTCTGGCTTTACAAACAGATTGTTTTCTTCTAGTCTTTTTAGCATCTCCTCCACCAGTTTATCATGTCCTTTCTCTGTATCCATGGCTACTAAGATGTTGTCAATGAATATTGCTATATCTCCTTGGGTTATAAAATCATAGAACAGGTTATTTATCATTGTTTGGAAGGTAGTAGGAGAGTTTGTTAACCCAAAATACATAACTGCGGGTTCGTAGGCTCTAATATACATTGTAAATACTGCTTTCTATTCATCTCCCTCTTTGATCCTAACATTATTGTATCTCCATCTCAGGTCCAGCTTCATAAACACCTTTCTCTTTCCTACTCCATCCAGTATGTCTACAATAAGGGATAAAGAATACCCATTCTTTATCATCCACTAATTTATGTGTCAATAGTCCTGTACCATTCTCTGTGTGCTATCCTTTTTTGTTACAAAGTGTACTGGTGACATTTGGGGCGACTTGGAAGGTCAGATGTATCCTTTCCTCAACTGATCCTCCACAAATGCCTGTACTTCTTCTCTTTCCTCCCTCAACAATGAGTACATCTTTCTCTTTTTTGGTATGAACCTCTCTTTTAATTCTATAGCGTGGTCCCAGGTCTTTCATACTAGCATTCTCTCTGACTTCTTTTTTCTGAACACCCCCTTCTACTTCCAAAACCTTTTGGGTACCAATTTTTTCAATGTTTTTTCATCCTCGTCCCTTTTTACCTTCTTTACTTTCTTCTTCTTTTCTTCTTGCTTTCTCCTTCTATATATAGGTGGACAATGTGTCATTTTTACTTCACCCTTTTCCCAATCTATCTCTGGGTTATAGGCTACTAGCCATGGCATTCCCAGTATCACCTTTGTTTTCCCTAAATTACATACATCCATCCTTGCCCTCTCTATATGTCCTTTAAAGTACATGTTGCACTCTACCTGGTGCGTTATGGCTCCCCCCACATTTACTGTTCCATCCACATTTCTAACTAACAGGAGTTTCTTTAGCTTCTCCATTTTAAACCCCTTTTCTTGGGCAAAGGTTATATTCATGAATAGACCTGTTGCCCCACTATCTAGCAGTACCCTTACTACTACCCTTTTGTGGTTTTCCAGCTTCTCTAGCCCCACCTTCATCCAAACTTCTCTTAGTGGCTGTAGAGTACGCTGTACATCTCTTACTCTCTCAGTTGTATTGGTGCAATTGAATTTATTTCCTAGCTTTTCTGGATGCAATACACTGTACAGGTTATTAGAGGCCAGCTAAGAGCTCACTGTCCTCTATTTTCTTTTGCTGACTTCTGCAGCATTTCCACTATCTTTCTTTTATGCCTTTTCCAACAATTTTTGGCCATATAGCCCCACTTTCCACACACATAGCATATTCTGTCCCCTCTCCCTCCTCTGTTTATATCCATTGCATTTGGATCTCTCCTTGGACCCATTTGAGTTCCTCCTCTATTGAACATATTTCCTTCCTCTCCTCCTCTGTACCCTCCTTCTGTTCTCCATGTTATTTGCCCCCTTCTTCTCTCATACAATCCTCCCTCTCTAGGCTGCACATTTCCCTCTGGACACACTGTATTCCTTCCCAACATTCTTTCTTCCATTCTGCTTTGCCTCTGATTTCTATCCAGCCTCACTGTTCTTTTTTGCCACTCTCTGATAGTGGTTGGTGGCTCTTCTGCTTCTGCCAACTTCCTCCTAATACTCCCATTCAATCCTCTTTTAAATTCTTTGATGAGGGGTCTTCTCTCATAGCTACTCCCTCTGGTGACCTTTTTGAATTCCTGTACATACTTGTTACAGATCCTCTCTCCTTGCTTGATTGTTCTCAGCTGTTTTATTTTTCTCTCTTTTTCTGATGTTTTTCCAAAGTCGTTCCTTATTTTTGTAAACAGCTACTCTGCCAATTCCACTTTTGACTCTCTCTTAGCCAGCTCATCCAGCAAGTTATCCTTCTATACCTCTGCTATTCCTCCCTGTACATATGATAACATCCAGACCACCTGGGTCGCTGCTACCTCTTCCATTATCTTCATTTTAATATACAGGCAAGCCACATTAACAAATGCGCTCACCTCCTCCATGTTATTGATAGGCAGTGAATGCCCTTAGTAATCACCCCAGATAGATATTCAAGAAGAACTTGATGAAGTTCTTTGTTGGATTGGACTTCTACTTATATTATGTTATTGATAGACAGTGAATGTCCCTAGTGATTACCCTAGATGGATGTTTGAGAAGAACTCGATGGAGTTCTTCCTTGGATTGGACTACTACTTATACTATTTTACAGTGGCTGTACTACTACTAGTCCATAGTCATATGATCTTCCAGAATGTTCTATGGTCACTTAACCTTGTCACGTGATTTGGTTACCTAAGTTCCCATGTTATTTATACCTTGATCTCATTGTATAACTTGAGATTCTGGATTAAGTATTTAAATATGTGGGAGACCGTTTCCTTCTTGGGGCTCTCATAACATGGCCCTCTCTTCAAGTTTCCTCGTCCCGAGGAATTTTTTCATCGACTCCAGTTTTCGTCCCACCTCTTTTCCCTTTCCCTTTCATACCTCCTTTTCCTCCAACTATATAGCAATTTTGCTGTGAACTCCCTAGGTAATTCCTGACTAAATTCCTTTTCTTCTTCTTCTTGCTTCTGTCGCCTTAGTTCTTTGACCCCTTCTCCATATATTTTCTCAAACTCTTCTACCAACTCTTTTGCATTTTCCAAGTTTTCCTTATTCTTCCAAGTATCTTCTTCCACTATATACCCCTTCCACCTTACCAGAAACTTTTCCTTTCCTCTAACTGTTCTTTTGTTTATGATTTTTTCTACTTCGAATTCCTCTTCTCCCTTGATAATGACTGGTTTTGGTGGTGTCTTCTTTTGCCCTTTTACCTGTGGTTTATAGAGTTGTACTCTACTTATGTTAACCACAGGGTGTATTCTAACAGACTTAGGTAGTTCCAACTCTATTGCGTTGCTAGAGATGATTCCCTTAACTTTGTAGGGGCCCACAAAACGCTCTGTCAATTTCTCTGATCTCTCCCCCTTCATCTGCCATTTTAAGTCTTTCATACTGAGCAGTACTAAGTCCCCTACTCTGTATTCTTCTTTCTTCTTTCGCCTTCTGTTTGCAAACTTTTTCATTTCTTCCTATGCTTTCCCTAGCACTGCTTTTGCTTCCTCCTGGATTTTTTTCATTCTTTCCACAAATTTCCCTGCCATCTCATACTTCCCCTTTCTCCTCCCTTCAAACCCCATCCTTGGATCTTGGCCATAGTTTGCTTTGAATGGTGATATTTTTGTCACTATGTAGATTTTGTTGTTGTATGCAAATTCTGCCGTTCCTAACCAATCCGGCCACTGCTCTTGTCTATGGTCAATAAAGACCCTTAGATACTGCTCTAACTCCTGGTTTATCCTTTCTGTTTGCCCATCTGTTTGAGAATAATAGGCCGTCAAGAGTTTTGTCTGGATTTCTAACAAGTTATTCAATTCCCTCATCATTCCTGCTGCAAACTGTATTCCTCTATCTGATATGATGCTTTCTGGAAGTCCATGTAACTTTCACACATGATCTTGAAACAGCTTTGCGAGTTCTTCTGCTGATGTTTTCTCTGTTGTGGCTATAAAATGCGCCATTTTGCTAAAATGGTTGCATACTACCAGGATAGCATCATATCCCTAGGTTAATGGCAGCTTGGTGATAAAGTCTACCGAGATGTGGCTCCATGGCTTTTCTGGAATCGCATTGGGCATCAGTTTTCCTGCTGGTGCTTTGCTTCAATTCTTGTACCTTTGATATACGTCGTATTCATCTACATACCTCTCTACCCCTTCTTTGTTACTCCTGACCACCAGTAATTCCTGGTGACCAACTCTGCTGTCTTCCATCTCCCTCCATGTCCTCCTACTGGGGTGTCATGGTACAATTGTATTATCTTCCCCCTGAGTTCCCCTTCTGGCATGTATATCCTCCTTTCCTTGATTACTATTCCATCCTCTATTTCCCATTCCTCGTCTTTCAGTGTCTTTATTCCTGTCTTCTTCAGCTCTTCTACTACTTTCACTACCCTTTCATCCCCTTCCTGCGCCTTTTTGATTCTTTCTTTTAGATCTCTCTTCTCTATCATTGTTTTGGCTCCTCTAATCCATTCTGGTTTTATCAGTTTCTGGTCCTTGTTGTCCTTTTCCACTCCTTCCTGCCAGTCAGGTCTCCTGCTTAGTTCATCTGCCTTTCCCATGCTCTTTCCTAGAACGTGTTTTAATATAAAATTAAATTGTAATAGGTATAGAGCCCATCTTGCTTGTCTATGGTTTAATTTTTGGCTCGTCATAAAATACTGGAGGTTCTTATAGTCTGTCCAGATTTCAAATTCAAGTTTCACTCCCTTCAAGTAGTGTCTCCATGCTTCTAGACACCTAATAACTGCCAGCATTTCTTTATCATGAATTTTGTAATTTCGTTCTGTAGTGTTTAATAATTTAGAGATAAAGGCCACTGGTCTCCACTTTCCATTCTCACACTTTGTTGACAATACTCCCCCCATTGCATAGTCTGAAGCATCTGCCTCCACTCTCATCTCCCTATTGATGTCTGGAATAGCTAAAACGGGTTCTGTGGTAAATACTACCTTAAGCCTTTTAAACGCCTCCTTCTGTTTCCCTTCCCATTTCCATTTCTGCTCCTTCCTGACCAGCACATGTAGTGGTGCTGCTAACCTAGCGAAGTCTTTTATAAATCTTCTGTAATAATTGGCGAGACCTAAAAACTTCTGCACTTCTTTGACATTTCGGGGTGCCGGCCAGTTTAGTACTTTCTCTATCTTTTCCTTCTGCATTTCCACCCCTCTTGGACTGATTACTACTCCCAGAAATTCTACCTCTCTTACTTTCCATTTACACTTTTTGGGCTTTACAAATAAGTCATTCTCCTCTAACCTTTTTAGTACCTCCTCTACTAACTTGTCATGTCCTTCTTCAGTATCTGTGGCTACCAGGATATTATCAATAAATGTCACTGTATCTCCCTGGTTTATAAGATCTCTGAATAGGTCATTTATCATTGTTTGAAAGGTAGCAAGAGAGTTTGTTAACCCAAAGTACATGACTGTGGGTTCATAAGCTCCAATGTGCATTGTAAATGCTGCCTTCCACTCATCTCCCTCTTTGATTCTGACATTATTGTATCCCCACCTCAGGTCCAGCTTTGTAAACACCTTCCTCTTTCCTACTCCATCCAGTATGTCTACAATGAGAGGTAAGGAATACCCATTCTTTATCATCTACTGATTTATGTGTCAATAGTCCTGCACCATCCTCTGTGTACCATCCTTCTTTGCTACAAAGTGTACTGGTGACATTTGGGGTGACTTGGAAGGTTGGATGTATCCTTTTCTTAGCTGGTCTTCTACAAACGCTTGCACCTCCTCCCTTTTCTCTCTGGACAGTGAGTATACCTTTCCCTTTTTTGGTATAAATCCTTCCTTCAACTCTATAGCATGGTCCCAGGTTTTTCATACTGGCATTCTTTCCAACTTCTTTTTTCCAAATACCTTTCCCTATCTCCAAAACCTTTTAGACACCAGTTTTTTCAACGTCTCTTCGTCCTTGTCCCTCTCTACTTTCTTTACTTCCTTTCTCTTCTCTTCTTGCTTTCTTTTTTCACATATAGGTGGACAGCGTATCATTTCTACCTCTCTTTTCTCCCAATCTATCTCTGGATTATGGGCTGCTAGCCACGGCATTCCCAGTATCACCTCTGTTTTTCCTAAGTTACATACATCCATCCTTGCCCTCTCTACATGTCCTTTGAAGAATATGTTGCACTCTACCTAGTGTATTATGGCTCCTCCTGCATTTACTGTCCCATCTACATTTCTAACTAACAGAGGTTTCTTTAGCTTCTCCATTTTAAACCCCTTTTCTCAGGCAAAAGTTGTATCCATAAATAGGCCTGTTACCCCACTATCTAGCAGTGCTCTTACTGCTACCCCTTCATGGTTTTCCAGCTTCTCTAGCCCCACCTTCATCCAAACTTCTCTTAGTGGCCATAGAGTATGCTGCACATATCTTACTCTCTTAGTTGTATTGGTGCAATTGAATTTATTTCCCAGCTTTTCTGGGCACAATATACTGTATAGATTATTAGAGGCCAGCAAGAGCTCACTGTCCTCTATTTTCTTTTGCTGACTCCTATGGCGTTTCCACTACTCTTCCTTTATGCCTTTTCCAGCAATTTTTGGCTATATAGCCCCACTTCCCACATACATAACATATCCTGTCTCCCCTTCTTCCTTTGTCTATATCCATTGTATTTGGATCTCTCCTTGGACCCACTTGAGTTTCCCCTCTATTGAATATATTTCCTTCTTCTCCTCCTCTGTACCCTCCTCCTGTTCTCTACATTATTTGTCCCCCTCTTCCCCTATATGATCCTCCTTCTCTTGGCTGCACATTTCCCCCTGGGTGTGCCGCATTCCTCTCCAATACTCTCTCTTTTGCCCTGTTCTGTCTCTGGTTTCTGTCTAGTCTCACCACCCTTTCTTGCCACTCTCCAATGGTGGTTGGTGGTTCCTCTGCTTCAGCTAACTTCCTTGATGGTCCCATTTAGTCCTTGTTTAAATTCTTTGATGAGAGATCTTCCCTCATAGCCGCTCCCTCTGGCGACTTTTTTGAATTCCTGCACATATTCGTCGCAAGTTCTTCCTCCTTACTCAATCATTCTCAGTTGTTCTATCTTCCTCTCCTCTTCCAATATCTCCCCAAAGTTGTTCCTTATTTTTGTAAACAGTTGCTCTACTGATTCCACCTCTGACTCTTCCTTGGCCAGCTTGTCCAACAGATTGTCCTTCCATGCCTCTGCTATTCCTCCCTGTACATATAACAACACCCAGGCCATCTGGGTCACTGCTACCTCTTTCATCATTTTCATCCTAATATATAGGCAAGCTGCGTTAACGAATGCACTCATCTCTTCTATCTTTCCACTGAAAACTTGAGGTCTTGTAACCTCCACTCTGCTCCCTTGTTGCTGAAGGAGCATAGTATTGACCTGCTGCTGCAGGGTTGCAATCATGGTGAGAAGTTGCTCCTCTCTGGTTTGGGGGGGGCAGACACTGAAGGATGTTCCCCCTGTTGCTGTTGTTGTTGGCGAGACATTGGTGATGGTAATGGCAATAGCAATGGTAATGTTTCCTTGTAGGAGGATAAGCGGTCTTCTTTGTCTGTACTTATAACTGACTACTGACTAAGAAGAGTGAAACAGTATTATCTCTAAGAAGGGAATCTCTAAGCTAAATGGGCCTTTAAGAGGTTCCTGTTATTTCCCTGCATAGACTGATCACAATAGATTAGTAGCATGGAGCTGATAGTGAAGAACTAGTTATGAGCCCACTTGGTATAGAGGTCAGGTCTTGGGCAGGAATACGAGCTTTGTTCAGGTTGTCTACCCACTGTCCCTAACTGACAGTGAAGTCCCCTTTATAGCTAGGGCCTACTATCCAAGATGCTTGAGAGTGCTGTGCTCCCTAGTAAGGAAGAGTGTGGAATAGGTGTAGTAGGAGAAATCACTTGCAGGGCCAGTATGAAGCCAACTATACCTTTAAGTGATTTTGAGCAGGGTTCAAGGTGAATAGTGCTTGGATATGATATTGAGTTCTTATGTTATTGATAGACAGTGAATGTCCCTAGTGATCACCCTAGATGGATGTTCAAGAAGAACTTGATGGAGTTCTTCATTGGATTGGACTACTACTTATACTATTTTACAGTGGCTGTACTACTACTAGTCCACAGTCATATGATCTTCCAGAATGTTCTATAGTCACTTGACCTTGTCATGTGATTTGGTTATCTAAGTTCCTATGTTATTTATACCTTGATCTCATTGTATGACTTGAGATTTTGGATTAAGTGTTTAAATGTATGGGAGACCATTTCCTTCTTGGGGCTCTCATAACATATTACTTTTATAGTAGCTGTACTCTTAGTCATGTTCTTCCAGAATATTCTGTGATCACATGACCTTGTCACATGACCCTAGTTCCCACACTATTTATATCTCAACCCTATTGTATATCTTGAGGTTTTGGATCAAATGTTCAAATGCTCAGGAACTTAATTCCTTTTTGGGGCTTTCATAACACTTATACTACTTTTACAGTGGCTATACTACTAATCCACAATCATATGTCCTTCCAGAATGTTCTGTGGTCACTTGACCTTGTTATGTGACTTTAGTTCCCACACTATCTATATCTCAACCCCATTGTATGTCTTGAGGTTTTTGATCAAGTGTTCAAATGCTTGGGAAACTATTCCCTTTTTAGGGCTCTCATAATACTACCACATGATCACTATCTATTGTTCTACATATAGGAGTGCTATTAGTCTTGAAATAGAGATAACCTAACTATCTCAGGGCAGTTCTTTGTTCTATTCAAGAACAAATGATAATCTATAGGTATAGATTAGTGTTATATGCAAACATTAAGGACCTTGTATCTCCATGGGATCTTATTGTCTTAGAATTTATTTGCAGCCAAAAGAAGCATATTGAAGAGAGCTTTACAATGGTCATTGAAGCAAATGATTATGTCAAGTGGTTCCTGAGATATCAGCAATTTAGTGTCTGGTTACTTGGTGATTGCAGACTGATCTGCTGATAACTC
>Ga0153969_1000322_pt1 | contig 10693 bp, 13 predicted proteins | sample TSGA053MetaG_FD_104702 | JGI IMG/M metagenome (GOLD analysis project Ga0153969, IMG submission 104702) | Attine ant fungus gardens microbial communities from Georgia, USA - TSGA053 MetaG | ecosystem: Host-associated > Fungi > Mycelium > Unclassified | place: USA: Georgia, George L Smith State...
AGCAGTGTTGATACAGCTAACCCTATGTATGTATTCAGTTCGGCGTAAGAGCGCGATAAAGGAGGATCCTTACATCCTGCTTCATTCGCAAAGCTGAAACCAATTACGATGCAACTCGTGCCCGTCATAAAGAGGATTCTGATGGTCCATATCAGTAGATTCAATTGAGGAGAATACTGACGGCTCACAAGCCTGTGAAGTCAAATTTCTTTACCAACGTGAGCCATGAAGCTTCGATAGGTTGCTTTGACTTAACACCACGGAGGGAAAAGGCAAGGACAATGAAGGCAACAGCAGAAATGGGTAGGTTGATATAAACTGGGTCATTTCAGCAAAGAGGATAGGTCATGATTGGCTAGACCTACATCCCCATCTCCAACTTGCTGAAGTATTTTCGCCTATATTAACTAAGTCAGCGATCATTTTTAGGATGAAGAGAGAACCAACCGCTGAATAAACCGCCAATAAGAGGGCCAGCAATAGCGGAGCAACTCCAAGTAACACTCAGAGCCTGAGACCACTTAGCACGATGTTTGACCTCGACTATCTCTGCGGTGAGGACCCAGACAGCGCTTACAATCCCACCACCACCGATTCCGGCTATCGAGCTTTGAGCGTATATCTCGATTTCATTGGAGGCCCACAAACCTAAAGCCCTTGCAGCGATCAGCCAGTCCATACTCTAAGGAAATTCACTTGATCGGAAGTCCAAGGACTAGTGAGAGAACTCCGCACCCGTGCAGCACCACAAAGGAGTGAACCTGTTGCAAAAATAAAGAGACTGCAGTAAAGGACGTTCTAATAATGCATCAACCATTTTTCGTGAGTGAATAAGATACCAAACATACCTTTCGCCCCGCAAGGTCTGAGATCTTTCCGTAAAGGGGCTGTAAAGCGGTCTGCGTAAGCATGTAGGACACGCCAACCCATGTGTACTGATTTTGAGAGGCGCCAAGTTCACTAACAATCGTTGGAAGACTAGTTGACACGATAGTCTAGAAGTTATCGGCGTCAAGGTCGATTTCAATTGGTCCAGGGCAGCACAGAAGAACAGGAACTGACAGCGTCTGTGGTTGCCAGGAATAGGGCCAAAGCAGCACTGTCAAGCGGTTGTATTGGACTCCAGAAATGTGATATGACCAGATCCCTACCCGATATGAACGATCAATAACCGAAGAGCTGATAACTTTTGGAGCTCGGGTTGTACCATATCTAGTTGTGAAGATTTAAATGTGCTGTCGGTAAATGCACGCCTCTGGAGGATTGGTGAGGAATTTCGGTGAAAGCATTCGGGGAGAGGATCAACTAACAACAATGCTGCTCGCTTCGTATAGTGAAGAAGGCGTTGATGCTGTTCTCGGGGGTAGGCTGTCCCGACATTGAGTATGGAGATGTAACTTTTCTTCAAGGATGAGGATACAGAGCTGGAGGTACAATTTCGGTCCAGCTTTCTTGTCGCATTTATACTGAACAACCAGGCAGGTATGGCAATCATTGATCGGAAGCCAGAGGATCTCAAACCGACTTCGAGAGTCATTCACCATCAAATTCAGAATTGAGTATGAATCCCATGGTGAGGAAAGCTTGGGGTTGAGTTTTGAGATTGTAGAACCAGTTCATGAGATCCGGTCAGAGAGTCAGTAAGCGGCCTCGTGCCCGGAGTCGTGATAAGATCCCGCGATTTCAATGAACCAGATGAGAAATATGTCAGCCTGACCGAAATTTCTGAGCTTGGTTTGGAGTTGTGGACATATATTTATATTACCGGAAGATGATATACTACTACCAAGGGAGCCGAATTTGAACTAATCTATGCTGTCGCTCGTTTTCTCTCGTCTCTATCGTCCTTCTGATCTTGCGGGTCTTGACTTTCAGCGGTCGGCTTTTCAGTCTTGGCTGAGGTAAAAGAATGATGCATGGGAGAGAGACGCATATGTCAATAGGATTGCAAAGACATGTCAATAAAAATTCAGATTCCAATGAGCTTCCTTATTTTTTGCCAAATGGAAAATATCCTATCACCAGAAGGTGATGGATGAGAAGGAGTCGTACCATTGTCAGTATCCTCTTTGTGTTCACTCGAGTTGGGCTTGAAGGTTGACGATGTTTGTCTCGAAGACTGAGGTGAGCGACCCTCAATGTCATCGACATAAGCTTGAAGTAGTTCTCGTTGACGATTAGTCAGGGACCTGGCAGTCGATCGTCATTCATGACTGCACAATCATCTGAATCAGAGACGGACCTAGGCAGCAGTGTCGTAAATTTGACGAATAAGTCTCCATTGCTTGCTCCATAGACAGATGGAACACCTCGTCCCCTCAGGACCATTTCTTCTCCTGGTTGGGTTCCAACTGGAACTCGAACGTCCACCTCACCATCCAGGGTATGAACCCGTACGCGACCGCCAAGGATAGCAGTGTGGAACGGGATTCGGGCTTCGTGATACAAATTCTGACCTTGACGAACGAAGTTCTTCGAGGACGCAACATGAACCCTTACAAGTAAATCGCCTGTGGTCCCTTTTCCCGTGACAGGCACGTCACCAGCATTGTTGATTCGGATCGTCATGCCATTTTCGACCCCTTGAAAATTTAGTCTCCTCGTTTAATCAGACAAAAATTTACTCACCAGCTGGAATATCAACCTGCACAGTTTTCTTCACACGAACTTTGCCCATCCCTCCGCAGCTAGAGCATTCGCTATTCCGAGGAATGGTACTACCAACGCCTTGGCAAGACTCACAGGTACTCGCCAGATGGAACCCATTAGATACGAACATGCGAGTACCAGATCCACCGCATGGAGTACATGAGACTCGTTTTGCACCTTGCTTGAGTCCGCTGCCCGAACATGTACCGCAGTTGGTGATAGGCTGAGCTGTGACCTTCTTTGACGTGCCCTTGCATGCCTCAAGGAAACTGACATTCACACTGGTTTCGAGATCGGCACCTCGGGCAGGGCCGCGGGATCCCGATCCTTTCTGTTCACTGAATCCAAATAGTTGCTCGAAAAACTCAGATGGAGATCCTCGAGCACCACGTCCACTACCAAAGACTGAGCCGAGATCTTCGAAACTGAAACCCTCAGCAGAGAAGCCGCTTGTTCCACGACCGAAACCACGCGCAAAAGCGTCTGGGTCGAATCCGGGTTGCTGCGAAGCAGCTCCAAACTGATCATAGGCTGCTCTCTTCTTCCCGTCTTTGAGTGTCTAAATAAATTGTGAATGACGTATACAAAAAGAGGACGAAGACACGTTACATCATAAGCATCCTGAATCTCAACAAACTTGTCGCGTGCATTTTTATCAGAATTGGTGTCGGGATGGTATTTGCGAGCTAACTAGCAACAATAAACAAGTGCTCAAATCCGAATGAGGGCTAGACCTACGGCAAAGTATGCTTTCTTGATGTCGGCGGCAGAGGCATCTGACTTCACCCCCAGTATATCATAGGGATTCTTCGAACTTGCCCGAAGAGGCGTAGATACATGTATTGAGCGCTGTGACACCATTCAATTTGATATGGAAATCATAACTAATCCACCACGGACCTTTCTACCAAATTGTGTTCCATATACCGAATCTAATTGCGTTCGACGGCAAGGATGCTCCGATGCACGTATAGAGCGATGAAAAGATAGAAGCCGGGCTTGCGTAGTAGAGCTCTGGTGTGCACATGAAGAAAAGGCGAGGAAGGAGGAGAGTTTTGAGCCTGATAGACGCATTGACGAGCAGGAACCGGAAATAGCCCCCAACGTTCACCAAATTTTGGAAGTTTGTCCATATTTGGGCCAAATTGCGCTTGACACGTGCTGCTCTCTGGAGAGAGTATCTATAAACCAAACAGGTGCTAAGACATAGCGGGTGAGTTACATAGTGGTACACTACTGACCACACCTAAGCTACAGGAGGGCTACGGGAGTGGTCTGCGGGAGTCATTCTCCAAACCAGGTGTCAAGCTGAGACTCTCTGAGGACAGAATTGGGCTTTATTGGGCTGGCCTCTGCCCACAATGAAGGAAAAGGTACAGATTGTCAAGAGTGGAAGCCACAGGCAGAATGGAGTCCAGCTTGAAAATGAAGCTAGGGCTACAATATGTATTTTACTTGTTTATAAACTAGAGAGTGAGGAAGTTTAGACAAATTGAGGACAATATTTGCAAATAGTCGGTTTGGTAAGCTGGGTGAGGGTTGTGACACCAGGTGTGAATGGTGGTGGACCTTTATCAAGGTAGTAGGTAGAGTTCAGTGTACAATCATTAGGGCCCACCAGGGGTAGGGCATACCCCAGGGTAGGGGTAAGGGTAAGGATAGAAAAAGTTTACCCTTGAGGGTAAAACATATTCTTATACTCAGAATAGAATAATTATGGCCAAGGCGGCTCATAACACTAACTATATAGTGTCTAGTTCTACTCAGCAAAGCAAATAAGCTCCAGGGGAAAATTGAAATTAAATAATTAGGGAATAGTCAGTAAAAAACGAGTTGTAGTCACAAACACGGGGTGTGATACATGACAAATGACCCTGTTCCCATAGTCTTTCAAAGTAGTATCAATTTCTTGAAAAATTAACTCAAAAAACAAATGAGTGATAGTTTTGTAGGGCTTGTAACTCTTTGAATATTGATCATAATCACATGATTATGAGAGATAAAATGAAGCTATATTGCTGAACCATGTGTGCTGATTTGCTTAGGTTTTACCAATATTAGTGAGTTGTTACAATCCAATTTTCTCAAGACAGGTAAGTACTTGGGCAGTCTTTTGAGCAACTGTAGCAGTATATGCCACCAATAACTGAGTTTACAATTGCAACAGAGATCACTGGTGTGACCATTGCCCTTATACTAATCATGTTAGAATTAATACACTGATTTTCTGTCAACCTATCCCGATGTTGTTGTTACATCAATTAGCATACTACAACCTCCTTTCAAGACATATAAGCATGCTCCTCCAGCGGGGCAATTCCACCAATGAGTAATTTGCTTGTAGTAAAACTAAACAGTTACGTATGAGAACTAGTTTCGGATGGTCAAAGGTCTTGTATCATTTTATGCGCTACGTGCCTGCCACCATGATTTGCCATACGAAACGAGAATTTCATCGCCTTTCCGGATCCCCTCAGAAGAGCTCCAGATACTCACCCTAAGTTCACCGGTATCCATCCTATTGTCCCGGAAGAGAGCATTGGGCCTCTTTGAGATTCCTCGGTAGTCGTTGATAAATCTCGCCTCATTACCAGATTTGTGAGCATCAATCCCCAAGCTTGAACCGTCAGGGAAGCGGTGCAGACAGAGATCGTAGTCGGACGTAGAGCGATTATCACAATGTATTTCACCTGAATGGATAGCTCCGTCAGGGCGTCTATCTCCTTGGCCAGGGTTCAGCCTACCAATGTAATCAAGGATACGTGTATTTGGTTTGATATGAGAGGCTGCAAACAATCCGCGCTGGCCATTTGCAGGGTGAGCTGGATTGACAATATGTCGAATTGTAACGCAGATTGGATAAGAAATCGAAAGCTGGCCAGCGATCGAGGGGTTACCCTTCACAAAGTCACGAAGAGATGGTGTTATAGATTCATTAAACTGGCAAGATTGAAGGTAATGGACATCGTTGGGCCAGCGCGCTGGTAATTTTATCTGACGAGTTTGTCGTTGTCTGTATGTCATTTTGCCTTTCGGTCTTGTTATCAGATTGGCACCAGCGTGACCCGTGAGAAACAAAGTCTTAGCGATCAATTGGGCAGGCCGCCTCCTCGTTGTGGAATTGAAGTCACAGCATCTCTCAGCTTTCACCGTTCTCAGCCCATGGGCCGTGCTGCCACAAAGTCCGTCGCGCGCGTCTACGCCGATGTAAATGCTAAATTAGGACCATCCTGGCACGAATATGGTATGATGGTTTTTTTATCACCCTTTACCATCTCTGATTTCATCTGGAAGACAATCTCCAGGTGCAGTGGGGCTCACAGGACCACTATGAGATTGTTCGAAAAGTGGGACGCGGAAAATACTCTGAGGTTGTTTATTTCCCTTCCCCCCCACAGCACTCTATCAAACACGTTTCCAGGTCTTTGAGGGCGTGAATGTGATTACGGAGGAAAAGTGTATCATCAAGGTTCTAAAGCCTGTAAAGAAGAAGAAAATCAAACGAGAAATCAAAATTTTACAGAATCTTGCAGGTGGCCCGAATGTTGTTGCCCTACTTGACGTCGTGCGCGATCCTGCATCGAAGATCCCTAGCTTAATCACCGAATACGTTAACAACATCGACTTCAAAGTACTGTATCCCCGCTTCACGGATTACGATGTGCGGTTTTACATGTTTGAGTTACTGAAGGTATGCAACGGTGCTTTCCTTAGATGTCACTCAACTCCCATAGGCTCTGGACTTTTGCCATTCCAAGGGCATAATGCACCGCGACGTGAAGCCACATAATGTTATGATAGATCACGAACATCGTAAGGTATGTCTCAATATAAGATATGCAGAGCTAGAGTTCACTCGAGCATCAGCTTCGACTTATTGATTGGGGGCTGGCGGAATTCTATCATCCAAAGACTGAGTACAATGTTCGCGTTGCGTCACGATACTTCAAGGGACCGGAGCTGCTTGTAGACTTCCAGGAATATGATTACAGCTTAGATATGTGGAGTTATGGTTGCATGTTTGCATCAATGGTAAGAGGAGGCGCCTACATTGCTTTTGATGTCACATTGACGATTCCCCAGATATTCCGCAAAGAACCATTCTTCCACGGCCATGACAATTACGACCAACTGGTCAAGATCACCAAAGTTCTCGGAACAGATGAACTCTACGCATACATTGATAAGTACAACATCCGATTGGATTCGCAGTACGATGAACTACTCGGAAGGTCAGTCAACATTTTTCAAACATGCAAATCTCTAAGTATTTGTCAGATACCCGAGGAAACCTTGGACAAGATTTATCACGTCAGAGAATCAGAGATATATTTCGAATGAAGCAATCGATCTGCTGGATAAGTTACTCCGATATGACCACCAGGAACGTCTAACAGCTCGTGAAGCACAGGCGCAGCCCTACTTTGGTCAGATCTTTATTTTCTCTTCTTTGTAGTTATAGCTCAACGATTTCAAGATCCCATCCGTGGTGAATCTCAGGTCCCCGTCGATGGAGGAAATGAACTGACAGTGTCCACATAAAAATTGTTAATTTCTTGTAATTGATGCCCAATGCCGTATGTATAGACTTTTTTTCGATACACCACTGCTCTGCGCATAGTTAAACCACTGAGAGCTGATTGTCCAATCATCATCAGTCTGCCAACTGACCTTCATCATTTAGTGTGACTCTACCAACAGGTTATTGCTGCTCTCATGGGTGACACTAGAATCAGCAACCTCATGCAATCAAGGATTGTTTGCAGCCATTTCTCACAACATATAATAATTCAGGCCGAAAGAGACTGACAAAAAATAGAATCTTGTTTTGTTATGGGAACCATCATTCTCTGGTCAATTGCTCTAGCTGTGTTGTATCTCAGTCAGTTCACTTTGCTCACTTCCTGCTTCTTTGTGAACTGTGCTGTATTGTATTTAGCTTGCTTTGCTCACTTTCTGCTCTGTTGTATGACCTGTTTAATTGTGTTGCACATGTTTCAGTTTCTTTGTCGTTGGCGGCTAGACTTGTTTTGAGAACATGACTCGGCATTATCCGCTGATCTACATCAAAGTGCCACGCGACAGTAGTAGCACAAATCAGAATGCATGGTGTACTGGAAATGAGTGTTGTCAATCTCAAACGTCACTGCCCCTGCACATATCTGCTCACTTAACCTAGTCAACGTCGATACGGTATACATGTGAGAATTCCCATCATCAGTATGCAGATTTAGTGTCTTACATAATGATTCAGAATGTGAAACCCTTGTGATGCAGTCTCGAATTATATTTACTGTACACCATTCAATTATTGTTGATTTGGCTGGCAATCACCTCGTATCTAAGTCCCTCCATTGACAGAACCTGTAATGGAGTGCACCAACACTAAAATTCTTGCTTTATATTGCAATGTGTGGTTCATCTGACGCAGTATCATAGAAGAAATCTATTATTATACATGTTCGGATCAAAATTTCCCGACATCTGTGAAATTTTGGAATGTAAACACCTAGTAGAATTTTGGGGGTCCTTCTCTCCAAGGGACACATGACTCGGAAAATGCTGATTGTCAAAATCTGATTGGCCATATGCTATATTTCCCACCTATCACCTCAACCCTGAGATGTCTCATTCCGAAAAGGATAGTTCAAAATTAAAATTGCACAATGCTACATAAGTTGGAGATTGACTACGGAGAAACCAGTTGATTCTGGTCCCGGGTACTGTCATGATCAGAGCTGGGCTCTTCCTCTTGCTTATCGACACCCTCAACATTCTGGTAGCTGCCTTCTCCATCGGTCGTTCAGATAATGTGAGTACCTTTCTATAAAATTTGGGCAGTGGCTCAATTACTGATTTCGCAAAATAGCTCGCTGTGTAAGCCATCTTTTAGATCGTTGATGTTTGCACATTTTGAACCTTTGAGTGTTTGTTGGAAAGGTATTGGGGCCAGGACTCGGCAGATCATCAGCAAAGGCGAACTAACTGACCCGGGTACTTGACTGTCGTTGAACAATACCAGGTTGTCGTTCTATTGTCAAGATGATACGATCGATGTGATTCCACTGGCGTTCCTCTATATTTTCTTCGGGGTGGACGGGAAGCCGGAAGTTGATTTTTCCAACGTAAGTATAATGCTATCTTGTGCTGGTGCAATGTATCGATAGCTTTTCAAGATATGTAATTCATATGGAAAGGTGTTTGCGGGTTCCGCTCTAGCAGATTGTTCTTTCCTGGCTTCTGATATCAAGACTTGTCAGTCTAAGGGGAAAGTTGTCACGATTAGCCTCGGAGGAGCCACAGGTCAAGTTGGGTTTCCGGATGCTGGAACGGCTAGCGATTTTGCGGGGACTATATGGGATATGTTCCTAGGTAGAGTTATTTCTCTTTATTCCGTCGCACTTGTACTGATACAAAATCGAAGGAGGTGGTAGGTCAAAACAAAATACCGATATTCAATATCAACTTAACTAATGGATTGGCTGAAACACGCAGAAAGTAATACAAGACCTTTTGGTGATGCGGTTCTCGACGGGTCAGTTTTGCGGCAGTCAAACGAGCTCAATGATTCACTTACTCCTTTGTATAGGGTGGACTTGGACATAGAGTCTGGTTCTCCCCAATATTATTCAACATTCGTCGAACAGTTGAGAACTTTGTCGAAGAACTCGGACAAGCAGTATGTGAAGTCCTCTTATGCTAACATCTCCAATTCATGTCTGCAGGTACTATATCACTGCTGCTCCTCAATGTCCCTTCCCAGACGCGGCATTAGGAAATGTAATGAATAACGCCAGTTTGGATGCCGTCTACGTCCAGTTTTGTACCTCTATTCCATTTGGACTATCAACAAGACTGTTCTGACACTTCCCACTAGATAACAATGATTGCGGACTATCACAACCTTCGGTAAGGACCCGTGATAATGCCGTATTTGGACACTGAAAACCATGGCATCGAATAGGACTTCAACTTCGAAACGTGGTATGTACTCAACAACTATACGCCCCTCGATCCTTTAGAGGATGTATCGATTAACCGAATTCTACAGGGATCGGTGGGCTAAAACGACATCACCCAATCCAGATGTCAAAATTTATATTGGCGCTCCTGCTAGTCCCCAAGCAGCTGACTCAGGTTATGTTGACAGCGAGAATTTGGCTAAGATCATTGAGAGTACACGATCTCAGTACTCCTCCTTCGGTGGTGTCATGCTTTGGGATGCTGATTCAGCTCATAGTGAGCCTTTGTCTCCATCATTGATTGCATGAAGCTTATCTGTAAAGACAACAATGATTTTGATGTGCAGGTTAAAAATGCTCTTAAGCAAGGGGGAGGAGGGTCCTCCAGTACAGCAACCCAGAAAACAACATTGCCTACTTCCAGATCAGTGGCCCCGCAACCAGCTTCTAGCCCATCGGTCCCAGAAGCAATATTACCCACCGATTTCCGAGATCCGCGAGAGCATGCTCGAGTCGAGCGGCCGACTAGTTTCAGCATCATGCAACCAGAAAGTGACAGGTCGCGAGTATCATCTCGCCACTTCCGTTTTTGATGATTATTTAGGATGAGAGATAGAAATTTCAACGAGTCGAAATGCTTACGATCTATATTTGTTTGAGAGTGTACCGAAATGTACGTTAGTTAGTTCACGATCATACATCATGTTCCATGAAAGTGCATTGTTCAATCATCATAGAAATATCTTCGATTACATTTCTGGACAAACTGGGTGCAAGTTGATATCAATAGTACTTGGATCAAGAATATCAAGGTTGGGGAGTCTGTATTCCGGGAGTAACATTCTTGCACTATATTTATATTTACTGGACAAGGTCCTCACCCCTAGGGCAGAGAATGATAATGCTAACTTTGTATAAGGATATAGCGACAATGTCGAGATCGGATTCAATCCCAAACATGCAGGATCACTCACATCGTCTCTATCTCACTCGTTGCTGAAACCCAGTCGTGGGAACTCTTATTTTTTCCAGGACCGGGAGAAAGCGCTCGGTCACATAGATAGTATGAGAAATCTCCAAGG
>Ga0153969_1000331_pt1 | contig 10570 bp, 10 predicted proteins | sample TSGA053MetaG_FD_104702 | JGI IMG/M metagenome (GOLD analysis project Ga0153969, IMG submission 104702) | Attine ant fungus gardens microbial communities from Georgia, USA - TSGA053 MetaG | ecosystem: Host-associated > Fungi > Mycelium > Unclassified | place: USA: Georgia, George L Smith State...
AAGCGCGCGCAGGCTGCGCAGTGCCTCTGGCACAGCGTCCATGGCGACCGCTACACGCTCACGCACCGCCACAGGCGCGTTTTGATGATTGATGCCGAGGACGAGGAGTTGGCTCACGCTGGCTTGGGGCTGGCGGTGGGGGAGGTGCGCTCCATGCTCGGACAGATTCGATGCCGTGCAATCGGCGGCAATGGCACCGCGATTGGACTAAGCGGCAATCTTGTGAACTCGATTGAGGATATCTGGTGAATCAGATCGTGGTGAATCAGATCGTGCTGCGATAGAGCATGCTGAGTGGTGGGGCATGCATCAATGAATCATGAATCGACTCAAGGCGGGGTTAGGCTAAGCTGCGTTGGGTACGCCCTTATTTTACGCTTCGGTCATTTTACGGTTTGAAACCAGTTCATGCCCGTTTTTGCTCCACATAGGTCAATTTGGCTGTTTATCGCGCTGCTGACATGGTCATCGGTGACGATGATCCCAGTCCGGTGTGCGACTGCTCGACCGCCTGCCGACCCAACCTTGGCCGCCACTTTGGCGGGCGAGTTCGCCCTGCAGAGCGGGCGGCTAGGCGAGGCCAGCGATTGGTACCTGCGCGCAGCGCGTGCGGCCGGCGACGATGCCGGCTTAGCAGAGCGCGCCACCCGGATTGCGCTATTGGCCAACGAGAATCGACAGGCAGGCGAGGCGCTGGCGCTGTGGCGAGAGCGTAGTCCCGCGTCTCTGGCGATGCGCAGCGCACAGGCTTCACTCGCCCTGCGTGCTGGAGAGGTCAATCAAGCGCGCAAACATTTGCAAGCGCTGTTGGCCGATCCCCATCCGACTGCTTGGCGCTACGCCCTCAGTGTGTTTTCCGGCGGTAGCAAGGATCCTGGGCTGTCGGCGCGGCTGCTGGGCGAGCTGGTTGCGGCAAATGCGATCCCGCAACAGCTCCAGGCTTGGCTAGCTTTCGGTGGATTGGCGCTCAAGCTGCAACAGCCTGAGCTGGCAGAACGCATCGTCGATGAGGTGGTTCGACGCTTTCCGAATGAGCCGCGTGTGGCGCTATTGCGCGCCAGTCAATTGCGAGAAGCCGGTCAAGTCGCGCAGGCGCGCACGGCATTGGGGGAGGCGGCGCGGACTGCAGCGCAGACGCCGGAACTGCGTCATGCGATCGCCGCTGAGTACGACGCATTGGGTGATGCGGTCGCCGCTGCCGCGATCCTGGCGCAGGGACCGCAAACCGATCAAAGCTATGGCTTGCGTGCGGCGCTGTTAGCCAAAGCCGAAGACAGCGCCGCATTAGATGCGTTGTATCAGGAACTGCGCGTCGGCTCGGAATTCCCCTCACCCACGCGGCGCTTGCTGCTGGGTCAGATCGCGGAATTCTTAAAACGCCATGAGCAGGCGCTGGAATGGTACCGCGGTGTGCCAGGTGGTGAGGCGCGCTGGCTGGCGCGATTGCGCGCGGCCAATGTCCTGCATGAGCTCGGCCGCGATGACGAAGCCCTGGCCGAGTTGCGCCAGATTCAATCCGATGCCTCGGCTGAAGATGCCACCCGCCGCGATGCCTATGTGTTGGAAGCCGAACTGCATGCCAAAGATGCTCCAACAGCGCAGGCCGAGCTTGACGCGTACGCGCGCGGCCTCGCCGCGTTCCCGGACGACGGGGCGCTGCTGTATTCGCGCGCACTAAGCTGGGAGCGGCGCGACGACATCCCGCGCGCGGAGGCTGATCTGCGTAAGATCCTGGCGATTGAACCGGAGAACGTGGCTGCGCTGAACGCGCTTGGTTACACCTTGGCCGATCGCACCACCCGCTATCGTGAAGCGCTCGAATTGATCGACCGCGCGCGCGCCGCCGAGCCGGGCAATGCCGCGATCATCGACAGCTATGGGTGGGTGCTGTATCGCCTGGGTCGCAATCAGGATGCGCTGGTAGAGTTGCGGCGCGCTTTTATGCTGGAGAAAGATCCAGAAATCGCCGCCCACATCGCCGAGGTACTGTGGTTCGAGGGACGTCAAGACGAGGCGCGGCGCTACTTCGATGAGGCGCGCAAGCTGGATCCGGATGGCGAGAACCGTTCGCTCAAACGCGCGCTGGAGAAGACCGGTGCGTAACAAAGCCGCGGTGTGCGTCCGCGACCAATTGCTGCTGTCCACGCGATGGGTGCCCGCACTGGTCGCGCTGCTGTTGGCTGCGTGTGCGACCACCGCCCCAGGTTCAAGGCTGCCGGCGATCTCCAACGATCCACAGACACATCAGCAACAACGCGACCTGGCCTTGGCGGCGATCCGGGTCTGGTCGCTGGCCGGCAGGGTCGCGGTGTCCAATGGTAAGGATGGCGGCAGCGGGCGCATTGATTGGCAGCAGGATGGCGATCGCTATCAGGTGGCGTTGAGCGCGCCGGTCACCCGGCAAAGCTGGCGGCTGTCTGGCACGCCGGATCAGGCGCGGTTGGATGGACTGGAAGGGGGCCCGCGCCACGGTCCCAATGCGGCGGCGTTGCTGCTGGCGGCGACGCGCTGGGAGATTCCGGTCGAAGCGCTCACCTTTTGGGTACGTGGCCGCGCAGCGGATCATCGGCGATTTGGCGTGGCTGAGTTCCGATTCTCGGAGGATGGTCGGGTCGCACAGCTGTCCCAGGGCGAATGGGTAATCGTTTATCAGGACTGGCGGCCTACGGGGCAGGGGCTTGAACTCCCACACCGGCTGACCGCGCTGCGCGACAGCGCGCGAGTCCGGTTGATCGTCGATCAATGGCAATAAGTGGCGCAGAAACAGCAATGCCGCCTGAGTCTTCCACCGGTTCACCTCGGCCGTTCACTACACAACACCTAGGCCCCGGCTGGAGCCGTTGGCCGGCGCCTGCAAAGCTGAACTTGTTTCTCCGCGTCACTGGTCGGTTGGCCGATGGCTACCACGCATTGCAGACCGTGTTCCGGCTGCTCGAGTGGAGAGACCTTATCCGGTTGCGCCCGCGTTCTGATGGCGTCATTCGGCGTCTAGGCGCCGCTGTGCCAGGCGTGGCCGCCGAGGCTGACCTCGCGGTGCGCGCCGCCTGTTTGCTGCAAACTGTAGTAAATTCCGGTCAAGGTGCCGACATCATCGTAGAAAAGCACATACCAGTGGGCGCCGGGCTGGGTGGAGGATCATCCAATGCAGCTACGGTACTGTGTGCGCTCAATCGGCTGTGGCGAGCCAATTTATCCACGGATCAATTGGCCGAACTCGGCCAGCGCTTGGGAGCGGACGTACCGGTATTCGTCCGCGGCCACAACGCCTGGGCAGAAGGGACGGGTGAGCGGCTGACTCCGATCGATCTGCCGATTGCCTGGTACTTACTGGTGGATCCCGGCGTCGCAGTGACCACCGCATCATTATTCCAAGCCGCTGATTTGACGCGCGATTGTCAGCCCGTGACAATAGCGAGCTTTGTCGCGGACACATTTCGGCAAGGCGCCGTGCTCGGCAATGTGTTTGAGTCTGTATTGCGTCGTCGTGAGCCGACAGTTGAGGCCGCATTCACGGCATTGGCTGGGGTCGGTACTCCGCGTCTTACCGGTACCGGCAGCAGTGTGTTCGTCGAGTTCGCAGCGCGCGAGCCCGCCGAGCGTGCGCTAGCGGCGTTGCCGCCCGGTCTGCGCGTTCGTCTCGTGCGTGGCGCGCAGCGCTCGCAGTTGCTTGATGTGCTTGAAGCCGGGGCCGATGACAGTGGGTCGAACAATCGGATGCGGGGTTAGTGCCCGTTATTCAGTCCTAGGGACTTCAGCTCGAAAAAAACAGGGGCGTCGCCAAGTGGTTAAGGCACCGGGTTTTGATCCCGGCATGCGTAGGTTCGAATCCTTCCGCCCCTGCCAACTCGACAGGGACAGCCAGGACTCCATCGCGCGGATTTGCCAATGCAGGTGTTCCTGCATCGCATCTTGCAAGTTCGTGGTTCCCAATTTCCCTCAGCCCTGAATTTCGACGATGAGCAAGCAGGACGATCGCGAATTGTTGGTGTTTTCCGGCAACGCCAACCGGCCGCTGGCCAGGGCGGTGTGCGACGACCTCGGAATTGGGCTGGGCAAGGCCCTGGTTGGCAAGTTCTCCGATGGTGAAGTGCAGGTGGAGATTGAGGAGAACGTTCGCGGTCAGGACGTTTTTGTGATCCAGCCGACCTGCGCACCCAGCGCCGAGAATCTGGTCGAGCTGCTGGTGCTGATCGATGCGCTGCGTCGCGCCTCCGCCGGCAGTGTGACTGCGGTCGTGCCGTATTTCGGCTATGCCCGCCAGGATCGGCGCCTGCGCTCTGCGCGGGTGCCAATCACCGCCAAGGTGGCGGCGACGATGTTTGGAGCGGTCCATGTCGATCGGCTGCTCACCGTGGACCTGCACGCCGACCAGATCCAGGGTTTTTTCGATGTACCGGTGGACAATGTCTATGCATCACCTTTGCTGCTGGCTGATATTTGGCGCGCGCATGGCACCGACAATTTGATCGTGGTCTCGCCTGACGTGGGTGGCGTCGTTCGCGCCCGCGCCATTGCCAAGCGTCTGGACGATGCGGACCTGGCGATCATCGACAAACGTCGCCCTAAGGCCAATGTGTCCACGGTGATGAACATCATCGGTGACGTGGCGGGCAAGACCTGCGTGCTGGTGGACGATATCGTCGACACTGCTGGAACGTTGTGCGCTGCTGCTGCTGCCTTGAAGGAGCAAGGCGCTACCAAAGTTGTGGCCTACTGCACCCATCCAGTGCTGTCCGGCCCCGCGATCGACAATATTAGTCAGTCGCAACTCGACGAGTTGGTGGTGACCGATACGATTCCGTTGTCGAATCCAGCCAAGGCCTGTGGCCGGATCCGACAGCTCAGCGTGGCCGAGCTCTTGGCCGAGACTATCCGTCGGATCGCGTTTGGGGAGTCGGTGAGTAGTTTGTATGTGGATTAGTAGCTGGGATCAAACCGTAGGGACTGGATCTTAGAGCGTGTGATGCGTTTCGAAACGCATCACACGCTTAACGCCCAAGGATCTGGAAGATCACGAGCCGAACCCGGACCTGCGCCGGCTCGGTATTGCTTTAGTTTTTCGAGTCCTGGGCGGCAGATGCCCCAGGTCTCGGCCCGAGAGTCTCCTGGTCGCGGGGGACTCAGACCATCGCCGCGAGGCGATCAACGCAACAAAAGTGAGTAAACCGTAATGGCAACCGAACACAAATTGTCGGCGTATGGCCGCAAAGACCAGGGCAAAGGTGCGAGCCGCCGCCTGCGTCATGCCGGCCAGATCCCCGCCATCGTCTACGGCGGCGACGCCGATCCCCAGAGCATCCAGCTAGAACACGAAAAGACCTGGGTGGCGAGCCAGCATGACTGGTTCTACTCGTCGATCATCACTCTCGATGTTGACGGCAAGTCGCAGCAGGTGCTGCTGCGTGATATGCAGCGTCACCCATATCGCCAGTTGATCCTGCATCTGGACTTCCAGCGGGTCAAGGCGAACGAGGCGATTCGCGTCAATGTGCCGCTGCACTTCCTCAATATCGACGAGTCACCGGCTGGCAAGAACGCAGAAGTGTCAGTCACCAGCGAGATGAATGACATCGAGGTCACCTGCCTACCCCGCGACTTGCCGGAATTCATTGAAGTCGATCTAGGCAACATCGATGTGGGCGACACTGTGTACCTGTCCAACGTCATCCTGCCCAAGGGTGTGGAATTGGTGCAGAAGATCGATGACGAACACGACCCGGCAGTGGCTGTGGCCCGCTTCGTCAAGGAAGAGGTCGAAGAAGAGCCGATCGTTGAGGGTGAGCAGGACGCAGAGACTGCCGAAGGAGCCGAGGACGGGAAGGGCGATGGCGATGCGGCGGAAGACGACAAGAAGGAATAATCGCGGTACGGATTCAATCCAAGAACGGATCCAATTCAAGAACGAATCTATCCAGTCGGTCATTCTGGCCTGCGTCAGGATGACCGGGACCGCGTACCCGCCAGCACTCACTATCGCCCGATGCAAGGTTTGCGCATGATCGTAGGGCTGGGCAATCCCGGTCCCGACTACACGCGGACCCGGCACAACGCCGGGTTCCGGTTTGCGGACGCATTGGCGGACCAGACCGGGGCGCGTTTCGGCATCGACGACAAATTGTTTGGCGAGACCGCAAGGATCGAATTCGCTGGCAAGAGCGTTTGGCTGCTCAAGCCGGCGACTTTCATGAATCTATCTGGAAAAGCGGTGGCCGCCGCACTGCGGTTCTGGAAAATCGAACCAGAGCATGCCTTGCTGGTGCACGATGACTTGGACTTGCCGCCGGGCGTGGCGCGGTTGAAATTCGACGGCGGCCACGGCGGCCAGAACGGTCTGCGTGACACCATTCGCCTGCTCGGGCACGGCCGCTTCCATCGTTTGCGCATCGGTATCGGCCACCCAGGTCACAAGGATCGAGTGACGCCTTGGGTGCTGGGCAGGGCGTCGGTCGCCGACGATGTGTCCATCGATCGCGCCATCATCGACGCATTGGATGTCCTGCCGCTGGCGGTGAACGGTGATTTCATGGAGGCGATGAAACGGCTGCACACGAGTCGGGACCCGGGACGCGGGGATCAGGACTAGTAAGAGCTTCAATACCTGTGTCAGAGCTTCGATACCTGCGTCAGATGGACCGCGTTCTTCACCTCACTGCTTACGAGAGTTGCATGCCTGCTGCGTTCGAACTGTCACCAAGGCCTGACCCCCGACCGCCGAGTCCTGGAGTCTGTTATGGGGATTAAGTGTGGAATCGTGGGTTTGCCGAACGTCGGCAAATCGACCTTGTTCAATGCGCTCACCAAGGCGGGTATCGCAGCGGCCAATTTCCCGTTCTGCACCATCGAACCGAACGTCGGGGTGGTGCCGGTGCCAGATCCGCGTTTGAACCAGTTGGCCGCGATCGCGAAGCCGCAGAAGGTCATCCCGACCGCGGTGGAATTCGTCGATATCGCCGGACTGGTGGCCGGCGCCGCTAGCGGCGAGGGGCTGGGCAATAAGTTTCTAGCCCATATCCGCGAGGTCGACGCGATTTGTCACGTGGTGCGCTGTTTTGACCATCCTGACGTGATCCATGTTGTCGGCAAGGTCGATCCGATCTCCGATATCGACACTATTGATACGGAGTTGGCCCTGGCCGACCTTGATTCGGCAGACAAGGCCATGGCCCGCTACGAACGGGTTGCCAGAAGTGGTGACAAGGACGCCAAGGCCAAGATCGAAGTGCTGCAGCGCGTGCGCATTGGGCTGGGCGCTGGACGCCCGGTGCGCGCGCTAGGCTTGTCAGATGACGAGCAGCTGGCACTGCGGGAACTATTCTTGTTGACCGCCAAGCCGGTGATGTACGTAGCTAACGTGTTGGAGGATGGCTTTGCGCACAATCCGCATCTGGATGCGGTGCGCGCACGCGCAGCCGAAGAGGCTGCGGAAGTCGTGCCGGTGTCGGCCGCGATCGAGGAGGAACTCAGTCAGCTCGATGACACCGACCGGGATGAATTTCTGCAAGATCTGGGTTTGGACGAGCCAGGATTGAATCGGGTGATACGCGCCGGCTACCGCCTGTTGGGGCTACAGACCTATTTCACCGCCGGTGAAAAGGAGGTCAGAGCCTGGACCGTCAAGGGCGGCGCCACTGCGCCCCAGGCCGCGGCGGTCATCCATACCGACTTCGAAAAAGGCTTTATCCGCGCCGAAACCATTGCTTTCGAGGATTATGTGAAACATCGCGGCGAAGCTGGCGCACGCGAGGCTGGTCGCCTGAGGCTGGAGGGAAAGGAATATCGGGTGCGGGAGGGCGATGTGTTGCACTTTCGTTTTAACGTGTGAACGACATCTGACTATTTTTTCGGAACTCATGAGCGCTCTTTAGCGTTGGGTGGATTGGCCAGGTCTTTTGAAATCAAGGATCTGCCAGACAATACGGTCTACTGAGCGCTCCTATTGTTCATCGAGGTCTGAAAAATTCGATGGGATGCCGACGAGCCACATCAGCGTCAAGCAGATCCGCCCGCTGTTGGAGGAATGCAAGGCCCGCGGCGCGTGGGCGGCCATCCATGTCAAATGCGATCTCTCGGCCATCGTCGATTTCGCGGTAGTGCGTGGCTTGGCGGAGGCCAATTCGATCCGCAGCCTGCGCGGGCTGCTGCGCATAGGCCAGCCCGTGAAAGCAAGGCAGCAATGACACGTGCTGAGTGCGGCGGACGGTAGCGGCACGGCATAGGGGCGATTGGGCCAGATGTTGCAGAACCAATGGACAGGGGCGGCCTTTTTCCTTTTCTGGATAGGGCCGTTGTCCTTAGAGTGCCGTTCCCTTGCCCTTTGCCGTTGCCCAAGGCTGGGGGCTGGAAATGGGGTAGTGAAGCACCGTTAATGAGGTATTTTTAGAGAAAATACCCCATTTAATGGCTATGATTACCCCATTTACATAGCCCAGGCTTACATTCCATGCACTCGCTCACACCGGAGTACCTTGCCGCGCTTCGCTTCGATGGCACTCAGGCTGCCACGTTGCGCACATTGGGCGAGCACCAAGGTAAGCAGCAACTCTACGCAGCGCAGTCGCCCGAAGCCCTCAAGGGTCTGCGCCAGATCGCAGTGGTGGAGTCTACCGAGTCGTCCAACCGGCTGGAGGGTGTTGTCGTAGCACCCTCGCGGTTGAAGTCTCTGGTCATTCGCAACGCAACGCCAAAGAGCCGTTCCGAACAGGAGATCGCCGGCTACCGTGATGCCCTGGCGCTGATCCACGAGTCTGCCGCGCACATACCCTTCAACGAGGGCGTAGTGCTGCAACTGCACACCCTGCTGTACCGCTATATGCCCCAGGCGGGCGGGCGCTGGAAGGCTACCAACAACGACATCATCGAGCGCCACTCAGACGGCACTTCGCGTCTGCGCTTTCAACCAGTCGCTGCGCACCTGACATCGATGGCAATGGCCGATCTGACCGGACATTACGCCACCGCGCTGGACCAGAACCTGGCCGACCCGTTAGTACTGGTGCCGCTGGCGATGCTCGACTTCCTGTGCATCCACCCTTTTCCGGACGGCAACGGTCGCCTGTCCCGATTGTTGACCTTGCTGCTGCTCTACCACTTCGACTATGCCGTGGGCCGCTACATCAGCTTGGAACGCATCTTCGAGGACACCATGGAAGGCTATTACGAGACGCTGGAAGCCAGCTCGCAGGGCTGGCACCAGGGGCAGCATGACGTCAAACCCTGGCTTGATTACTTCTGGGGTGCTTTGCTACGGGCCTACCGCGAGTTCGAGGAGCGTGTCGGCACCATCGAGCGTGGCCGTGGCAGTAAAGGCGACCGGGTGCGGACGGAAGTTCTGGGGCGCGCCCTGCCGTTCTCGATTTCCGAGATTGAAGAAGCCTGCCCGGGCGTGAGCCGGGACATGGTGCGATTGGTGCTGCGGGCAATGAAATCAGAGGGGTTGATCGAATCGACTGGCAAGGGGCGAGGTGCGAAATGGATCAAGCGAGCGTAAGGGGAGCACGATGGAACTGATCGACAACATCAGCCGCTTGCTGGGTGATGACCTAAAGCACACCATTCGGCCAGGGGCACGGCTGAAGATCGCGGCATTGTGCTTTGAATTGCCCCGAAACTGCCTAAATATCGGGGGTACTAAAAAAGTGAGTGATGCGGATAGCGTCAGCGACACTGCGCGCCCGAGGCCGGACGCCAGTCAGCTAGACCTGAACGAATTGGCAAGTCAGGCGCTCGAACTTGATCCCAACGTTGATAGGTGAAACCGGGCAGGGCGCGCGAATTCGCTGCGCCATGGTCCGACATTCGCATTGGATAGGGTCCTGCCGCCGGGCGGCGGCGTTGACAGAAATCTTGCGGAGCGGCAAAATTTCGGGCTGTTTCAGCGATTTGCGGGCGATGCGACCCGAGACTTCGGAGGGATACCCAAGCGGCCAACGGGGGCAGACTGTAAATCTGCTGGCTTACGCCTTCGGTGGTTCGAATCCACCTCCCTCCACCATGGGCGACCAGCAGGCGGGAATCGAAGATCTGGAGTTGGGCTATGGACGGGAAATTAGCATGCAGAATCGCAAAGGCGCTTTACGCTTTGGACAACCATCGGTTCGGACAACCATCGGTGCTAGTCCAGTCTGAGGCGGGAGTAGTTCAATGGTAGAACTGTAGCCTTCCAAGCTACTAGTGCGGGTTCGATTCCCGTCTCCCGCTCCATTGAATTTCCCGCTTTATTGAATTGAGTTTGAGTTGAGTTAGAGCAATTGAGTTAGAGCAATCAGGTATGGCGAAATATTCGGTGAAATACCTTCGCGATGTCATGCTCACGTAGCTCAGTCGGTAGAGCACCTCCTTGGTAAGGAGGAGGTCGATGGTTCGATTCCATTCGTGAGCACCAAAAGTTGAGCAGCAAAAATCGAGCACCAGAAGTGGGGACCAGGGAACAGGGGCCGAGAAAGGAAGAGCTATGGGCTTTTTCTTTTGCGGTCCCCGGTCCCTAGTCCCGATCTCCACTCCCGATCTACAAAATAAAATCAGCAGCAAAGGTAACCCAAATGGCAAAGGGCAAGTTTGAGCGCACGAAGCC
>Ga0153969_1000332_pt1 | contig 10547 bp, 3 predicted proteins | sample TSGA053MetaG_FD_104702 | JGI IMG/M metagenome (GOLD analysis project Ga0153969, IMG submission 104702) | Attine ant fungus gardens microbial communities from Georgia, USA - TSGA053 MetaG | ecosystem: Host-associated > Fungi > Mycelium > Unclassified | place: USA: Georgia, George L Smith State...
ATAGATCACTTCTGTAAATACAATCAGTGACAGGAATCCGACTACCCATACCAACATCTGTCGGAAGAACTGCCCGCGCGTGACTCGTCCAATGTATAGACACCGCAATAGGTTGATACCAATTACAAAACAAAAGGCCACTACCATCGCCACGGCGGTGGGATGCCACAATATGGCCGCCCACAATAAAGCGGCTATTACTACTATTCGATATCGGCCGAGAGTTTCAGCGTCCTCAGCCTGGTAGTTGAACCATGCTGCAACAACGAAAACACCTGGCATCATGTTTGGCAATGCGCCGAGGCCAAACAGATATGCCCAACCTAGCCACGTATATGCTGCAATGCTTGAAATAGCTGCTAGACGTCCCCATCGCTTAACAGAGTATTGATAGGCGTACCACCCTCCCACCAGAAATCCTACTACCATAACGAAACTTATCGATAATGGATGCACTCCAAAGAACTCGACTGCTATGGAGTTGACCGCGTAAAACAGCGGCCGCATTGCGTAATCGAATATTACTACGTTACTTGCTTTGCTGGTATTGATTATTTCGTCATGAAATAATACGATTCGATCGAAGAAACGATACAGGATACTCGATAATATTATCGCAGCGACACTAGCAGACACAGTATTCTTGCGCCGAACTAGCGCCTGCGTAACATCGTCCCAAGACGACTTTGTCGCACGCGCTATCGGAAGAGAGGCGGCAGGAGTTGTATTCATGGAGTGTCTCCAAAATTTTGACCGCTCTGAACACCAAGCGGCACCACTGAATTAATAAAACTCAAACGCTTGCAGTCGGCCCAAGCTGAAAGCTACTCCATATGCGCTTTAGATCAGAATGACCACTGATGTTATTCACCCATGTCTTTGCCTTGGTTCGGGCAATTTCTAGTTCTACCGGTGAGTTCAGAAAACTACAGATGATTTCCCCAACGCTTTCCGCGGCGCAATACCGTGCTGCGTCGGAAAATACCGTTTCCCACATAGGCGAAAGTATCGGTATACAGCCATACATCATTGCTTCGGTGATCCAAGACCGCTGCGCTTCGTCGCGCTTTCCAATACCGGGGTGGTCAGTGTAAAAGCCGCAGCACGTAAAGAATTCAGACCGAGATATCCACTCTGGATCAGAGATGATGCGAGGCTGGCTTTGCCGAGATAGCTTATTGAAACTGCCATGTAGCCTGAGCTCCACTTCGCTGGGCAGCTTATTCAAATCACTCCACCAAGAAACTATCGAACTAGCTGAATCTTTGAGTATAGCCCGCGCGATCGAATTGCCTGACCTCTCAGATTCCAGATCTTCGGTATTTAAACAAGCGAAAACCTGCGCTGGCCATGTGGACGAATGCAAGTACCTAGCAGAGACAGCTGATTTGAGTCCTAAGACATCTCCCCCGGCCCTTGCACACCACTTAGGATACACACCAAACATGCGATGGGCGTGATTGCTGCAGTCCCCAATATCGAATATCGAATCGCTGCTTTCGCCACATGCACTTGTCACGATTAGAATATTGGATATGCTGAGACTGCTCTGTCGAAACTGCGGGAACTGAAGTACGGAAGGATCTCTAATTACCAGAAGATCGATAATAAACTCATCGGTATAAACCACCTCTCCGATCAGATTATCGAGAAGCATCTTTTCGATATCTGCATCAAACTCCTCTACTTCGAGCGGTGATACACGCGAAAACGAGTCTATGTGCAGTATCGCAGTCTTCAGACCGACTTTTCTGGCGAAAGCAATCTCACCAATCAACGAGCGATCAAGCAACGCTGCAGCTCGAAAATCCGCGACAAAAACGACATCATACTTCGTTCGTCCTTGTTCATGAAGATTGCTCTGGATTTGAAATCTGTCTGGCAGACCAAACTTTCGCTCCTGACTAGATTGCGGCAAATATGGTTCTGCCAACTTGCTCCTGATTCTACGGTGCCAAGCTTCATAGTTACGACGATACATTGCACGCGCCGGATGCCTCCATCCTCGTTTGAAGTCTGATCTAGACAGACTATCCGTGCGTAAGCGAATCATAGCAAGAGGCTCGCGTAATATACGATGGGAGCTGTCACCAAAGACCGCACGCATGCGCAGCTGAAACTCCGTATCGGCGCCTTTCCTTGATTCGTCGAAATAACCAATGCTTTGCTTAACCGGCTCTAGTTCAAAGGTAAGTGACGAGATATTTTCCCGATCCGGTGGGATCCCAGGGAGATTAAAAACCAACTGTTCGTTACAGCGAAAAGCAAAGCTCCCTGTCGAAACGATTGCCGTATCTCCCTGCAACGCCTGAATTTGGCGCTCAATGCGTTGGGGATGAGCCCAATCGTCTGAATCGTGAACGGTGAAATAGCGACCTCGCGCCTCGGCCATGCCTCTATTTCTAGCCACGTAGGTCCCTTTGTTGCTGGGCTGACGTATTAACCTGATTCGCGGATCCGAAGCCGCCACGGATTCGATCAAAGGGACAAACTGCTCTGGCGACGCATCATCGATGAGTAGAATCTCGAGATTTCGCCAGGTCTGGCGAGTGATTGAGCGCATGGCATGAACCAGACTTTGATCCGGGCGCCAGCTGCTCATTACGACCGTTACAAGGTCGCCGGTATCAATAGTGGTAAGTGACGCTGCAGATACTCGATCAAATGGACGAGCCTCGTCTGCTGATTCTACTTCCAACTCAATTGTATAAATTCCAGCTTTCAAGTAATAACTATTTAATAACTGCAGCCACTTCTCGCCATCTGAAAATGGTGAATTGATAAATGGATTATGTTTATCGATCTCTAGGAACTGTAAAGCCAATTCATCGATCGGAAGTTGATAGATGTAGCGTTCAAGAAAATCCCAATCTTTCAGATGTATCGCAACCTCTAGCGCTAACTGGCTATGCTGTGCATCCAACGCTACAACTCCTTTCGCTTCAATCAACACCTTGAAGAGCGTTAACGCACTAACGCTGTCGTCAGATTGAATTGCCTGCAAGGCTACGACGCGACCCAATCTGCGCAAAAACTTAGTGTCAAAGCTTTTAAAAATATAACGAGTCTCGACCAGCCGACGTCCAATGCGATAGTCCGAAAGCATTGCACGGATCTGACTCCAATTCAGTCCACCATGGGAGGCTAGAAAAGCCAGAACATCGCGACTTTCTATCGAGCCAGATCGCAAAACCATTCGATCAATTTGCTGCGTATATTGTCCAGATTGATAGTAATCAACATACTGCTCAATCACTCTTGACGTTCCCAGTTCTGGCATATTTGTTCTGGGCGTATCAGATGTTGATCTATCACTTTTGTCTGCGTACTTATTATATTTTCTATTCTTGTATGTTCCTGATTTTTCGACATTGATGTGGAAAATTCTGACCAGTTTCTCGCTTTGCTGCTCCCGATCGTACTTTGTGCGCAAAAATTGAAAGCCGTTATCGACTTGAGTTCTGTAAAGAGTTTGATCTCGCCAAAGATCATGAACGAGAGGAACGATATGTTTCGCCTCTGCGTTTAATGCTGGATCAATAATTTTTCCGTAATCATTTGTTGTTACGACAACGCAGCCGCTAGCCAGTCCCTGCAGGATAGTCCGCAGCTCACCACGCGATACCGACTCACGTCCAGGCTGAAATAAGAATGCGCATCCGCCAAGGAAGAGGTCTAAATCTGAAGACTGCTCCGTACAATTCCAATTCGATGGCAACTGACTGCAGCGTATGACTTGCAGAATATCGTTGTCATCGGACAGGATACGAAGTGTGATCCCGGATTCCTCTGTGAAAATATCACGAAGAATAGCGATATCTTTTATAAAAAAATCACTATCACGATTGCCCACATATCCAACAACTGGACGCTGGTGTTCTTGCCATCTCGATGGATACCGCCAATTGGAGGGATCCACCACCAGTGGGTATAAATCTACCCCGTTATACGACTCACCCAGTATCTCATGCAACTCTTGCCGGATGGACTTATCCGCCGCTGCCCAGCTGATAGGCGCGGAAAATGCGTCCTTCAGGTTCCGTTGACACGCACGTGGCTCATACCAAACCTTATCTTTGGTTAGACGTACAGACTCTTCCGCAACCATCACAATCCGATCGGGGCGTAAAACGACACCAATTGGGGAAAAAAATAAGGCGATTTCTGGCCGCCTTACTATCATTACCCCAACTTCAATGGCGTCGGTCAACAGAACTTCTTTGACATCGCCTTCGTGTATAGCCTGTGCAATTGGTGACCAGTAGTTGTCAATTGCGTCAAAACTGACATCGCGAAAGGAACGCATATGTACGATCCCTACGCGCAATCCAGCACGCCGTACGGCTCGAATTTCATCCCACACAGCACGAAGATGGCGGGCTCCGAACTCCGGCCGAAAGTCGTCGACAAAGACTATGTCGATTCGATGTATCTCTACCTGACGTGTTATATCGAATCGGCTTGGAATTGGAAAGGCTCGGGCACCGTCTAATTGATCATCAATTTTCAGCGCCTCAACCGATCTTGCTGATTGATGCCAGTACTCGTATGCACGACGATAGGCTGATCGCGAAGGGTGACGCCAACCCGGCCGAAACTCCGCGTGCGAGAGCGACTGCCTCGATCGACGGATTAATGCTAGGTCGGGTTGTAGAACATAGTGACTATTCTCGCCGAATACTCGACGCAGTCTTAGTTCGTACTCTGTATCTCCTCCTTTCCTGGTTGCATCATAGTAACCAGCTTGCTCAATTGCCGGAATCCTTCTATACATCAGAGAAGAGGCATTCTCGCGGCGCGCCAACATGCCAGGGGCCGTGAACAGCATAGAAGGATCGCAGCGTAATGCGTGACTGGTAGTGCTCATCAACGCAGGCTTTTGCAACATCCGCGCCACCTGCTTTTCAATGCGTCTCGGGTGACTCCAGTCATCTGAATCTTGCCCAGTGACAAACTCTCCGCGTGCATTGCGTAATGCTGCATTACGCGCGATATAAGTTCCGCCGTTTTCTGTTTGTCGTAATAGTCGGATACGCGGATCCATGGCTTGCATTCGGCCAAGCAGCGCGTCATAAGATGACGGAGAAGCATCATCGATAAGCAAAATCTCAAGGTTTTTCCAAGTCTGCGACAGAATCGATCTAAGTGAAGATTCAAGCTCTTCATTAGGCTGCCAGCAGGTCACAATCACCGAAACCAGAGGCCCATCCGATATCGCTTCGTGTACCTTGCACAACAGACCATCGAATGGCTCTCTTGTGGCGCTAATTTCCATATTAACGATGGGCGGCTCGATCTTGTGTCGCTCGAAAAGCAAGGAAAATTCCGCCTGCCACGCGGAATAGCTTGAATATGGCGACGGTCCATTGGGATTAGCCAAGTCCGCTCGCATTGTGAGTGTGTCTGTTCTCGAGAATTCAAAAACCTTCAACAATTCTTTAGACAACTCGAACTCGCCCATTACAAACGCTAAATTCTGAAACAACCTCCTTTCATCACGATCAAATGCACTAGGACCACACTGTTTGTAGAGCCAGTGCAGCAGCGCCAAAGCGTCGCCACGATCACTAGTCTCCAACTCCTGTAAAGCGACTACTCGCGCAATTCTCGCCACTGCTGAAGGAGTAATCGTGTTGCGCGACATGCTCAACAATTTCTCCCAAGTACCGTCTTCTGAGTAAGCGAACGTTAATAGGTCGCTGTAGCGTAGCCTCCCATCACTAACTGATAGCGACATTAAGTCCACGCCGCGGCGAGACACGGTCCTTAGCAAAACCCGATCAAAACTGCGAGCTTGTAGTGCTGGGCGCAGCGCGTTCTCATAGGTACGAAGACAATCTGCGTACAATCCTTTGCGTCTGCTGAGCGGTGTGGCTTTCTGCATATTCTCGAGAACTGCCGATGAGTTGAGCCTGGACTTCGAACGGCCAGGTTCTCCCAAAGACGGTCCCGTCATTTTCATCACTTCCGCCCCCAGTAGAAGGCAGATGTGTTTACACCTAGATCGAAGATTTCACCTGCTTCCACAAACTTCTGCTGCCACCGCTCCACAATTGCTCTCTCATCTCTTCGATGAGTATCATCGATCACTACAAGCGCACTCTCAGTTAATGCTGGAGCCAGCAGCGGAATCGCAGGGTAACGTGCCAATTCACCAGTAGCCATCGGAGGTCCATCCACCATGAGGAGGCTAATGCCCTTCAGGTCAGACCAAGCGGATTTCGCATACCAGTCGAATGCTTGACCCTCAATTACGTTGCGTTCCAATGCCGCTTCACGCACTTCCGCAAACTTTTCCAAGCCGTGACGCCTTATGCTTGAACGTGTTTCTTCTGCATACTGGGCTAGGTGCTCCAACGCCACCACCTTGCCACCCACCTGCTCTGCCGCGTATGCAAGCAATAACGTCGACAAACCGCTACCACACTCAACGATTAACTGAGGTCGATCTTTAAGTACGATCTCAACGATTCGCGCGAGTGGAATAGGCTCCAGCGTCCAGCTGGAAAACGCGGGAAGCAGAGACCGTAGCTGCAATTGCTTCTCGAGTTGCACAAGCGATGCCATATCGTTCACCAGAGAAAATCTAAGCGCCCCCTTATCAAACTCCTTTTGCAAGCGCTTCATCGGCGTGAGCAAGCTATTTTCGAGCTTCTTTGACTGCTCTCTGGAAAAAAGGATAGCCTCGCGCGCGTTACCACTGGTCAATTCGAGCTTCTTCTCGATCTGCGTCAACTTCTTTGTGGTGCTTTCCAACACGCCAGGAACGGCATCTAATCGCTTAAATCCAGCTACGCTTTCACCCAATCGCTTGTCTGTCGCCACATTAAGCTCTGCGAGCCTTTTCGTTCCTTCAAGTACGGCGACATGGATATTTTCGACTGATTCGGAGCTGGCAAATAGCTTTTTAGACTGCTGATGCTCTTTAACAAGATCCGCTAACGATGTCGTCAGATCACGCACCTCGTCTTTGATGCCATTGACACCTTCGCGTAACCGCTGATCTTCGCTTTCAAGCAGTTCAATACGCTGAGATAGCAGGTCGAATGCGCGATTGATTTCACGCAATTTTCTATCAGCACCGCTTAGGCGTAATTCAAGACTTTCAGTTTTAGAGATGATATCCCTGTAAGAACCTAAAACCAGCGTATGCAGCTGCCAGGAAACCATCTCTCTCACAAATTTGCGGACTTCAACATTAGATTTGGCAGCGCTATGAACGCTATTCCGAATAGATTCGATTTTTTGTTCCTGTCGATTTGTCAACATAGTCTGATATCCGACCCGTCGATAGACAGCTACAATGAGTGTGAGCAAGATCGTCCCGCCCATCAAAATCGAAGATGCAATCAATACTAAGCTGCCGGATACCAAGCCAAGTACAGCTACTCCCGCAGCGATGACTGCCAGGGCTATCGCGACCGCGCGCTTCCAGGTGATTACCGGCATTAATACGTCCAAAGAGAAATGTTAGAAGCTACCATCCAACGTTAGAATAGTTGACGCTAGTGAAACCTACGTACAAATTCGAATCGAGCCGGCGATTTTTCCCTGCAGATCCCACATTTCAAACAAACGCCAATTTCTCAATTGCGTGAGCGCCAGACAGAGATTTAGCGCTGCGTATAAATGCCTTCTCGTCCATTCGCCAAGTATGTGCTCCGTCGTTACCGGCGCGGTATCTCACAAAACCGAACGGATCCGCCGACAGCACTCGCGCTCCACTGCAAAGGCATTCCTCAATAAACTGTGAGTCTGCGCCGGCTCGTCTACGTGCGGAGAACTGCACATCTTCAACCGCACTGCGCTTCGCAAGAATCGTCGCGCCGGCGATAAAAGCAGAACGGGAATCGCCTTCGCTATAGAGTATGTTGGCATGAAGAAACCACCGCGGATCCCAATAAAGCTTGCTATCTTGCTGCATGAACGTGAATACAGGCGGCTTGCCAGCCAGATCGAAATCAACCATCTGTCTGGCCAGCATGATGTCCTCGAGATATGAAGGACCGTATAGATCGTCATCATCCACCTTGCACCAATACGGGGATTCCGTTTCTCGGATAGCAAAATTCAGGCATTCTCCAAGACTGTGCTGGGCTCGCATGCCATAAATTTGGATTGACTCCCTTTCTCCGATCAGCTTCCGTGCTGCCACGACGTCATATTCTCCATGCATTACCACGAACAATTCTTTGTTAGGATATAAATCATTTCTGAATCGCTCCAGGCATCCGGCCAAACGCTCAGGGCGTTTGGTAACCAGAATCATGGAAACCCGCGGAGAAAGTGTTGCAGTTTCGTCTCGCGTCTGGATGCCTAAATCCTCCGCGATATGGTTTAAGCGATGGCGGTAGGTATGTTCCTGCATCAGCTTGCGCCGAACGGTATGAGATAATCCGGCAACATTGAGCGGATGATTTCTTGCCGATTGCAGATAATCGGCAACTTGCTCATTTGCGAGCCACTTTACTGCTCCCTCAGGAAGCTCGGCTCCACGATTCGTATTACCAACTACCAATACTTGACTGCCGCATGCCGCTGCACGCAACATAGCCTGTCGCTTGCGCGCTTCAGATCGATGCCCGCCCTCGTAGAACAGTTCGGCGCTAAACAGTTTCCCGAGCGCATTTTTGTCTATTGGCTCCACGCAACCGAGTATGCGGCTTTGCATGGTATCCGCGTCACGTAGACGAGCGCGACCAAATTCCCACTCGCTCTCGCATATACGCAGCGCATCCCCGCCGGCGTCTCTTAATAAAGCCGGTTGCTCCGGTTGCGACAACAAGTCGTACCAGCCGTCGTAGAGGACTTTGTCGGCAAACTCCGGCGCGGATTCGAATAGCGCATAAGAGCGTACGGGATTGTGCAATGCAGGCTGTATGGCCAGGGGCAGCAAAGATACTGGCCTGCCTGGGTGGTCAGCGCGATAGCGATCAACCAGCGTTTGGTCAATTGCATAGATCCGATCCGCGTGAGCTCCTAGCCAAGCTATGCCTTCGTATACATCTGCATCATCCCTTGCCCACGCTACCGTCGGCAGAGAGAGCGCGCGACAACGGTCGAGCACTTCAATTAACTCAGCCTGCTCTTGACCAGGATGGACCATACAGTAGCCCCAGGCTGGGTCCACCAGGCGCCAAGCAGGTTCCACCAATAGATAGTCGAATTTAGTTGGCTGCAGCAATTCTCGCCATGAGCCTCGGTCTAAAATAGTCAGTGCCGCGTCGTACGTCAGCTCTCCGGCTAATTCCGTACTACCCAAAAACAAAATTCTGCGCTGCGCGCCATTTTCGTCGGCGTCACGAGACTTGCTCAACGGCTGCATTGCGTCACGCGCGTCCACCAACCGATATGTAGCATTCGGCTTTGGATCGATATCCATTGTTAGATTGCGCAACGGTGCCGGCACGTTAGGGCGGTTAGTTGGTGATGCGGCATAGTCATCCCTCTTCGCTCTCAGCGCTCCTTTGCCTCCCAATACTTTAAGAGCACGCAATGGCGCTGTGATACGCCAAGACGTACTCGACAACAGCATGCTGGTCTGAAGCTGCGCTTGTTCTACGGCGACGAGTGCTTGTCGAAGCTCTCCACGAGTTGCAGCAAGCTCACGCTCAAGCCTCTCAAGCGTATGCGCGTGATCTTCATCATATGGTTCTTGCATCGGTTTTTCAGTCGTGATCATGCCGCGCCCCGAATCAGACTTGTTTGGTGACGCTCAATAAGCGTTGTAACCGATTGCCGAACGCTTAGCTGACATTTCGACATGCATGATCGCAGCTGGCTACGGATCATTAGCGATCATTCTCCCTGATTTTTAGAGAAACCCACTCGGCCTGGACGCACGACGTTGGCCTCGACCAGTACTCTTTTCCAGCTCAGTCTTCGCGTCTGCAAACAGAATTTATCATCGTATATCCCGCATCGCTTCAGACGGCTGCTTGAATCGAGTGGCATCAGCACGATTAGTATCGAAACGACAAAACAATCAAGCGCATTGGCAGCTGTGAAAAATGGACGTCGATTCGCAACCCTGGCCCTTTGTCCTATCCCTGTTGCGAGATCTTCATCCCACCTACCCCACCGGCCTTTGCAAAACCATCTCCGATTGACGTCGGCAAGTCAGGGTTCGGCGTTGGCTTGATTGTCGCGTACTCCTTGACCGCCTGCTCGAGTGGCCCGTAATAAACCAAACGCCCTCGCTCAAGCACGAGCCCTTTGTTGCAGAGCCGATTCGTTAACGCTTGATTGTGACTTGCCACCACTACAATTTTGCTGCCACCGATATGACCCATTAGACGCTCTCTGGCTTTTTTCACGAAGTGAATATCGCCGGTACCAAACCACTCATCCAGCAGCATGATTTCAGTACTGACTGCAGTCGCAATTGAAAATCCCAAACGCATGCGCTGGCCAGAAGAAAGTGTTAAAAGACGCCGGCCTGCTAATTCGCCAAGTTCTGCAAATTCTAGGATCGGTGTAATCAGCTCCTTCACCATGCGTGTGGAAAACCCCATCGCAGTGGCGCGCAGAAAGATATTTTCAATAAG
>Ga0153969_1000334_pt1 | contig 10535 bp, 9 predicted proteins | sample TSGA053MetaG_FD_104702 | JGI IMG/M metagenome (GOLD analysis project Ga0153969, IMG submission 104702) | Attine ant fungus gardens microbial communities from Georgia, USA - TSGA053 MetaG | ecosystem: Host-associated > Fungi > Mycelium > Unclassified | place: USA: Georgia, George L Smith State...
ATCAGTATCATATGCAAAGATTGAGGACCTTGTATCTCTATGGGATCTTATATCTCCATGGGATCTTATTGCCTAGGGCTCTATTTATAGCCTAAAGAAGCACATTGAAGAGAGCTTTACAATGGTTGTTAAAGCAAACAATTATATCAAGCAGTTCCTGAGATATCAGCAATTTAGTGTCTGGTAACTTGGTAATCACCAACTGATCTGCTAATAACTCGGTGAATACTGATTGCTTTGAGATGTTTTTGGTACCATTCAAAAGGTCTTCTTAAGGGCTTTTGGTAGCCATTTAGATTGTTGAAATTGGTCAAGTATTCCCAGAGTTATGATCTGAATAAAGTTTGTGACAAAGTTCTTATACTAGAACTCAATTCCTTTACCAGCACTGTTCATCACAGAGCCTTGTCAACTTATTCTCTTATCTCCTTGGTACCTAGATGGCACAGCTTAGAACCACTATGACATAGCCAGGCCCTAGGCTTAAGGGAACTTGATAGTCAGTTAGAGACTATTAGTGGAAGCACAGTACCAAGCTCAGATATTGTGTCTGAGACCTGATCTCACAATTGAGTGGTGTTGTGTAGTATACTTGTGCCATTCTTAGTAGAAACCTTGTGCTGAAGTCCTATTGTGGGCTGTACATGCAGAGAAGAGAAGCTATATCTTTAGGAAGGCATTTAGATTAGAGATCCTCTCTTTGGGATGATAGTATAACCATATTACTAGGGCAGTAGTAAGTAAGACAATAGGTGTCTAGCTGGGTGAAAATCTTATGCTCTAGTAGATGTAACAGTAGTAAGATCATTTCTCATTTGACTTCTCTGGAGATACAGCATTATGTCTCTAGAGCAATACAACTCTCTCATGAGTAGGATACTCAACCAATGGCATGCCCTTGCCAAGCTAAGGGCAGAAATAAAAGGTAAAGAAAGAAGGGTATATTGGGGGTATAAAAGGTTTGGGCACCTGGTCTGTAACTGTAGGAGTAAAAAGGTAGAGAAGAAAGGGAAGTTGATTTCCCAAAATAAATTTGCAGTGATAGCAAGTAGGGTGATACAATATAAAGTAAGGGAAGAGGTAAAAGTAAGAAGGCAAGAGATGATAGAAGAAGTGAGATGTTTCAGATGTTGGGGTAATGGGCATCTCAAATGGAAATGCCCAAATATTGAGATTGGAAAGAAGAGAAGAAGGAAGGAAGAGGTGGCGCATGTAGCTAGACCACAAAAGATACAGCAGCAGAGGAGGCTGGCATGTCCTATACAGAAAAAGGTATAAGAGTACTGTAAAAAGTAGAATATGCCTCCAAAAGGTACACTCTTACTTGAGAGAGAATGGATAACAAGGGAGACAATGGTGATATATATGGACTGTAGAGGGTACAAAGGCAAGGGAGTGCAGACCTATGAAAATCAAGGACAAGAATTTCTCCTTAAGAAACAATCAAGAAATGTATGGTGTGACTTGTGCCAAAAAGCATGGAATTGGAGAGAAGGAAAAGCAAGAAGAGGAGAAATGACAAGAGTGAAATGTGTAAAGTGTGAAAGAAGAGATACAATTATAAGAAAGATATCAAAATAGAAAAGAAGAGAGATATTATGCCCAAAATGTAGAATAGACAAAAAAAGACAGTGATGGAACTGGGGAGTAGCAGCACACAGATAGAGGGTCTGAAAGGTGCAGCAAAAGAGAGAGATAAGTAGAGAGACTTGAGAAGGACATTTAAAATATTTAGAGAAGTATGGCTAAATATTGGAGTAGAAAAGATAGATATATATGAAAGTGTAACTATAAAGGTGCTCTTGGATAGTGGCACAATAGGAATGTTTATGGATAGAAAGATAGCAGCTAAATATGGATTCAGGCTACAGAAATTGAAAAGACCAGTAGTAGTAAGAAATGTGAATGGTACAAATAACAGTCCAGAAGTAATAACATACTAAGTAGAAGTAAACATGTACTACAAAAATTACATAAAAAGAATGCAAATGGATGTATGTGACTTAGGAAAAATAGATATCATATTGGGCATGCTATAGCTATGGGCCCATAATCCAGAAATCAACTAGGAAACAGGGGAGATTAAAATGACAAGATATCTGCTACTGTGTGGAAGGAATACAAAGTTGAAAGAAGAAAAGAGAGCAAAGAAAGGGAAGAGAGTAGTAATCCTGGAAGAGAAAAAGACTGTAAGATAGGCAGTAAATAATTAAGAAGATTGGGGAAGAGAAGAAAAAGTTGAAGCAGACCATAGAAAGATTGAAGAAATAGTGCTGCAGAAATTTTTAAAGTGGAGAAAGGTATTTGGAAAAGTAGAATTAGAAAGGATGCCAACAAGGAAAATCTGGAATTACACTATAGACCTCAAAGAAATGTTCAAACTATAAAAGAGAAGGATTTACCCTCTATCTAGAAATGAGAGAGAAGAGGTCCAGAATTTTGTAGATGACCAGTTGAGAAAGGGGTATATCAGACCATCTAAATCCCCTCAGACATTGCTGGTGTTCTTTGTGAGCAAGAAAGATAAGAGTAAGAGGATGGTTATAGACTACTGCAACCTAAATAAACAAACTATAAAGAACAACTACCTATTACCATTGATAACAGACCTAATTGACAATATGGGGAGTAAAAGAGTATTTACAAAAATAGATTTGTGGTAGGGCTTTAACAATATAAGGATAAAGGAAAGAGATAAGTAAAAGAGAGCATTTACAACATATATAGGATTGTTTAAGCCAACTGTGATATTTTTTGGAATAACAAACTTACCAGCTATATTTTAGGCAATGATAAACAAGATCCTGAGAGACTTAGTAAACAAAGGCAAAGTTACTATATTTGTAGATGATGTATTGGTAGGAACTGAAACAGAGGAAGGACATAATGAAATCATAGAGGAAGTACTAAGAAGGCTAGAAGAGAATGATCTTTATGTGAAGCCAGATAAGTGTATGTGAAAAGTGAGAAAGATTGGGTTCCTTGGAGTCATCATAGGACCCAATGGGATAGAGATAAAGAAGAAGAAAGTAAATAGAGTACTGAGTTAGCTAGAACCAAAAAATGTAAAAGATATCAGAAAGTTCTTAGGCCTTACAAATTACTATAGGAGGTTTATCAAGAACTTTGCTTGAGTAGTGAGACCAATGAATGTGCTAATGAGGAAAGATGTAAAGTGGCAGTGGAGAGACAAGCAACAACAAGCATTTGACAAGCTCAAAAGGATCTTTACAACAAGGCCAGTATTGGCAGCCCTAGATTTAGACAAGGAATTTAGGGTAAAAGCAGATGTCTTGAATTATGCAACTGGAGGAGTACTCTCAATGAAGTGCTTGGATGACTTATAGAGACCAGTGGCTTTTATCTCAAAATCTCTAGGCAACACTGAAAGGAACTATGAGATACATGACAAAGAGATGTTAGCTATAGTCAGGTATTTGGAGGCATGAAGGCACTTCCTAGAAGGAATGATGACAAAGTTTAAGATTTGGACAGATCACAAGAACCTCAAATATTTTATGAAAGTGCAGAAATTGAGTAGAAAACAAGCCAGATGGGCCTTGTATTTATCAAGATTTAACTCTATACTAAAATATGTTCCAGAGAGTAAGATAGGAAAGGCAGACAGCTTAAGCAGGAGACTGGACTGGGAAATAGGAGTAAAAAAGGACAATAAGGACAAAACATTGGTAAAGCCAGAATAGTTGGAAGTCAAAAAGACAGAAAAAGTGGAAGTAATAGTAAAAGGAGTAGATTTACTAGAAAAAGTAAAGCAGTCAAAAGTCAAAGATGACAAGGTAATCAAAATAGTGGAAGAAATGAAATGAGCAGAGGTAAAAATACTAAGAGATAAAGAGTAGAGAGAAGTTGATGGCATCATATATAAGGAAGAGAAGATATATGTACCAAAAGATAAGAAACTGAGAACAGAAATTATTCAGTTTTATTATGATATGCCAGTAGAAGGGCACAGGAGATAGTGAAAAATGGTAGGATTGGTCACTAGGAACTTTTGGTGGCCAGGAGTTATGAAAGAAGTAAAGCAATATATGAAGGGATATGACACCTGCTAGTATAATAAAAACCACACAAAACAACCAGCAGAAAAACTAATGCCAAATTTGATTCTAGAGAAACCTTGGGCATATATCTCAGCAGATTTCATCACTAAGTTGCTGCTGGTACAAGAATATGACTCAATTTTAGTAGCAGTTGACAGATTGACAAAAATGGTATATTTTATTTCTACTACAGAAAAGATGTTGGTGGAAGGACTAGCTAGATTGTTTAGAGGCAATGTGTAGAAGTTACATGGGTTACCTGAGAGTATCATTTCAGACAAAGGACCCCAGTTCATGGCAGGGATAATGTAAGAGTTAAATAGGATATTAGAGATTAAAAGTAAATTGTTGATAGTGTTCTACCCTCTCAAACAGATAGATAGACTAAGAGGGTTAATCAAGAACTAGAGCAGTACTTAAGAATGTTTATTGACCATAGGCAGGAACAGTGGCCTGATTGGTTAGGAACAACAGAGTTCACCTACAATAATAAAGTATACTCAAGTACTAAAACATCATTTTTTAAGGCAAATTACAGACAAGATCCTAGAATAGGGTTTGAAACAAGAAGGAAGAGGAAATATAAGAGAGCTGAGAAATTTGTGACAAATATAAGGGAAATTCAGAAAGAAGCAAAAGTAGCACTAGGAAAGGCACAAGAAGAAATGAAGAAGTATATAGATAAGAAGAGGGCAGAAGTTGATGAGTATAAAGTAGGAGACTTAGTGATACTGGGTACTAAGGATCTGAAATATCAGATGGTTGGGAGGAGGACAGAAAAGTTGACAGAAAGGTTTGTAGGGTCTTACAAGATAAAGAAAATTATATCATTGAATGCAGTAGAATTAGAACTACCTAGTATAGTAAAAATACATCCAGTAGTCAACATTAGTAGAATACAAAAATACATAGAGCAAGTAGAGGGGCAGAGAAAGAAACAACCAGCCCCAGTTATAATTGAAAAAGAGAAGAAATGGGAGGTTAAGAGGATCCTAAACAAATAACAAATAAGGGGGAAAAACAAATACTTGGTATGGTGGAAAGGGTTCACAGTAGAATCCAATATCTAGGAAAGGAAGAAAAACTTGGGAAATGCAAAAGAAGCAGTTGAGGAATTTGAGAAAGAATATTGGCAGGACATAGAGGATATTTAAAGACAAGAACAGAAAGAAAAGACATTTAGGAGAGGAGAATTACCAGGAAGGTTTACAGTGAGAAAATTATTTAGATGGTTGGATAAAAGATACAACAAGAAATACTGGGCAAGGTTAGAAAGAAATTGGAGAAGATAGAAAGAAGAAAGAGCAAAGAAACAAAAAACAATGAAAATAATAAAAAAGCAAGAGAAGGAAATTGAGCAGGAAAACTTGAGAATCAAGAAGTGGACAGAAGAAGATAATGATAAAATGGAGAACATCTGTGATCCCTACTATGAGTTGTAAAAATCCTCAGGATGAGGAATCTTAAGAGGGAGATGGTGTCATGACATAATCAAATAGCTAAGTTATTATTTATATTTCTTTTCTTTTTCTTTTTATTTAATTAGGAAATCAACAGATGTGTGAGAGGGAATGACTCAAAGAGATGTATGGGACTTTATAAATAGAAGTAAATACAGAATGTGTATAAGTAGTGTATAGCAATCAAATGGGAACTTTATCAAGTTCTTCTTGTCAACTCAGACTAGGAGTAGTTCTAAGGTATTACAGTCTAAGTTCTTATATTGTTCCTGATGAGCTGCAAAATGTATTCATTATCTATGAAATTACAAATCAATTTCCAAAAACATAAGATGACTATCTAAAGTTGTTAATGCAAGCATACAAGATCTTATATCCAGACAAGGCCCAGAGCGCAATATTCAGTCCAGAGGTAATTGGAAAGAAGAGTAGAGAAAAAAAGAACCTAGATGCAATAGAAATAGATAAGATTCAGAGAAAGGAAGGGAAGAGCTCATGATACTATTAGATATATGCTGGAAAAGGCTTTAAGAATAAATCAAAAATACACAATATGGTAGACTGTTATGACAAGCCTGGTAATGAGGACAAGCATCCTCATAAGACCTCTTTTCAGAAACTATCTCTACTGGGTCCAAGCAAGAATAAGAATTAGTTATTTAAAGCATGGCTGTTAAAGATGTTAAAGAAAGATAGTGATGATCTAGATTCCTCTCCTAAGAACATCAAAATTAATAGTGTGTCAATTGAGGAAATCCCTGATCCTGTTCTTCCAAGTGGGAAGAGAAAAGGGATACCCAAATTGGATTTTCTCTTGGAACTATAGAGTATAATGTCTGTGATCTATAGTTGGAGGAAAGTGTACTCTCTATTAGCTTATAAAAGTCGGAAGTAGTACTGGAATCTTGTAATATAATAATATAGCATACAATAAGACTATCTCCTTTAAAATTCCAGTTATACTTTGGGTATGTGAAAAGAAAGTGTAGACCAAGGTTTTAGTTGATTTGGGAGCTACTACAAACTTTGTCGACAGAGTTGTTATAGAAAATCATAACCTGGTAATACATAAACTAGCAAATCTGTATTGTGTAATCAATGTGGATGGCACTCCTAACAAGGCAGGATATATAACTGAGTATGTCTGAGCTTATGTAGAAATTGGATTGTACAAGACAATCCAGTACCTCTTTGTTACCAACTTAGAGAATAAGGAGATGATGATTGGGTATTTGTACTTGTATAAGCATAATCCAAATATTGATTGGCAAAAAGATCAATGGGAGTTCACCAGGTGCCCAGATATATGTACTAGTAAAGCCTATAAAACATAAGATATAGAAGCAAGAGCTAATGAACTTTACCTCAAACTGGATGTCAGCAGATTTCTCTTATTAGACAACATAGGAGATGAGAACCCCAACAACCATAACCTTAGCTGGGCAGACACAACTGACCCAGACAGTTATCAACAGACAATAATGATTGCAACTATACTCAACAATTGAGACCAATATGGGAACTTAGATTGCAAAGATACAAAGACCTAAAAGACTCATGTGCTAGAGTAGTTATATAAGTATAAAAATGTGTTTTTAAAGAATAAGTCAGAGAGAATGCCAATACAGAAACTGTATAACTATGCAATTGACTTTGTAGAAGGTGCAATATGTAAGGGTGACCAGAGCAGAGCAGATTTGTAAGAAAACTATACTAAGTTGCACTCCTAACATACTAGTAATAGCCCACCAGAGTGACTCTGCACTAATTATATAATAATTACATAACCTTTAATTAGTTGTCTACTTCTGCATTCCTAACTCTGATTCTCAGAACATTCCATAGCTAGGGAAACTTGTATATATAGTATAAAGTACCCTTCCAGGAGCCTTATTCTATTCTCTAAGGATTTTTCTAGAAGATGAGTTGTAACATACTCCAGAGTATAATTGTAAACTGAGGATTCTCCTGGAAGCTCTACTCCAGTCACCCTCACAAATAGAAGGTTGAGAGAATACTAAATAAGTAGTGGGTTAGAGAAAAAGACAAGTATTTAGTATGGTAAAAAGGATTTACAGTAGAATTGGATACTTGGGAGGGAATAGAAAACCTGGAAAATGCAAAGGAAGTGGTTAAAGAGTTTGAAAGAAAGTATTAGTGAGATATAAAGAATGTTTGGAAACAAGAAAAAAAAAAAAGAATATTCAGGAGAAGAGAATTACCAGGAAGGTTTATAGTAAGAAAATTATTTAGATGGTCAGATAAGAGGTGTGATAAAGAATATTAGACAAGACTAAAAAAGAAATTGGAGACAATGAAAAGAAGAATAAGTAAAAGAACAAAAAACAATAGAAATAATAAAAGAGGAAGAAGAAGAAATTGGGCAAGAAAACTTGGAAGATAATAATGAAATGGGGAATATCTGTGACCCCTACTATGAGTTGTAAAAATTCTTGGCACAAGAAATCTTAAGAGAGGGATGGTATCATAACATGACCAAAGTGGCTAAGTTATTATTTATATTTCTTTTCTTTTCTTTTTCATTTAATTAGGTAATTGGTAGACACATAAGAGAGAATGACTCAAAAGAGATGCATAGGACCTTATAAATAGAAGTAAATACAGAATATATATAAGTAGTATTCTACAATAAAATAGAAACTCTATCAAGTTCTCCTTATCAACTCAGACTAGGAATGTAATTGAGTTATCTTAGGCTAAGTCACTACAACTATAGGATCAAGGACACTTTAGCTGTAGTAGCATATATACTGTAGAGTACATCCCAGGTGTAAGAACTTAGACTGAAATGCCTTAGAACTACTCCTAGTTTGAGTTAACAAGAAGAACTTGATAGAGTTCTTATTCAATTCATGTAAGCTACTTATACATCTTTTACTATATAATATTTCTCTTACATGAACCATTACCAACACAAAAAGTTTACATGTGAGGATATGGATGTGTTTAATACTAGAGATACATCCAGTGGAAAAACCTACATAATATACCTAGATCCCCAGGAATCAGAACCTCAATACCTTTACTAAGCCTACTAGTACACTGCTCAGTCTTCCTTGTGCTCAGAAGTAACATCTATGAAGACCCAAATGACTCACTACTATTCACCTCAAAGAGAAACTCAAAACATCTCAAACATGAACACTGTTCCAAAAATTGGGCCAATGAGATAAATGAGGATGAATTTTCTGGTTAACCTATCACTCCTATACCTGATCACCAGAGTGGAACACCATACCCCACCTCTCAACCAATGGACATACTTATATCACTGAAAACTCTCCTTCTCAGCAGTATATCAGAGGCCAAAGTAACTGTCTGAAATATATTAATGCTAACCAAAACCTCTTCTATTGCAGAACTTTTTATTATAGATAAAGTGTTTGATCTACTAAACATCATTACAGAAAAACTCCCAATCAACTCCTCCCATAAAGAGACCCAATCAGATAAGCAAATACTGGAGACCCTGGCTAAGCTAACAGAAAAAGTAGACAAACTAAGCAAATAAGTAAATGAACCTAAGAAAGTCACCTTAAACTATAGAGAACCAATAGAAGGCCTAGAAGCCAGCAAACACACACTTCATCTATTGACCAAATCCTATGTCCAGACAGCCAATAATGTACCCAAGAATTTGTCCACATCAAATAGCCCACCAGCCTCCTAGAACCCTAAAACCTTCAATCTAAACAGGGCACATAACCCAACTTGTTTTGTAGTGTGCTTTTCACCAGGTACAGATACTACAACCAGGGAAGACAATCTCACCACTGTGAACAACATTAACCATTGCCTCAAAGAAAATAGAGCCCCAGACAAACTAGCTATTATAGTAGTCAAATGGAACCACTGGAGTAACTGTATTGTTATCACATGCTCAGATCTGACAATAGCAGACATTTTCCCATATACAGAGGGTATCACTAACATTATTATTCCAGAAGTAACAGGTATGATCAGAGAAGACAAAAAATAGTTCAAAATTGAGATCAACAATATACAAACAGGAACCTAAAATAACAACAGTGAAGAAATATACTCTTTAGATTTTATTTACAATAACCTTCACTACTCCAACCCTGAATATATGGTAATTGCCTATCATATAGTACTAAAACCCAAATAGGTATGCTTAGCTACTGAATTATCCCAACAGAACTACTTGTTAGTTGTTTTTACAATAGACTTACAGGAGATCTACCAGTCCTTCCTTACAAAACACAAGATACTCTCAATCTTTGGTGTGATAACAAAGACCCAAGGATGGATGGTCAGACAGGCCCCTACTTATCCAATGCAGTAAATGCTAGGAATTTAGTCATAGAACACCTAGATACCAAGCCCCTGAACTATGCTATAGAGTTTGTGGTGACAAGCACCCAGAATTGGAGTACCCTAGACCTAGCCAACCAACTATAGTAGACAATATGAAGACCTACTATGACCTATCCTCTGAAACAATGTGTATTTACTGTAAAAGAGAAAAAAGACAAAACATAAACCACCCTTCTAACTAGACCCAATATCCTGAATGTTGACTTTGAATTGGAAACAACTAAGCAACAGGCCTCTCACAACCCAAACCAACTACTGACCAAACAAGAATTCTACTAAAAAGGACATGTGTTTCCAGAAAACACAAAGCACTATAGAAATACCAGTAGAGTTCATGTCATAAACTTCATTTGGACCATAACTCCAGAGATACTTGACTGATTTCAACGATCTAAATGGCCACCAAAAGCCCTTAAGAAGACCTTTCAAACAGTACCAAAAATGTCTCAAGGCGGTCAGTATTCACCAAGTTATCAACAGATCAGTCAGTGATCATCAAGTCACCAGACACTAAATCCCCGATATCTCGGGAGCCACTTAACATAATTGTTTGCTTCAATGACCATCGTGAAGCTCTCTTCAATGCGCTTCTTTCGGCTATAAATAGATCCCAAGGCAATAAGATCCCATGGAGATACAAGGTCCTCAATGTTTG
>Ga0153969_1000337_pt1 | contig 10509 bp, 13 predicted proteins | sample TSGA053MetaG_FD_104702 | JGI IMG/M metagenome (GOLD analysis project Ga0153969, IMG submission 104702) | Attine ant fungus gardens microbial communities from Georgia, USA - TSGA053 MetaG | ecosystem: Host-associated > Fungi > Mycelium > Unclassified | place: USA: Georgia, George L Smith State...
CAGACCCCCAGTGCTACAGGTACTCCAGTATCCAGCTGCCCATTTTCAATGTTTCTAATGCAACTCATTGTTTTCGGACACACAGGTTCATATTGTTGGTATACAGCATCAGCAAACTAGGAAGCCCTTGTACAAGCTTGTACAAGTTTGTACAGATACCACAAGCACACAACAATGTCCCTCTTGTACAAGCTTGTACAAGGCATGACAAACTGTACAAACACAAGTCTATTGTACAAACTGTACAGAATTGTACAAGGACCCCTTTGTGGTGATTGTACAAGATTGTGCAAGGATTCTTGTACAGTATTGTGCAATCTGTGTAAGATGTTGTATTTGTACAGTATTGTGCAATCTGTGTAAGATGTTGTATTTGTACAGTATTGTGCAGTCTGTATAAGATGTTGTATTTGTACAGTATTGTGCAGTCTGTATAAGATGTTGTATTTGTACAGTTTGTAATACATTGTACAAGCTTGTACAAGAGGGACATTGTTGTGTGACTTGTACTATACTGTATTCATCACACCAAGCAAATAAGACCACACAAACACCATACTAGCATTGCAAAAGATCACATGATACTACAGGATGATATTGACATCGTCGCTGCCTACAGCACTGTCAAAATCATTGTGAAGCTCACCCATCATCCCCACCCCAGCCCATTCCTTGAGCATCCTTTCGAGTTCACGATAGCGCTCAGGGACCTCCATCAGCTTGTCAACAGACTTTCGTAGTGAGTCAAAGTCAGACCTGCATTTATCGGCAGTCAGGTCAGGGACTTTGTCTGAGCTGGTATCACGGAACCCAGCTAGAACACCCTTCGTCTGTTGACTGATCAGTAACGAAATAAGAATGAATTAAAAATAAACATACAATCGCGCACACAAGAATAAGGGCGTTAACAGGAATCGTCGTCTGGAATTCTTTCGTCAGCTTCAGGGCTTTTTTACTGCCGCCGTAGTAAAATTCAAGGCATCCATCCTTGAGAACTTGCGAAACAAAATTCTTGTACCTTCCCTAAAAAATAAAGTCAACGCTGCAGGACACCGTATGATAACATTACTCACATCTGACGAGTCAGGGAGTCGAAGATAGTTGCCAGTCTTGATCAGGTTAGATGCTGTATCAGCGATGTGGCGTCGCACCACATCCTTGCGCGCTACGTTATCTGTTGGAAAGACACCATAAAGTCGTTTCGCAATGGACACAACTACCTTCTTGAGCTCCGCACGGAATGTAAATAGGTCATCGCAGAGCTGACAACGCATTAGCCAAGCATATTCACAGCCATACTTAGAACTCACCAGGCGTGACATCTGTGTGCTATACTCTGGGAAGTAATCTTGACGAGGGGCATAAAGATGGTATCAACCAGTGGCAGATGAGGCGACTTACTAATTTCCAACTTTATCTTCTTTGAGTGGTACTGCCATAGCACTGTATCCAGGACATCTCGTGCAAGTTGTGTCGCATTGTGGTGCTCTGGAACTGGATGCGACAAAACAGCCTGAAGGCGCATTTCTAATTTTGCTGCCTGGAGAAATTCTCGCCAACATGGTGGATAAAAACCGAGCTTCGAGGGGTTCGTTTGCTTGTCACTTCGTTTGGATTTCTTCCTCCGATCAGGAGTTGGACTACAAGACCGAGAATGACTTGAAGGAGCGGGAGAAAGTGCATGATTAGATTGAGTGGCTTGTATCGTTGATGTAGGTGACAAGGAACGTCCACGAGATGGGAGTCGTGTGCGACTGGAGATAATTGAACGACTTGGGGAACGCAGACGAGTTGGAGAGCGCTGACGGATTGGGGAACGCTGACGAGTTGGAGAGCGCTGACGAGTTGGGGAACGCTGACGAGTTGGAGAGCGCTGACGAATTGAGGAACGCTGACAAGTTGGGGAACGCCGACGAGTTGGGGAACGCTGACGAGTTGGAGAGCGCCGACGAGTTGGGGAACGCTGACGAGCTGGAGAGCACTGACGAGTTGGGGAACGCCGACGAGTTGGGGAGCGCTGACGAGTTGGAGAGCGCCGATGAGTTGGAGAGCGCCGATGAGTTGGAGAGCGCCGACGAGTTGGGTCATGTGCACGTGCATGACCGCGAGAGGGCTAGAACAAATCAGCAAATGCAAGTAACGAGAAACAGTTGCGTACATGTGATAAACGTGTCGAGGAAGGAGCCTTGCGCCGTCCATTTTTCGCTTGATGACGGTCAAGGACATCGTAAGGGACTGCATCTTCGTCATAAGGGACTGCATCTTCGTCATGAGGGACTGCATCTTCGTCATGAGGGACTGCATCTTCGTCATGAGGGACTGCATCTTGATGCTCGTCTTCAAAGCCCTCTTGCTGACTTTGGTTGAAATCCATCAGATCATCACGATTGCTGTTACCACCTGCAGGCAACATTTCGGCGAGTGAATCATTGTCATCTTCTCGTCCGGATTGAAGTTCGGAACCTTCCTGGCTTTCCTCATCACTACCATCCTCCAGCTCATGCTCTGCAGTTCTCCCTCGTTTCTCTGCGGTCAAGGACTGCTTAAACCCAAACCTGTCTGAAGGGCAGGCCATGTGTAGATGAGGAGTCGGAACGCGTTCACCTTCAGGCCGTTGTACAGAGTCTGCTTCAATATGACTTGAACGCTTTGAAGTGCTGGCCTGACAGGACCTTCATTAGCTGCATGCTCTCATAACAGAAAAGTAGTTACTTTTTTCCTAAGCCTCTCGAATTGTGAAGGAGCCATTGGATTTTCCTCCGAGTCACTTATTTCAAAGTCATTCGGCGCCTTCCTTTGCTTCGTTGGAGCCGCGACTTTTTCGCCAGTTTTTTCGAGTTGTGCCACATGACCACCGGTGCCTCGAGTAGACCGTGAACTCCGCCGTTGAGGCTCAACGTTGTTGGCTTCCTTCCTCGAGTTGTCGCCCGGAGCTGCTGTTTGTTTGAGCTTCTTCTTGGGGGGCATTTGAAGGAATAAAAGACAGTTCTCGGCTACTTCCGAAGTTCCGAATATGCATTAAATACAGGCTTACAGGAAACCACGTAAGCAAATTCGAGGTTAGATTCTATGTACATGTTGCAACGCTTCAAAGGGAAGAAATATACAAAGAATGGGATTGAAGTACCAATGACGACTTCAACATGCAACAAAGTATGTGGAAAGGTAACTTAGGCGAGGAAGGGAATATGGCATAATTCGAGAGCTCCGAGTAGTAAAGTTTCAGATGCATCCTAGCAGGGCCGCCTAGTAAGATTGCTCGTCCGCATGGAACGACGGATTGGGGCGGTGGTTGATGATGTGGCGATAGGGGATGGAGGAGGTTGTGAGTTCTCAATGTCTTTGAGGTGCCGCTCTAACATTTCGCGGATAACTTTGTGGGAGACGTCGCGATTGTCTCTTATTGCCTCTCCAATCGCTTTGCGCCAATCTTGAAGGATGGGGGCACAAGCTGTGAAGTACTTCGCCACCGTGTATAAAACTTTATCTTCACTTCTATCCGTCAAAAATGATTGCTTCACAGCGCCGCTGGCCCCGAGACCGTGCCCGCTCATTTGATCATAGGTGTCTCGCCACTGATGGTACTTACTGGGGAGCTCTCCCTTCCCCTCCCGTTGCCCCTGGGGTCCCCCGTATATGATGACGGTTTCGAGGAAAATGTAAAAGAGGGACTCCAAGTCGTCGGAGGCTTTGTGCTCGATAATTTTATTCCGACGTGGGTCTGCGATCAGCTCAAGGAGGCGGGAGGACATGTATGGTACAGTTCCCTTTGAACCATGAGTTAAGAAGAGATGAAAATGTAAAATACTATCTAACTCACAGTACCATGCGTGTTCCCTGCTACATTGTTTTCGAGGAGCTTGGCGTGATCAAAGTCGATGAAGTAGCCTTTTCCTTCATGGATGACGAGATTGTGGGGGCTGAGATCGGCATGTAGAACCTTCTTCTTTGTGACCATTGCTTCATGAGCTACAAGTATATCGATTATCATGAAGTTCCTTGTTGACGAATACAGAGGAACTCACCGATGACAAGGTCATAAAAAGCACTGACGAGTTCGGGAACATCCTTAAAGTTCATCGTTAACGGCAGCCCACAGGGGGTCAAAAGCATGCGGCGATGAATCCTGTTATTGGATATGGGTTTATCCGAGAGGTGACCATACGCTTGACGAATCCATGCAGTCTCGTCGACGCATCCATTGTACTGGACGTTCCAACATTTGACGAGACGGACCACATTTGGAATGTCAGACACCGTCTTGAGTAGGTCTGATTCATAGTCTATTCTTTCCGCGTCCACCCAACAGTCCTTCAATGCATACACATCTCCCTTCTTGTCTTGAACGCGAAAACAAACGGTCCCGCGCGAAAACAGGCTATGACTTCGCCATATAACGGCCATGATCCAGTACACCTCCTCATCATTATCCATTATCCAGCCTTTCGCTTCGGGCGGCATCTCGCTGACACACTCTGGCGGTCCATCGTGGTGAGAGCCAGAGCAGAAACCGACGCAAACATGGATGGTGGGATCAAAACCAAGGGATGTGAGGTTTGATAGTGTCACCGTGTTCAAGACATCGACGAAACGCACGGCCTTCGAATGGATTGGGAGTGGTCGTGAAATGATCATTCCAGAGCGGTCCAAATAATGGGCGCGAAGCTTGGAATTTGCGATGCTGAAAAGAAGAACAAAACGACGCCATGGTTGCTCTCGCAGTATGAGATAGCCTTTGGTGACAACTCCCAAGTACACTGGCACATTAGGGCATGATCCTGGCGTCAATTCGGATGAAGTGACCTCAATTGCTGTGAGAACATCCGACCAACTCTTAGCATTGGAACTCCTCATCCGAAAGTCCAGGAGGACCAGATCAGGTTTCCGAGAATCGGTTTCGTTCCCGATAGGAGTGGCAGAGAATTCAGAGGACCAGTACCGTGGTTTTGGTAAAACGTTACGGTGGAAGGGCAGGGGACAGTCCTTCTCTTTGATGATCATGGTGCGCATGGCATAGGAGATGTTCCTCAAGAGGCGCTCCCAGTTCTTCTCTTCTGATGACTTCGTACGAGGTTTTAGTCTCTTCCCCGGTTTTCGTCTCCCTCCCCTAACATACAAGCTGCCCAGGCTGCCATCCGTCTCTATCATAATTTCTTCGTCTCTATCCGTGTCGGTCACGATACCATGAGAGCTATCGGTCTCCTCCTTCTTGCTAGATGTCTCAGACATGACTCTTTTCCCTCCATTTGGGAAGGCTGAATTAAGCCTCCATCGTGGGCCACCGTTGGCAGGCGACAATTTCTGCAATATGGGTGCGCCGATTTTGCTGACTCCATCACCTTGCTTTTTCAAGTACCTGATTTGATAGAGATCTTCGACCGTGAGGTTTGACCATTGGATAAGGACATCTAGGATGGATTCCTTTTCTTTGACTTGGGTGCTCTCTTCCCATATGACTCGCGTGTCGTTACCCTTCCCAAGTTCGTTCCGGATGAGTTGGTCCATATCTTCTTTCGGGCGACGATGATCGATAGGGGGAAGAGTGCTCGTAACTGTCTTGAGCAGAAAGTTGTTGTAGTTCGTCGTCGTCGTCGTCATCTCAAAGTAATCTGAGATGTCGTTTAGCAACGTTATGCATTGGCCTTTGTGCGCCACGTGTACTTTCAGGCGACGCAAGTTCTTTCCATTTGAAGCTGTGGTGTACTGGCTAGACGAAAAAAGTGCATTCTATGTCAAGAAGAATGTATCTATCGCCGTGAAGTGTAATACAAAGTGTCATAAAAATCCTTGTCGAAATATTTGTTCAGGAAAAAAGAGTCCGAATAGTGCATAGATGTAGCTTTCGTTAATCGTGCATTCGCTGCATCCCCCAGCCGAGGGATGACACTGATGAATGCGCGGAGTTGACGCAGGGGAACAACATGACCAACTGGCGAGCCGTCAGCATACATGGCTCGTTTCAATATATGCATCTTGGTTGCAGGGTCAATTACGCCCATCTTCAGGTACCGCACATAACAGAGATATTGATCTCGCCATGATATACGAGAACCTCGCTGGGGGATTGGACGTATGATGAGGCATAGTTCGCAAATTGCATGACCTTGGACAGTGCGTCAACTTGAAATTTCGCACTCATGAAATGAGAGGAAGCTCACCTGTTAAACCTGATTTGGGCCATTCAGACTCTCCATCCACGTTGACAAGAACGGTATCCCGTCGGCCTTTTGGCCACTCAGGACTAGAGGGAGAAGCATGTACAGTTTGCGCTGGCAACACACTGGATTCATGGAACGATGTTTGCTGTAGACGAACTGAATGCCAGACTTGAACGCGGTCAAACGGAAGGGTTGAAGAACGATCAATCAAGGGTCTTATTCTTGGACCGTCCACCCCATGAACTGTTTCCCTGTCCCTGGAGTCACGTTGCAAGAAGTCCGAAAGCACAACATGGAGATTCGGTATGTTAAAATCGCTAGCGACATCCTCAATTTTTACTCCAGTGCGGGACGGATTATAGTTGAGGTGGATGGCAGTGCCGCCGGCGATAAAAGTTCGAGGAGGATGACGTTCTCCACGTGCTGGTTGCAGCGCTTTGTTAAAGTAATTCATGGTGATGCGCGTGTGGGTCATCTCCTCTAAGAGCGTGGTTCGTAGATCATCTAGTTCACTGTCCTCATCTTCCCCTTCATCTTCCTCTGGAACTTCGGGCATGAACTCGGGATCATGGCTCCTGAGTGTTGTAGCAATTGCGAAACGACGCAGCTTCTCCTCACGATCTAGATGACGACATATCTGGGGGTCATAGTCATTATTGTTTGTGCGTCGTGCCGGATCCTTGATTTCGGATACATGCGCATGCTCGGTTGGATCCGCAGACCACTGTATGAGGGCGCCAACTTCGCGCGTGCTGGAAGTGATGCTCTGCAGAAGCTCCAGCTTAGGGATGAACCAATTTTCGATCGGCTTCTTCGCTCCCATTCGTGCGCCCAACGTTATGATAATGTCTTTATTGTCGTGGAAGATCAAGAGGGATTGGTCGATGGACGCCAGTAAATCGTCATCAGGTGCAGGACATTGTGCCAAATACCGTACATCCATCAGGGCACGGATCGCAATTACAAAACGACGAGGGGCGACACCAGATATCAGGCCAACAATGTAGCGCTGGACATCGCGATGGACTCTGCCTGTCACTTGTTTTAATTTCGAGATCCCTTCAGAAAAGTGGCGATAACCTGTGATGGGCTGCAGTATCGAAAAACGGAAATCGAGTTCCTGGCCAACCACCGCGAGACACCATTGAAGGTCATGGTCCCAGAATGCTTTATGCCAGTGGTGAAGAGGCTCTGGCATCAAGAATACTGAGGGATCAGCGAGCGGCCAGTTCTTCCAGAAAGGTGCATGAACGCCATTAAGGCGGTGTTCACCGCATGCACGAAAATAATCCTCGAGGTCATTGGGATCAACCGTTATGCTGGCAAGCTGGTCAAGAGTGATGGAACGTGTACGAGGTGGGTGCCGAAAACTATCCCCGAACTGTAGATACGAAGCCATGGTGAATGGAGAGGTCTTCCCACGCACACATGCAAGTTTAGTTGCCTCTTGGGTGTCAACAATGTACGCCGCAAGTGGGGTAAAACAGTGCCTAACATTCCCCACCGGATCGGACATCATGATACCAATTTCCGCTGCTATCATCAATGGCTTTAGGATGATCGATAGACATTCATGCAATAGGCGGTCTTCAAGCATGCCGCACATTCGTTGATTGGGGTGCAAATATTTCGGAATAGGGAGGAGAGCTGTAAGCATGAAAGCTTTGGATGAAAGCTTGGCGCGCGTACGCATGCGTATGTTGGCAAGGCCGAGAAGAAGCGGATGAGCGATCCTGGCACCGGTCATGGTAGTGATATTTGTCTTATCAGAAGAAAGCACCGTGCCGAGAACTGTAGCGCCTGCGGGAAACTGAGACTGAACGATCATCAGAAACAAGTTTAGTAAATTCAACTTGCACGTACCTGAAGTTTCCATGCAGAATCACCTGTCAGCCACTCCGAATACACCCGTAGAAGCGAGGCAGAAGTTTGGTACACGCGACGAGGGACAAAATCCAGCTTATCGTGAAAAAGAGGGTTACTGAAAAGACTCTCCAAGCAGTCGACGGGATCCCTCCAAAATAGTCGGATGGGAGAGATTGTGGCATGGATTGAGGGGATGATCTGGCATTTCCACCTTGGTCCACTAGGGAGCATCTCAGCACGACTTCGTAATTCTCTAGCATTGCGGAAAGTCAGTTGTAATTTTTGGATCTGATAAAAAATGTATTAGCTTGACACTTCAGAGTTCAAGAGTGTTTGGACAAACCATTGGGAGGTTCAAGAATTCATCGACTGCTGCCATACTGAGGGATGAGCGCAGAAGAAAATTAGCAACTTCCCACTCTTCCTTGGATGCGAAAGGGTAGAATAGATTATCCTTCCTGCATTCCGCATATTCATCGGCATCAAACAGATCCAAAAAGGTCAAGCCATCTTGAGAGTAATAAGCCCCAGCACCTGGATATGTTTCCTCCTCCGACTCCCTGAACGCTCCTGAATCGTTTTCGTTATCATATTGATTTTCATTAGAGAATTGCGGAAAACCGTGAGTATCGTCCGGGTCCGATTCATGTTCGTCACTGGCTTGAGGTGAGACTCGGCGTCGTGGAGATTCTACCTCAGCAAACTGCAAGATATTGACAAGATCATGGACGTAGCTATGGCATGACGTCCGGGGCTGGCTGAGATGGCGAGTGACACTGCTATCCCTAGTGAACGTTTTTCCACACTTTGGGCATACTATTGGTGATGCCATTAAGAGATTCGAAACTTGAGGACGTCCGGAAAATGGATAGTCTGGCCCGGAGTCTGGCGCAGACTCCGGGGGAAAGTCTGGGTCCTAGTCTGGGAGCTGTCAGTCGCTTCGGCGAGATCCGAAGCGGAGTGTAATTCCTAATCGGGAGCTATGGCACGTGATATCGGTCAAGCTCTGATCCCTGTCTTACACAGTGCGTCTTATTTGCGCTTAATGGAGCGGTTCATTTCTACAAGTGCCTCACACTCAAGTGGCCCGCTCCGCAGTGACTCGTTGATTCACGTCGCCATCAATAGTGGAGCGGTTCATTTTTGCGAGTGTAAGCGCCCCCACACTGAACCATGACCCGCCCCGCAGCGAAGCTCTTGTGAATGCAAGCGGTTACAATATGACAGTCAATATCCGAGTCTGAGAGGGGCGCGTATGACGCCTTTGGTACACTCGCCGTGTCACATGTTCTTTGCTTGCATCGTTCACAACAGAAGCATTATTGATTCGCATCGCCATCATGTCAGTCTTGGACTCTTGGTTCAAAATCACACTCCGTTTCAATCCCGGGGCGGCATCAGAGGCTGACCGATGCTCATGTGCCGTAGATCCCGATTAGGAATCACACTCCGCTTCGAATTTGGCCAGAGTGTCCATATCTCTAACGTTCACCGAAACTTACTATTATTTCACACGATCGTGACTGCTTAGAGGTAAAATTCTCACAGCATAAGTCTTTGCTCGCCAAAACCTACCAAGTGACGCACGGGTCTCTGGCCATCAGCTCTAATCATTTCAATTGAAACCCAATCGACGACTGTTGAACATGCCGCCCCAATCACATCCTATCGGTGGGGAAGGTGGTTCGCATGTGCCTATGCGCCTTGTAAGATCTACCCTCTGTTGTTGCGCCGGTTAACTTACCTACCCTTCTCTGGTAGGAGATAGAACCTACATTATTTGATACTGGAGACGGCGACCACTCTGACATCGCCCTCAAGGCGGCCAAGTCAAAACGAAAAGTGTGTGAGGCTGAGAAGTACCTGGCTGATTGCGTTCTGGAACATCAAGCCACGCTTCTCGAACTCTGGCGCCATCGAGTGGAGGCAGCAAATCAACGTTTGTTATCAGCAGATCTCAATGTTGGGCGTATACATACGGAGCGCAAGAAGAGTGGTATCGCAATGTTTACTCAGTCAGAGGGGACAACGGTGAGTCTTTAATGTTTTTCACTATGGCTGGCCTGGTAACATCAAGATGATTGCAGACAGCTTGCCGTTCGCCATTTGCGTAAATCTTCCGGATCCATGTGCACCGTGATGATAGTGAATAGAGTTCATATGAATACATTTATTTGTGCTACAATTGTGACATTTTTTTTCGCTCTGTACCCTTGTGTTCCCTTGTCCGAATTGTATGGCCTTGTAGATGTTTGTGAGGCGTGTGTGACTTGGGGTCTTGTTTGCTTGTACTACCTGTGACATATTGTATGATTCTGTTGTTGTTGTGACACTCTGTCACGAAATCACTAGTTTGCTGATGAGTGTACACTGATGGGATTGTGCAAGGAATCAAGGACTATCATGATGCTTAAGACTACTGGTGCAATGATAAGTAGTATAACAACGGCACTGTACACGTCTGCTCAACACACTCCCTAGTAGG
>Ga0153969_1000338_pt1 | contig 10505 bp, 2 predicted proteins | sample TSGA053MetaG_FD_104702 | JGI IMG/M metagenome (GOLD analysis project Ga0153969, IMG submission 104702) | Attine ant fungus gardens microbial communities from Georgia, USA - TSGA053 MetaG | ecosystem: Host-associated > Fungi > Mycelium > Unclassified | place: USA: Georgia, George L Smith State...
ATAAGTTTAATAGATAACATAAATCGAACAATGGTGATAGAGCATAGAACAGGCAAGCTACCCTAAAACGTTAATAATTGACCGACCCTTAATATCGTAGGAAAGAAATAGATTTTAATAACACCTAAAATAACCTAGCGCTCACATACACATGTAGCATAATTCGAGGAGCCCTACTGCTACTATCATGGAGTAACTCATATATCTCTACTATCAAAGAGCCTATCCAACTTGATAATAAAATCATGTTTCAAATTAAACCGCGATACTGCGCATATTACACTATGTTGACGATGGACTACTCTATAGTGCCGAACCAATAGACTTAACCAACATTTTAAGTGGTATAGTAAAACAAGCGTAAACAGGTCACAGTAAAGGGGGTGAAATAAAAGTAAAGTATTCTGTAGAATGGTAAATCTTTATAAGAACTACTCAACACTATAGTATTGTAATACTGATAAAATATAGAATTATGTGTTTTATTTTATTTATATCATGGAACATCTTGAAGATATTTTTTAATATTTTTTAATACTTATTTGAGGATAATTAGCAAATTTTATAGAATAAGTAATAATACCTTTTGCATCTAAAAACCTCCAAATCAAATAGAAGATTTAGTAAGTGAACAAGGATAAATAATTAAAATTTCTTGACAAACACGATGCAGTTGTAGAAGTTGAAAAGAATGACGAATAAGTCCATTAATAATATTAATAAGTTGAATTATACCTTTATATTTATATAGACGATATTGATATGATTTGGATCCCATTTTATGCGATTTTACTAGTTGATTTTGAATATAACGTAGAAGTGGTAGATCTGAAAAACTTAGAATAAATTCTACACTTGTATTTTCTTTTTTTAAAAAGATTTCCAATTTCATCAATTATACCTGCTACTCAATCACTAAATTTAATAGATGCTGCACTATACTCTCTTACCTTCCTACTAGAATTTTAATAAAACCTTGATGCTTTCCTTATGTTTTCACCTTATTTAATCCATTTTAACTAGATAGGAATACAATTAGTTTGTAATTTATACAAATACCACTTATTAACCTAGTAGAACTAATATTAAACAGATAATTTTAGCTTATAGTGCTGTACATAACCATATTTATATATGCTTAGGACCATAGTATACCAAAATCAAGCAAGATGTAATAAAGATTATGCTCTTCACTAGATTTGGATTGAATAATTTAGATCAGTTTTTACTCTTTAAATTTTAGTTTTATTTTTAACTTTTATAATTAAATATTTTATCGTAATTTCACCATCTACTACATAAACTAGACGAAGAATAGCTGTAACAAAAGTATCTCATAAAAATAGAGGAATTTTTATTTACTGTTAGACCAGGATTTCGCAATATTAACAATTGTAAAAATAAAGTTAATAGCAGCATAAGGATACAGGATTAGAATTTTATTCTCAAATACTATGAATAGGAGTCAAACTAGATAAATTGAATACTAAATTGGGAACGTGTTTGATCAAAGAAAGTTATAAATTCACATTCAAAAGAAATTACTTTTTTATTAATATGGCCGATCTACACCTAGAACTAGATTAACAACAAGAAGAACATGAAAAAGAATAAGAATAAAATTATAAAGATAATAATAGCGTTCATTAATTAAATTATAAAATAGACTAAGACAAAGTAGTGGATAACTATTTACTAGATTATTTCCTTTAATTACGAATATAAGTAATAGAAATACTTAGAATAGCAATTATAGAAATATGATTAGAGGTTACCATTTAATATGATGATTTTGTTGACGAACTACAATGTTTTCACTGTGCTTAAATTACATAAATTTAATATTTTTATTATAAAAACTACCACTAATAACTCTTACTAGAATAAAATTTAGTAAATAATAATCAGAATGTGTACTACTATAGAGAACCATTTGTTTAGCTAAAATTTAACACTTTTTTCTGGATAATAATAGATATCTAATTGGGTACACTTCAAAGGTGAACATTTGTTTTAATCGATATTATTATACTCTCCCAAAATGGATATCCTGTCCATGTGAGTCTGTAATGTTAACAGTTTATTTAAATTATATTTCCATCTTCTCTTTTTACCCTTATATTGCTCCATACATGGATTATGTGTGCGGGTTTCCATTATCTTGTCTGCCATTTTTGTCTTTATTGAGATATCGATGGGTAGTGCAGGAAATCCCGTGCTTACATTATTATTAATTTTACTCTGTTGAGTCTCTATACCTACACAATGGAGTGATAGTCCAAGAATAAAAGGGTCTTCTGGTTATAAATAAGGTTCTGCATCAATAACAAGAGGTTAACTGAGATTAAAAGGGACGAAGGAATAAACAGATGATTAATATCGCTACTAAATAGCACCCAATATTTCAATATTGATAAGTGGTCAAGAAGAATAAGGGACCATTTTCTAAATCCTTTAAGTAGGGTTTGGATGTTACTATCCTCGAGGGTAATAAGATTCGCGATGGTACAAACAGTAGTACTATCCATAATTTAGATGGTGTGAAACCTAAATTTAGTCATGAAACTATATTAAGTATAAGCAGTATACCAAATTTTCTAACCGGGGGAGGATCAATTCAGAGACGATCTTATTCTACCTGAGCAGATGGTATAAAATATCTGGAAGATACGAAAAAAGATTTAGAAGACATAATTACTCCCGTACTTATAAAGAATATAGAGAGTTACAAACAAGATTCTAATACTGTATGAATCTTAGATTAACAAAATAGCAAGGCATCTGGTATAAATAAAGGTATACAAATGTATATCAATCTAACTATATTCTTAATTTCATTAAAGAGTTCTAAAGTCTTTACCAGATATTTAAACGTTAAACTCAATATCTTGGAAATCCAAGATGACATTAACACCATAAATAAGCCAGATAAGGTAACAACTACATTGGAAAAGAATATTAACAGGATAGAATCTTAAATAAAAGATCTAGAACAGATAACAATCACTTCCAATGAACCTATACCTTACAAATTGCGTAATAATTTTCCTAACGTATATTTAGACAGAGTAAATAACCAAGAAGTATGAGCAGAAATTTTAGGAGAAGCGAGAAACAATATGGAAAATCTAATTTACAAAAATTGAGCAGTAGAACTTACACAGAAAAGCATCGGAGTTATAACTCCAAGAATGGACGGAACAAGGTTAAAAGGTATAGGAAAATCCTTTGTCATAAAAGACGGTGCGAAAACGTATTTATCCGAATAATATAAAACTCTTGGAGAGTTAGTATCACTTCCCTCTGGCAAAACAGACCAAAGTATAACCAGAAAAACAAACAAACTCTAGTTGTAGTAAGCGAGGGATAAAATTTATTAACACATCTTAAAACCCCAGAAGGAAAGATATTCCTAACAGAAGTAAAAGAAAAGTTAAACTTGATTAATACGGATCCAGTTAATTATGCAAATCAGAAATACGAAACTGCAATATCCAATAACAATACACTTAAATTTGGATTACTAAAATATATTCGAGAGTCAGGATTAAGCTATTACAAACCAAAAGGCGTACTAAGAGTGTTAATTCCAAAACCCAATGGAAAAGTTAGACCCCTGGGTATCCCCTCTATACATGATAGACCATTCCAAATGTTAATTAAACTAGTTATAGATCCATACCTGGAACGTCTTGGTGAGGAATACTATTTCGGTTTTAGAGCAGGAAGAAAATGTAACCAAATCACCGCTTACATTCATAACCGATTACATTACAATAGATCAAACAGAAAGGTCTCAAAAAGAGATAGACCATACCTAGAAATGAAAGCAAGATCTATAATTCGGGACACCATAGTGGACAAAACATCCCTTTGAATCATAATGACCCCAAAAATAATATACTCGTGAGTATTCCAGGATATGGTGATAATGTTGTCCTAAGAAAAAAGATCCACATGCCTAGATGAGTGTATGAAAAACCCACTAAACCTTAAATAAAAATAATCTATGACACTCAATACATCATAGACGCAGATATCAAAGCTTGTTTCGACAACATAAGTCACAACTGACTAATCGAAAACACAGCGATGCCCACAGGATACGAATACCTCCTGAAAAGACTTGTTAAAAGTAACATCTATGAATAAGTCCCCCAGAGTTTCGTATAATATATATTTAATACCCAAAAGAAATACAAATTAAAATTAGGAAAAGGTGAGAACAACAATGGTATCCCGCAAGGAGGGCTTTATTGATGAATTGAATTTTAGATGGTGTTCAACATCAGATTAAATCCTCAGCTGTAAACCTTGCAAAAATACACAACTTATACAGTACTGACAGATTCACAATGTTGAAGAAAAAAAGAGGAAGAAGAAAACGCCGAGATCTTAACAGACACACAATATATCAATAAGACTAGAATAGAATGATACAACACCACTTGATTCGTAAGATATGCCGACGATTTTATGGTAGGAGTCAAATCCGAGAGCATGGGTAAAGATTTAAAGGACCCCATATCCGAGATACTAAAAGTTAGAGGAGTGGAATTATCCGAAGAAAAAACACAAATTACTCCATGAAAAATGGCTCATAAACTGGATTTCCTTGGATGAATACACCTCCTAATCTAGCCTAAGAAAGCAAAGTGACTTATAAATACAACCAAACATCGACCCGGTAAACTACTCGAGTGAATGGGATCAGACACCTACCCTTCTCACGCATCTACCGCAAAATTTAAGGGAAAACCCGTGACCACCAAACTAAATAATTACAAGGAACTAAATCAAATATTCTCCGAAATCAACTATCTTATCAGAGGTTGAACAATTACTTATCACCTGCCTCTCACCAAATGCAACTAAGAAGGGCAGTGGAGGTATATGTATGAAGAAGAATCAGAAACTTCATAATGAACAAACATCAACATACCTTTCATGACCTTTTCACCGATAATTTATCATTGGAGGATAATAAACCCAGTCTAGAACCTTCTACCATGCTAAAACTGGAACGTATAGAATGTGAGTAGACATTCCAATTATAAATAACCAAAAGCATGGAAAAGAAAGTCTAAGAAAACTTCGATTAATATTATCAACTTGACATAGTTAAACATGGGTAGTATTTGAACATAATTAATTCCCAGTAAACATCTAACTCTTAACTCCATGTTCCTAAATCCAAAGGAATATGTAAAAAGAGCCCTACTTATTGCCAAATTAAGAGGAGACAGTCAAACTAATTTACTGTTCAAACAAGGTAACCGATGCCCAAGTTGTAATAAAATCATAATTGATTGAGACAACCTACTGACTTATAATACCAAGACTTATTCATGGAGGAACAACTAGAAAATAACACAGTAGAAAGTTCAATTATTAAACCTAAAAGGAGTCAAAACAAAACGATAAACGTTTTAGACAGTAGAGGATCGAACTGAATTAGATACTCCCAAATAGAGCACATATTCCGAAAATCAACGCAGGTAAACTTCATTATTTAGGTTAACTCCTGAACCATCAGGGAAAGTTTCAAGTGCTTTATAAATCTTGTCACGTGACGAAAAGTCAAGAAGATTATGAATTCCTGAAACAATAAAGGAAAATCAGAAAACCTTGTTGCCCAATAAACTATCGATTTACTCAGAACTGGAATTAAGAACTGCCACATTTCAAATTGTAATAGAACTCTATAAAATCGGTCTAGTAAGTAATCTCGATAAGGGAATACCCGCTAAACTGCTTAATATATCTAAGAAAACCCTTAAAATTCTTAAAAAGAAATAAAAGTCATACATTTTGGTAAAGAGCCTTATCCTCGATAGGGGAGGGGAGGGTTCGAATCTGTTGCGGGCTCTGCACTTTTAAAAATTAAAAAACTAAATCCAAATAAAAAGAATGACAATGTTAGCCTTTTATCTGCTACCTTCGGTATTAAGTTTTATATAAATGTGCAATAAGCAATAAAAAATTGGTGGTTACAATAGACCTGCATTATTTTCATTTGCTATTAATAAATTAATAATAATAATAATAGTCCAACTTTCATAAATTTTAAAACCACTGAAATACTGGTTCCTTTGGTTTACTTTTTACACCAAGTAAATACGATTAACATTTCTAATTTTACAAATACTTTTCAACCCAGTTTAGGAGTTAAAAATTTAGTACAAACATTTCAAATAAAATTATTAATTTTAATGAGGCTGATTTAACTTATGTTTCACTGCAAGAAATGAATAAAATTTATTGGTTTTAACAGGAAATCCTTTATTTATAAATATTAAGATCTTTTGATGGGCATAATTAAAAATAGAGTTAAAAGTTCTAGTAATGAAAATTTAAGCTTAATAAATTAGCACTAGCACTATACAAAAGTGGGTACACTATACGATATAAGAACGGTGAAAAAAATACAAATAAGACACAAAGAACATTAAAAAGTTAATAGTGTTTTAAGGAAAAATATTTAATAAAATCGACAAAGATTAAAAAACATAGGGTGAAATATTACAAAGTTGTTTAAATAAGAATAATTTAATTAAAAATATTTATCAATTTAGACACTATTCTCAAGTGTTTCTACAAAACTATAAATAATAAATTCTAATTCTTTTGTTTTTTAAAGTTTCTACGTTTTCTAAATGTACATGGATTTCTCTGTTCTGTATGGCTAATGTTAGTAATACAAAGCTATTTATTTAAATTTAAAAATATTATAATAAAAACAGTCAAGTTCAGAAGATGTAATAAATAAGTAAAAAGGTAGTTAAGAATAGTAAACTTATAATTACTTTCCATATAAATGATGCTTGTACAAACAGTGTAATGAGGCTAAGATTATCATTAAATTTTAATATTAATTTAAATTGTTTGAATATGTTTGTAAGAGCTGTCTGTACTTTTTGTAAATAATTTTTAGCGATAAGAACCGTATTTGAATATATAAATTTATTATTGTTTTCAGCAGAAATAGTTTTAGTAATTTTATTTACATTATTTAATTCATCTTTGATGAAAAAGGAGCTAACATTGCTACTCAAATTGCTGTCCTTTGAAAAAATAGATAGACCTTTTAGTGTAAACTCGCTGTCTACGTTTTCTATTATTAGTTTTTTCCAATTAACATTAAAGGTATTTCTAGAAACAGTAACATTTTTTCCATTAAGAAGTGTTAAAAAATCATTTCAATTTAGTTTACTTGGTTTAACACCACTAGACTTAATAATAAGTTGTTTACTATCATTATAGAATGCGTATAATTTAGTTCTAATAAAAATAGCTTTTGTAATAATATGTTCTAACTTGAACTGTCCAATTTCAGAAGATATAAACATAGGATCTAAAGGTTTAGTAAGAATTACACTATCAGTATCAGAGTAAACACAAAGATTACCTTCAATATTTTTATGTTTATTAATAGACATTCTAGCATATGCTGTCATAGCAGCGGCAATAGGAATAGATGAAAAAGTACCTCTGCTTTTATTTAATTTTCTTAATTCTCTCTCATTGGCTGGATATTCAGTGCTTTTGTTATAAAATTTTCTTAAAGTTTCATTAATTCTACCACTATACTTAATCATCATAGACTCTTCGTTAACATCAGAAAAAAGAGAAATATTATAATTTTTGTCGTATTTTTTGAATTCTGATTTTTTAATTAATTTTAGAGTACTAAATACATCTTTCATACCGAATTTTCCCCCGAATGCATTTAACATAATTTTAACAAGATATCTTGTAACGGGATCTTCAGCATTTTTCTTTTGAGAATAAAGTTCTAATATGTATTCTTTAAATACATCAGTTCCTCTTTCAAACTGCCATCCGTAATTCATTTTGAAACTATATCCATCATGAATAGCAGATTTAATTTCCTCAGAGAATATTCATCTTTTGAATGGTGTTTTAGGATTAGAGATAGAACCATCCTCATGTCTACATTGAATATATAACTGGCTTAGACTGGCATTTGTAGGAGGAATAATTGTACCGTAACAGAATCCAAAGAAACTATTTAAATCAGTTGAATTAGTAAACACAGGGTTACCAACAGGCATATCGTTAAGCATAGCATTAGGGTATTGACTATTCATATCATATACAAACAAATCATTAAGTATTTGACCTTTTAAATTATCAGGTACATAAACACCTACATTACCACCGAAATATGCTTGCCTAATTTGTTTTTCTGGCAATCCTTTAATAACTTTAATGTTATGTTCTTCATTATAATATTTAGCACCGTAAACACCCAGACTAAAAGCTGGTAATGTCAAGTAATCGGTCATATTCATATTATACTTTTGAAAGAACTCTTTACTTGATAACAGAACAACTTTTAATAATCCTTCTACATCTGCACTTAAATAGTCTAAGACTTCTTCTTGTAATTTTCAATTATTAGCAGGGATCAAATCATACTCTTTTTGATTTATTTCATAATATTTAAATTCAGGTTTAGTTCCTTCATAAAATAAATTATCTTTATTAATAAATCTATATGGAAGAACCCCTTTGAAAATATCACATTTATAAGCATTCAATAATTTATCCAATGAAGAAGGTAACATTAAATAAGAATCCAATATTTTGATACTATTTTTAGTATTAAGATCTTTGATCTGCATTTTAACTAAGGTATTATCTTTGAAAAAAGTATTAATTTTGTATTTACTGTCATCACATAAAGCCTTTAAAAGGAATAATCCATCAAATCTACCCATATTATGAGCATATAAAGTATATTCCACACTTTTATAACCTCTAGCCGGTTTACATTCATTAATTTCGCTGAATAAAGAATCAATAAATCTTAATACGAACATTTCACTAGTTTCCTCTGGTTTAATATATAAATAATCTCTACTTGAATATTCTTCATTATTAATTGCTCATCCTCCTGCAAATACAATTTGTTTTCCACGTCCATTACCATTTTCTCCATAAGTTTCAAAATCTAAACCACCAATGTTTGTATTTCTTACCAATGTTAAAGAATCAACATGCATATTAGGAAAATTATACATTAATTCCACATGGTCAACCTTACCATTTATAAATACTAATTTGTAATCTTCATATTGTCTAATAAAATTATTTAAACCGGGTAATTCAGTACTTTCTTCAAATGAAATATTATTTTTAATATCTTTTTCAGGTATAGAACTAATATCTGTAAATTTTATACCAATATTATTTATACTTGTAGATTTTGTACCAGAGTCACAAGGTAAGGCATGGATTTTATTTCCATTGTTATTATTAATATTATTAATATTATTAGAATTTGTATTCAATTCTCCTGTTACTGATTTTTTAATTGAATTAGGAGATTCACTTATGTTATTATCTACAAAATCTTGATTAGTAATATCAAACAACATAATATCATTAACTAGGTATCCATTATTATTAACAGTGTGTTTTACACCTAATACGTATATATTATTTAAATTATCAACATATTTATAGAAGGTTCTGTCTGACTTATTAAGATTAGATAAAGGAAATTGACCATTTAAACAATATTTATTCAATTCTGTAAAACTGATAATATCACCATAATTATTCATTGGTATATTTTTAAGAAAACTTAATCCTATATTATCCATATTAATTTTATTAAGTAATGAATTTTCATTCAAATAATTATTACTATTACTATTACTATTACTATTAATATTATCATGTATTAGTGGAGTATTTTTTTGAATATCTTTATTTAATAAGTCAGTTAAAGCGTTTTTACTTAAATTAAATTCACTATCGTTTAACCAAACTCTATAAACTAAAATAACCTCTGTATCCATAGCATCAAAATGATATTTATTAATTAAAGTATTTAACTTAGCTAAATAATTAGTAACTAACGTTTGAACATTAACATTATAATTATATTTAAGACTTTTAGTATCACTATATGATACATTATCTTCAACTTCACCATCTCAAATACTTCCAACTAATAAAACAGAATAATTTTTATCCTTATCAACTCCTTGTAAGAAACCTAGTATTTTCTGACTCATAATATTTCTATCTAATAAATCAATAGCAAGACCTAAATTAAACAATTTATCATAACTTTTGATTCCTCCAGTGACTAATTTTTGAATATTTTTAATATCTTTTAAACTCTGATTATTATTATTATTAATATTATTATTATTATTATTAGTATTATTAGTATTAACTTTTACAGGAACATTATTCAATGTTTGATTATTCATAATTTTATTAAAAATATTATTATTTTTCTGAGTATTCTGACTATTCTTAATATTAGTTAATAATTTATTTATTTTATTAATAGAAATTTTAGAAACCTTAGACTTCTTAGACTTCTTAAAAAAGAAAAGAAAAGAAAGAAAGCTTCAAAGAATACCAGAGATTCTAAAAGTGTATTAAATAAATTAATATGTTAGACACTATCATTAACAGAAATTTTTAAAAAAAGTATTTAAATTTTAGCTCTTTGGCAAGGG
>Ga0153969_1000347_pt1 | contig 10461 bp, 9 predicted proteins | sample TSGA053MetaG_FD_104702 | JGI IMG/M metagenome (GOLD analysis project Ga0153969, IMG submission 104702) | Attine ant fungus gardens microbial communities from Georgia, USA - TSGA053 MetaG | ecosystem: Host-associated > Fungi > Mycelium > Unclassified | place: USA: Georgia, George L Smith State...
ACATATGTGCCGGGGAGCAACTGACGCTCCGGATTCGGAACCCGCGCGCGCAATGCAACGGCGCCGGTGGCAGGATCGACCACGTCACCCGAAAAATCCAATACGCCCATGTGCGAATAAGGCGTGCCATCGGGCAGCATGACCTGAACTTCCTGCTGCCCGCTGTCACGGCCCTCGCGCGCTTTGCGGATCTGATCCAGTTCTGAAACGCTTAGCGAGAAGTTGACGTACAACGGATCGATCTGATCGATCGTCGTCAACAACGTCGCGTTGCCCTGTCCGACCAGCGCCCCTTCCGTGACCTGCTGTTTGCCGGCACGCCCTGCGATCGGTGCACGCACGCTGGCATAGCCCAGATTGATCTGCGCGGACTGCACCGCGGCGCGGGCTGCTTCGACGGTGGCCGCGCCAGTGCGCTCGGCGGCTAGTGCATTGTCGTAATCAGCCTTGGCAATAAATTTCTGCGGCAACAAGCTGCGCGCGCGATCAGCGACCGCCTTGGCGTTGACGTGAGTCGCCTCTGCCTGAGCCAATGCGCCCTGGCTTTGCGCCAGTGCCGCTTGCAGTGGCGCGGGATCAATGACGAAGAGCAGCTGACCTCGAGCGACGTCGCTGCCCTCTTGATACGTGCGACGCTGCACGACCCCGGGCACACGGGCACGCACATCGGCGCTGCGAAACGGCGCCAGCCGCCCAACCAAATCCTTGCTCAGCGCGATGTCCTGTGGCTGGAGCGTGACCACACCAACCTCTGGCGGTGCTGCGTTCGCCGCAGCGGCTGCCTTGTCTGACCCATTTGCCGATGGCGGGTCATCACCACAGGCCGTCGCAAGAATTGCGACAGCCACGCACAGAATGAAGAATTTACCTGCCTGCATGGATGGCATGGAGTTAGCTCAATTACTATACTGTGCAGTGTAGCTATATTCGTGACCAGTCAACCGTGCCGGAAGTCAGGCGCGCTGCGTCGCACCTGCCATCGCTTTCGAAGGATTTCCCTATGGTGGTTCCCTCCAAGCCGAAGCGCGCGCCTTCCACGCGCCTGCGCATGATCTTGATGCTGATCGGCGTTCTGGTCTTATTCGGTGGCGTATTCGCTGTCAAAGGCGTCTTCACTGACCAGACTAATCAGTTTTTCGACAACATGCCGCAGCCGCCGTCGGTGGTGAGTTCCGCGGTGGCGCGCATAGAGCGCTGGAGCGATGACGGCAAAGCGGTGGGCACCTTGGCAGCGATTAATGGTACGGAGGTCACCACAGAAGCTGGCGGTGTGGTCCGCGCGATCGAATTCCAGGCAGGGCAACCGGTCAAGGCCGGGGCGGTGCTAGTGCGGCTGAACACCGCAAACGAGGAAGCAACCCTGCGCTCATTGGACGCCGCGGCCAAACTCGCCGCGGTGCAGCGCGATCGCTGGAACAAACTCGCCCAAGATCAGTTGGTATCCCAGGACGACGCGCAGCAGCGCACCACCAATGCCGCTACCGCCCAGGCGCAGGCTGACGCCCAGCGCGCGCTCATTGCGCAGAAAACCATCCGCGCGCCATTTTCCGGCGTGCTCGGCATCCGCAAGATCAATCTTGGGCAGTTCATCAGCCCGGGCAGTCCGATCGTAAGCCTGCAACAACTCGACCCGATCTACGTCAATTTCGCCCTGCCCGAGCAATACGCAGGCAAGTTGCGCGAGGGCGCCATGATCAGGGCCACCGTGGATGCGCTTCCAGGACAGTCCTTTGAGGGCCGCATCACCGCTGTTGATCCGCAGGTCGACGTCAACACGCGCAACTTCACCGCCCAAGCCACACTGCAGAACCCTGAAGGCAGCCTGCGCCCTGGCAGCTTCGCCAACGTCAGTTTCGATCAAGGCGGTGAGCGCGACGTCGTCGTGATCCCGCAGACCGCGGTCAGCTTCAATCCTTACGGCAATGCGGTGTTCGTGATTTCCAAGACCAAGCGCAAGGAGGGCGAAGTCGATATGCAGGGCAAACCGGCCACAGGCGACAAGCTCGTCGTCATCCAGCGTTTCGTCAACACCGGCGCGACCCGCGGCGATCTGATCACGATCACCAAGGGTCTTAAACCGGGAGAACAAGTGGCCACCAGCGGCCTGCTCAAGCTGCGCAACGATGCAGAAGTGGTGATCAATAACAAAGTGCAACCCAGCGCAGACATACAGCCCAAAACCGAGAACCGTTGACCGCGCAGGTCACTCGGCAACGCGGTTCGAACTCACCCCGACCCTCTACCGCAAGCGGAAGAGGGGGAGACCATAGCGATGAAATTTACTGACATCTTTGTCAACAAACCGGTCCTGGCGACCGTGGTCAGTCTATTCATCCTGATCCTCGGGCTGCGTGCATATACCGAATTGAACGTGCGCCAGTATCCGGAAATGCGCAATGCGGTGGTCACCGTCAGCACCACGTACTTTGGCGCTGATGCTGATCTGATCCAGGGCTTTATCACCACCCCGCTGGAACGCGAGATCGCAAGCGCAGAAGGGATCGACTATATGACCTCCACCAGCTCGGCGGGGGTCAGTCTGATCCAGGCATACATCCAACTGGACGCAGATCCCAATGAGGCGTTGACCCAGATCTCGGCCAAAGTCAACAAACTGCGTGGACAGCTGCCACCGGAGTCACAGGATCCGGTGATCGACCTGCAACAAGGCCAGCAGTTCGCGGCGATGTATCTGAGTTTCGCAAGCCAGACGCTCAATGACAGCCAGATCGCCGACTATCTGACCCGGGTAGTGCAGCCTAAGCTGATCACAGTCGATGGCGTCCAGCGCGCGGATATCTATGGCGCCGGTACATTCGCCATGCGCGTATGGCTCAAGCCCGAGCGCATGACCGCGCTGCAGGTGACTGCTGGCGATGTATCCAATGCGTTGCAATCCAACAACGTGTTGGCCGCGATTGGTTCGACCAAGGGCCAGATGGTGGCCATCGACATGACCACGCGCACCGATCTGCGTAATGTCGAAGAGTTTCGCAATCTGGTGATCCGAGAACAAGGCGGCGCGATCGTCCGCTTGGGCGACGTAGCCGACGTGAACCTGGGATCGGAGAGTTATGGCACGTCGGTGCGTTTCAACGGCCAGAACGCAACCTTCGTTGGCTTATTCGTGGCACCGGACGCCAACGCACTGGATGTGATCAAGGATGTACGCAAACTGTGGGACGAGCAGATCGTGCCGCAAACACCAGAAGGCGTCACCGCCTCGATCTCCTACGACAGTACCAAGTCGATCCAGGATGCGATCAACGAGGTGATCCGCACGATCATCGAAGCGGTCCTGATCGTGATCGTGGTGATCTATCTGTTCCTCGGATCACTGCGCAGCGTGCTGATTCCTGCGGTAACCGTGCCGTTATCGCTGATCGGCGGATTGTTCCTGATGATGCTGATGGGCTTCACCATCAATCTGCTGACTCTGTTGGCGATGGTGCTGGCGATCGGCATCGTGGTGGACGACACCATCATCGTGCTGGAAAACGTCCACCGCCATATCGAAGAAGGCATGTCTCCCTACGATGCCGCGATCAAGGGCGCGCGCGAGTTGGCGTGGCCGGTGGTGGCGATGACCACAACCCTGGTCGCGGTTTATCTCCCGATCGGTTTTCAGGGTGGCTTGACCGGCGTGTTGTTTACCGAGTTCGCCTTCACACTGGCAGGCGCAGTGCTGCTATCAGGAGTGATCGCACTCACGCTCACGCCGATGATGAGTTCCAAGATCCTCAAGCCACGCAGCGCGGGCGGCAAGGGCAAATTCGAAGCCTGGTTGGACCGGCGGTTCGAAAGCTTGCGAAGTGCCTACCAGCGCAGGCTGCACGGTTCACTACAGACCAAGTCGGTGCTTGCGGTGTTCGGCGCCATCGTGCTGGTCAGTTGCGGATTTTTGTATATGACCGCACCCAAGGAACCGGCGCCGATCGAAGACGAGGGGTTCATCTTTTTCATCGGCCAAGCCGATCCCTATGCCACCTTGGATTATGTTGAGCGCTACACCGAGCAGATTTACGGGATCGTGAAAGAGATCCCGGAGATCCAGGAGTTATTCGTGTTCAACGGGGGGTTCGGCTTCAGCGGCGGCGGCGCCAGCCCGCAGGCGATGGCCGGTTTCGTGCTCAAACCGTGGAGCCAGCGCGATCTTTCAACTAACCAGGTTTTGCAGCAGAAGCTGCAACCGCAGATAGCGCAGGTAGCGGGCCTGAACGCCTTTGTGATGGTTCCACCCTCTCTTCCCAGTGCCGGCGGCGACGGCGGCGGAGAATTCGTCATCGGCGGCATCAGTGAATTGAGCCAGCTCAATGAGCTCGCTGGCCAGATCTTGCAAAAGGCGATGGACAGCAAGCGTTTTATCTTTTTGGACAAGGACCTGAAAATCGACAAGCCCAGAATCGAGGTCGACATCAACCGTGATAAGGCCGCGGCACTGGGCATCGATATGCGCACACTGGCCGCGGACATGGCCGCGATGCTCTCGGGCGGTTATACCAATTTGTTCGCGATGCAAAACCGCTCGTATCGCGTGATTCCCCAAGTTCAACGCAGCGATCGGCTCAACGCCAGCGATCTGGACAACTATTACACGCGCACCCGCGACGGTCGGCTGATTCCGCTTTCGACCATCGTCACGCTCAAGGACAGCACCCAACCGCAGGCGCTCAAACGCTTCCAGCAACTCAATTCGGTTTCGATCACGTTTGCGCCACGCCCAGGGGTGACTAAGGGAGAAGCGCTGGAAATCCTGGATCAGGCAGCACGGGAAGTCTTGCCGCAAGGGTTCTCGGTCGATTATTCCGGCGAGTCGCGCCAGTTCAAGCAGGAGGGGACTGCGATGCTGGTGACGTTGGCGCTCGCGCTGGTGGTGATCTTCCTGGTGTTGGCCGCGCAGTTCGAGAGCTTCCGCGATGCGGTGATCATGCTGCTCACCGTGCCGATGGCGATCTGTGGGGCATTGTTGGCACTCAATGTGCTGGCGCTGGTGGAGGCGGTGCTGCAATTTAGCGGCGCCAGTGCCTTCCCAGGCATGAGTATCAATATCTACACCCAAGTCGGCTTGGTGACCTTGGTGGGCGTGATCTCTAAACACGGCATCTTGATTGTTGAGTTTGCCAACAAATTGCAGATCAACGAAGGCATGAGCAAGCGTCAGGCAATCGAAGAAGCCGCGTCCATCCGCCTGCGCCCGGTATTGATGACCACTGCCGCCTTGGTGTTCGCGATGATCCCGCTGCTGATGGCCAAAGGCCCAGGCGCGGCATCGCGCTTCTCCATGGGTGTGGTGATCGCATCGGGCATGACCATCGGCACCTTGTTCACCTTGTTCGTGCTGCCGGCGTTCTATCTCTATCTAGCACGCGATCACGCACAAGACCGCGGGAAAACGGCGCGCAACGAAAACGCAGAGGATGGTTATGGATCGTTGCCGCCATTGGAGCCACAGCGCGGCTAACCATCGCGCTGCGCGCAAGGCGGCAGCACCGATTCGATCTCCACAAAGCGAGCCAGCACATGCGCAGGAACACCCGGCGCGTGTGCAACGATGCCGAGGCACGGCGCCGGCAAAGCCGCGCGCAGTAAGTCAACGTACGCGTCCGCGCGATCGAACGACGGGTCTACGCGATTGCCAACCCAGCCGAGTAGCCGGCAGCCGTCCGCGGCGATTGCGCGCGCAGTGAGTCGCGCGTGGCTCAGGCAACCCAGCCGCAAACCCACGACCAGCACGACGTCGGCGGCGATCGCGCGTACCAGTTCTGCCTGCTCAAGTGTGTCTGCCAACGGCGCGGCCCAGCCGCCGACGCCTTCGACGATCACCATGTCTGCCTGCGCCGTCAGCCGCGCATGTGCCGACAGCATCGGCGCTAACGCTACCGCCACGCCGGCCTCGCGCGCGGCCAGTTGCGGAGCGGTCGCCGCGGGCAAGGCGAACGGGTTGGCGTCGTCATAACGCGGCATCGGGTCACTTGCCGCAATCAATGCCAGCGCATCGTCATTGCGCCATCCATCCGCTGTGTGTTCGCAGCCGCTGGCCAAGGGCTTCATCCCGATCGCAAGCAAGCCTGTTGCACGCAACGCCTGCAGCAATGCCACCGCTGCTACAGTCTTGCCGATGCCGGTATCGGTGCCGGTCACAAACCAGCTGCGGCTCATGCTGCAACCGCCAGCATCACCTTGCACTGACGTTCGCGCCGCGTATGTGCGAATCCAGTCACCTTACCCGTTCGCCACGCGACCCGAAAGCGACGTCCGCGCGAGTCTGGCGGTCTGAACCGGGCATCATTGTTCCGTGTAAGAATGTGAGCACTGTTACACTCGGACGATGTTCAACGCGACCAGTTTAAGCGGCAGCAAGCCCGAACAATACGCCCAGCTACTCGAGCGAGCTGAAGCACTGCTAGCCGGCGAAGGCGACCGCATCGCCAATGCCGCCAATCTCTCCTCCCTGATTTACCACACGCTGCCAGAGCTCAACTGGGTCGGATTTTATTTCTTCGACGGCAGCGAGCTGGTGGTGGGACCATTCCAAGGCTTGCCGGCCTGCGTACGCATCAGCCTTGATCATGGCGTGTGCGGCGTAGCGGCGCGGACCCGTCAGACGCAGAGAGTGGACGATGTGCATGCATTCCCCGGGCATATCGCCTGTGATTCGGCCAGCAATTCAGAGTTGGTGATACCGCTGCTCGACACGAATGGCGCTCTGCTTGGGGTATTCGATCTCGACAGCCCGCGCTTGGCGCGCTTCGACGTCGACGATCAGGCTGGCCTCGAAGCGCTCGCGGCTACGTTTATACATTCATTGCTTCCCGAGCGAGCCGGCTTTAGTGAAGCCCGTCCTAGTCAAGCCCGCTCTAGCCAAACCGGCGCTAGCCAAGTCGGCTCTAGCCAAACCGCCTCCAGTCCGGCCGCTCCAATCAGCTCCTGAGCCTTTTCGAATGACTGCCACCGACAAGCTGCGCAATGTAGGTCCCAAAGGCGCCGCCTGGCTGCGACAAGTTGGCCTGCGTACTCGCGCCGACCTGGAAGCCGCAGGCACGGTGGATGCATTCATACGGGTCAAGCGCGCCGGCTTCAAGCCGAGCATGAATCTGCTTTACGCGCTAGAAGGGGCGCTGAGGGATTGCCATTGGCAAGAGGTCCCGCAAGCTCGGCGTGAGCAATTGGTCGCAGAGGCTGAAGCAGCGATCGCCCAATTGCAGCCACCGCGCGGGCGTCCGGCGGCAGCGCCGGTCACCACCACGATCATGCAGATAGACGCTGTGCAGATAGACGCTGTGCAGACAGACGCTGTGCAAATAGACGCCGTGCACACAGACTCTGTACACGCAGATCCCACACAGGCGGACCCTGAGCCGATACCGCCATCGGCTGATCCTTCCGATCCGGACACGCGCAAGGATTGAAGCAGTGTGGTCGACCCGGCAGTCGCTGCCGACCGATCACCACTATCGAAGCCGTTGATACGTTACCGTGGATACATCAACGCGTCGGCCGCGCGCTCAGCACCTGTTGGCCGTCGCGCAATCCCTCCGGCTGCAACGCCTCCCGACGCACATCTCGATACCAGCCGCTGCGCTCTAATGCACGGATGAAGGCGCGCTGCGCCGCATCGCCCGACGATTGCACATGGATCACCAAGCGTCCCTCGCGCAGCGCCAAGTCGCCAATCTGCACCCCGGATGGCGCCAGCGATTCCAGACTCGGGTGGTAACGCCCGAACACGGTGATCGCGGTGGGATCGGGCGGTTCGGGCTCAGGCCGTTGGCCGCGATCATCTGAACCTGCCGCGCAACTGCCGGCAAGCAGCAACAAGACCATCACCACCGCACTACGCATCAATTGCATGACCCATCGATCCATTTGATTTGTACGACAGCTGACAGACGATCGTTTGGGACAGATACCTTTATCGCCGCGAAAACGTCGCGCGATAAGCGCTAGGCGTGGTGTCCAGGCGCTTGCGGAAATGGTGGCGCAATGTCATCGCAGTGCCGATGCCAGCCTTGGCGGCGACTGTATCCACGCTCCAATCGGTGTCGACCAAAAGATCCTGGGCAAGTTTAATGCGTCGTTCGATCAGCCAATCGGCAGGCGATACGCCAGTCGCCTGACGAAATCTGCGCAGAAAATTGCGTTCGCTCATATTGACCCGCCTAGCCAGGCCTGAGACCAGATGCGGCTGATCCAGCCGAGCCATGAGCCACTCCATCAACACCGCAAGAGTATCGGTTGCAATGGTCGGCACCGGCCGTTGCACAAACTGGGCCTGTCCGCCGCGACGATGGGAAGGGATCACCAATCGACGCGCGACCAAGTTCGCTGTCTCGCCGCCGTAATCCCGACGCACCAGATGAAGCAGCAAATCCAAGCCAGCAGCACTGCCGGCTGAGGTCAGGATACGACCACTGTCGACATAGAGCACATTCGGGTCGACATCGACGGCAGGAAAGCGATCCTGGAGCAACTGCGCATAGCGCCAGTGGGTGGTCGCTTTGCGACCATCCAAAAGTCCTGCTGCGGCGAGAACGAATGCACCGGAACAAATGGATAGCACTCGCGCGCCCCGTTGATAAGCGCTTCTGAGCGCTATCAGCAATTTCGGCGGCACCGGCGTGTCGACTTCTGCCCACCCGGGAATAATGATCGTGCCTGCACTGATCAGGCGGCTCAACGTGGTCGTGGGTTTGAGAATTCCACCATGCTGAGTCGGAACCGCCCGATCTGCAATCGAAGCGGTGTCAAAGGTGTACCAACCTGCCCCGACTTCCGGTCGCTTCAGACCGAAGACCTCGGCAGCTTGCGAGAACTCGAATATGCATAAATCAGGATAAATCAGGGCGACAACGCGTTTGTTGCGCAATCCTGGACTAGCAGAGGGTTCATTAGCGAACTTCCCCATACCAACTGATCGTTTTCGCATTGTCTGATTTTGATCGAATATTGGCAATTACGCCAGTGTCGCCGGGTCTCCCAAGTGCGCACAATGCGGCTTGCATCTTGTCGGAAACCGGACCATGAACAATCACGTCACCGATATCGCCGTCGCATCCTCGCCCATCGCGATCGAGCATTTCCGCGCGGTATTGGCGTTTGAAACCGACTGTTGGGATACTCACCATGCCATGCAAAGCGGGTCGCCAGGCTTTGTTCTGCTCGATGTCAGAAGTCCACTGCTCTATTCTCGGGGCCATATCTCTGGCGCCATTAACTTACCGCACGGCAAGATCGTCGCGTCCAAGCTCGCGCAATGGTCTGCGCAGACTTTGTTCGTCACCTATTGCGCCGGCCCGCATTGCAACGGTGCAGCGCGCGCCGCATTGCGCTTGGCCGAGCTCGGTCGCCCGGTCAAGCTCATGGCCGGCGGCATCACCGGTTGGCTGGATGAAGGGTTTGAACTGATCCGCAGCATGGCGTAATCAATGCGCCATAAAATACGCGCTTACGCGCATCGCCTGTCGCGGAACATTTTCTACTAACGGCTGGGGACGGAAAAAAAGTTTGGGTATAGGTGACAAAATAGTTGGGGTAATTCCCCGAAAGGCTATTAGACCACCACCCCACGCATCCACGATGGCCGTGAATCCAGCGAGTGATCTTATCCAAGATCCGGGTCATCCAATTGCTCACGCCAAGATTACGGTGGGTCGACGAGGTCACGACGTAGTCCTCATCTCCCTTAAGCAAGGTCTGAACAAGCCGCTGCGTTGATCGATGTCTCCGGACAAATCATCGCGAGCCGCATTCTGATTCGCACGTATTTCTCCTGTAGGCCATTTCAGGCCGGAGCTGGCTGCAAAACCCCGTTCCTTGCGTTCTTCGGACACACCTTGCCTGTCATCGCCAGTCATCGCTTGCGCGCCATCCACAAGTTCGACAGCGCAAACAGCACGTTCAACTGGGCGCCGTTCTTGGCCAGTCCGCGGTAGCACACCTTCGTATAGCAGAGCTGCCGCTTGATCAACCGGAACGGGTGCTTGACCCGCGAGCGCACCTTGGCGATCAGATGCTCGATGAATGCGCTGACATCCTTTAGTTCGCCATACGGCAAGGCCTTCCACGACATCACCTGCTCCATCTCCAACAGCAATACTTCCCGGCAGGTCTACTTGCGCTTGCCGGCCTGCTCGGCGTCGGAAAATCTCAGTTGCGTCATCGCCGAGTGCCTTCGATCAGATGCTGATAGTGTCGATGATCAGACGGAGTTGTTCAGACCTTCGTTAGCGGCTGTAGATCATACGGCCACCGCAAGACAATACGCACAGCTCCCAATCTGACGTGCAAGGGCCATACTTCGGCGCAAAATTGTGACAACTTTGAGTTTGAGGCATTTGCGCTGCAATACAGCGATCATCGGTACTGCCAGCTTGACGAGAGCAAGCTTGCTCTGGGTTCTGCTTGCCTGAATTACACCCGTCGGTCTTTAGACTAGCTTCCGTCTGAGCCTCGCGATCACAC
>Ga0153969_1000349_pt1 | contig 10452 bp, 3 predicted proteins | sample TSGA053MetaG_FD_104702 | JGI IMG/M metagenome (GOLD analysis project Ga0153969, IMG submission 104702) | Attine ant fungus gardens microbial communities from Georgia, USA - TSGA053 MetaG | ecosystem: Host-associated > Fungi > Mycelium > Unclassified | place: USA: Georgia, George L Smith State...
AGCAACTGCTTCTATTGCTTGTTTAATCACATCTTTTAAGTGATATTCATCAAAAACTTTAATCGCTTCAATTGTTGTACCACCTGTAGTAGCAACCTGGTTTTGTAGCATTTCTAAAGATGTTGAACTATTACTAATATTTGCAGCAACACCAAGTAAAAGATTAGTAATAATTACTTTACTATCTGCTTCACTAATGTCATCAACGATTGCTAACTTCATTAATGGTTGTAATCAGTAATACAAATAGGCACTAGCACTACCACAAATGGCAATGAAAGTATGAATTTGTTTTTCAGATAAAACAATTGTTTTGCCTAATCATTTAAAAAGATTTAATGCTTCTTTATTAGCATCTTTTGATCCTTCTTTTGTTACCATTGTCATTGATTGATTATATTGAACAGAAGTATTTGGCATGACTCTTGTCACTGAACAAGTAGGAAAGATTGCTTTTAATTGTTTTAAGGTAATACCACTAGCAACTGATAAAATCATTTGTTTTTTAAAAGTTGCTTGTAACTTACCTTTTAAATCAATAATATTTTGTGGTAATAAAGCTAAAATTATTAAATCGCAATCCTGGATAAATTTTCAATCTTGACTAACTAAAAACCCTTCTTTTTTAAAAACTTGTTGACTTTCATTACTATTAACAACAATTTTAAAATCAGACCTTTGATATTTCTTACTATTTATTAATCCATTAATAATACTTTTACCCAAGTGTCCTGCACCCAAAACTCCAATTGTCATCTTTGAAATAAGCTCCTTAATTTAATTAATTATTTAAATTTTATCATAAAGAAAATTAAGAAAAACAATAAAAAAATCCTTTCTTAAAGAAAGGATTTTCTAATTAATAATTTTGAAGACCTTCATAAGGTTTATTAAAAAGATGTTTTAAATACTCATTTACTTCCATACTTGATTTTGGTTTTTTTATATTTTTTGGAAATTGAACAGTTAAATTTTCTCTTAAATTATTTCCATCAAAATTTTTTAATTTTCACTCATTCTTTATTTTTGTTTGTTTTTTAGATATGTGATAATTATAAATATAATCATAAATCTCATCTGTCATCTTTTTATTTGCTATTAAACATAAAGAAAAAATTCATTTTTCAACAACAGGTTTATAATAAGGTGATATCAACATTATTTTTTCAAGTTTACTTAAATCAGTAGGTAAGTCTTGATTAATAGCATCTTTTGATTCCACACTTTTAACCTTAAAATTAATAACTAAATTTGCCCCATTTTCTTTAGCTCTTATTCTCTCATCATTAATTTCTTTCACTTTTTCAATTATTTTTTCTAATTCTTTGATAATTTCTTTATTTGCTAATAAATTAACATCTTTATTTTTTAACTTTAAATATTCTTCAACAAAATCATAAAATGAATTAATAATTATATTACTTCGTGTTATTTCTTTTGCTATTCTTTTAATTTCATCTGGATTTTCATTTCGTAAATCAATCTTCATATTCATAGTCACACATCCTTCTTTCAATCTATAAAATTAATTAAACATTACAAACTATCTGAAATACTTTTATTATTCATACTTCGAATTAACATTTTAATTACTTTAACTTTTATCATCTTCTTTTAGTTCATCTGGCATAATTTTTGGTGTTAACTCCGGTATCTTACTTCTTGAACTTGCTTTCTCTTTTACTACTTTAAATTTTCCAAAGGAGTTTTATTTTCATCATTAAGCATTTGGTTAATATCATAATCTTTTTCACTTAAAAATCGGTCGGTTACTTCTGCAGGAAAATAATAATTATTATTAGTAATATTATTAACAACAGTTACCGGACCAGTATTGTCTTTAACTTTATTAATTACCGCTTTTGAACCTTTTTTAGTAACTTTTGATTTTTTTTCACCTTGATCATTATTTTCTAATGAATTAATCGTACTATTTTTTGATTTCGCTTGTTTTATTTTTTTCTTAGACTTATTCTCTTTTTTATTATCAAGCTTAAATCAATTTTTAAATGAGACCATATTCCCGCTCCATATTAAATAATCCTCCATTGTTTTGATTTAAACTATTTATATCATAAAAAAATGAAATTATATATAAAAAATCCTTTCTTAAAAGAAAGGATTCTCTTGGTCAAGAATAACTCTTGATATAAAACTGGCATCGTGCTATTTTTCCATCTCTGGTATCGTCGCCGCTGATATGCTTAACTTCTGTGTTCGGTATGGGAACAGGTGCGCCATATCGCTATTAACACCAATAAATATTTGGTAATTATTCTCTAAAAACTAGATGTAGACATCACTATAAATTAGTTACAATAGCACAATTTCTCTAATAAATCCTCGATCTATTAGTATTGGTTAGCTAAATACGTCGCCGTACTTACACACCCAACCTATCAACCTTGTTGTCTTCAAGGGATCTTACTCCTTGCGGATGAGAAATCTAATCTTGGAACTGACTTCGCACTTAGATGCTTTCAGTGCTTATTCATGCCCTACATAGCTACCCAGCTGTGCCACTGGCGTGACAACTGGGGCACCAGAGGTAGGTCCATTCCGGTCCTCTCGTACTAGGAACAGCTTTCCTCAAATTTCTTGCGCCCACGACAGATAGGGACCAAACTGTCTCACGACGTTCTGAACCCAGCTCGCGTACCGCTTTAATGGGCGAACAGCCCAACCCTTGGAAGCGACTACACCTCCAGGATGCGATGAGCCGACATCGAGGTGCCAAACCTCCCCGTCTATGTGAACTATTGGGGGAGATAAGCCTGTTATCCCCGGGGTAACTTTTATCCGTTGAGCGACGGCCCTTCCACACGGGACCGCCGGATCACTAAGCCCAACTTTCGTTTCTGCTCGACTTGTAAGTCTCGCAGTCAAGCACCCTTCTACCTTTGCGCTCTATGTATGATTTCCATTCATACTGAGGGTACCTTTGGGCGCCTCCGTTACTTTTTAGGAGGCGACCGCCCCAGTCAAACTACCCACCAGACACTGTCCTCAGACCAGATAATGGCCTCAAGTTAGAATTTCAGTATAACAAGGGTGGTATCCCAAGGTTGACTCAGTGCCTACTAGCGTCTGCACTTCATCGTCTCCCACCTATCCTGTACAAGTTATACCAAAATTCAATATCAAGTTGTAGTAAAGCTCCACGGGGTCTTTCCGTCTAATCGCGGGTAACCTGCATCTTCACAGGTACTAAAATTTCACCGAGTCTATAGCCGAGACAGCGTCCGGATCGTTACGCCTTTCGTGCGGGTCAGAACTTACCTGACAAGGAATTTCGCTACCTTAGGACCGTTATAGTTACGGCCGCCGTTCACTGGGGCTTCAGTTCAAAGCTTCGCAATAAATTGCTAACAAATCGCTTTAACCTTCCAGCACTGGGCAGGCGTCACCCCCTATACTTCGTCTTGCGACTTTGCAGAGAGCTGTGTTTTTGCTAAACAGTCGCCCGGACCTCTTAACTGCGGCTCATATTTTACTATGAGCACCCCTTCTCGCTAACTTACGGGGTTATTTTGCAGAGTTCCTTAGCTATAGTTATCTCGCTTGCCTTAGGATATTCTCCTTGACCACATGTGTCTGTTCTCGGTACAGGTACCATAATAATATCTTTAGAAGCTTTTCTTGAAAGCAGGGCGTCAGATACTTCGTTACTAGGCGAACCGTTCACTCCCCATCATACTTCAAGGTTAATGTTGTGCGGATTTGCCTACACAACCCTCTTTGTATTTAGCCCAGCACTTCCAGTCGCTGGGATATCCTAGCCTTCTTTGTCACTCCATCAGTTATTATGGTAGTACAGGAATATCAACCTGTTGTCCATCGACTACGCCTTTCGGCCTCGCCTTAGGTCCTGACTAACCCTGGGAGGACGAACCTTGCCCAGGAAACCTTGGTCAATCGGCATGAAGGATTCTCACCTTCAATCGTTACTCATGCCGGCATTCTCACTTTTAAGCGCTCCACTAGTCCTTCCGGTCTAACTTCGTTGCTGCTTAAAACGCTCCCCTACCGCCCATACACTTATAAAAGTGCATAAACCCATAGCTTCGGTACAATGCTTAGCCCCGGTACATTTTCCGCGCAGAATCATTCGACCAGTGAGCTGTTACGCACTCTTTAAAGGATGGCTGCTTCTAAGCCAACCTCCTGGCTGTTTAAACAATTCTACATCGTTTTCCACTTAGCATTGATTTGGGGACCTTAGCTGATGATCTGGGCTGTTTCCCTCACGTCCATGGACCTTATCACCCACAGACTGACTGCTAGATATGAAACAATGGCATTCGCAGTTTAATTGCATTCAGTACCCCGAGGTGGGGCCATCATACATTCAGAGCTTTACCTCCATTGTCCTAATTCTAACGCTAGTCCTAAAACTATATCGGGGAGAACCAGCTATCTCCAGGTTCGATTGGAATTTCACCGCTAGCCACAAGTCATCCACGGTCTTTTCAACGAACGTTGGTTCGGTCCTCCACTAACTGTTACATTAGCTTCAACCTGCTCATGGCTAGATCACCTGGTTTCGGGTCTACGACCACATACTAAACGCCCTATTCAGGCTCGCTTTCACTACGGCTCCACGTCTAAAACGCTTAACCTTGCATGTAATCGTAACTCGCCGGCTCATTCTACAAAAGGCACGCCGTCACCCATTAACGGGCTCCGACTTGTTGTAAGCATATGGTTTCAGGAACTATTTCACTCCCCTTGCGGGGGACTTTTCACCTTTCCCTCACGGTACTGGTTCACTATCGGTGATTGGTTAGTATTTAGCCTTACGCAGTGGTCTGCGCAGATTCCGACAAGATTCCTCGTGTCTCGTCGTACTCAGGATACCATCAGAAGATTTGTTAATTTCGTATACTGGACTTTCACCATCTATGGTGTTGCTTCCCAACAACTTCTACTATTAACAAATTTTGTAACTTCTATATAATGGTCCTACAACCCCAGTTTAAAACTGGTTTGGGCTGGTCCCTTTTCGCTCGCCGCTACTAAGGGAATCGCATTCGCTTTCTTTTCCTCTAGGTACTAAGATGTTTCAATTCTCTAGGTATCACTCTGAATAACTATGAATTCATTATTCAGTACTATCTGATTAGAGATAGTGGGTTTCCCCATTCGGAAATCTCCGGATCAAAGTTTATTTCCAACTCCCCGAAGCTTATCGCAGGTAATCGCGTCCTTCATCGTCTTCCAATCCCAAGGCATCCACCATACGCTCTTAATAATTTATTAGAATAATCCTATTGCAAGATAATTTATAAAAAATTTGATTAAAATTTTGATGTCTACTTTATCTAGTTTTTAAAGAACAATTACAATTTTCAGAAACAAAACAATCTCTGAAAACTAAATAGAACAAAGAACTTTTTTAATAATCCGTACTTTATTAAATCAAGGTTAAATTTCTACATTGATTGATGTCTTAATTAAAAGACAATTCTCCATAGAAAGGAGGTGATCCATCCACATCTTCCGATACAGGTACCTTGTTACGACTTAAGCCTAATCACCACCACTGCCTTGGGTAGCTCCCTCCTTGCGGTTAGGACACCAACTTCTGGCATTGACGACTCTCATGCTTTGACGGGCGGTGTGTACAAGACCCGAGAACGTATTCACCGCGACATTGCTGATTCGCGATTACTAGCGATTCCGACTTCATGAAGTCGAGTTTCAGACTTCAATCCGGACTGAGACTGACTTTTTGAGATTAGCTCGATCTTGCGATTTTGCGACTCTTTGTATCAGCCATTGTAGCACGTGTGTAGCCCAGGCCATAAGGGGCATGATGATTTGACGTCATCCCCACCTTCCTCTAGCTTACACTAGCAGTCTCCCTAGAGTCCCCAACTTAATGCTGGCAACTAAGGACAGGGGTTGCGTTCGTTGCTGGACTTAACCAAACATCTCACGACACGAACTGACGACAACCATGCACCACCTGTATCCTTGTTAACCTCCACTATATCTCTATAGCTTTGCAAGGTATGTCAAGGCCTGGTAAGGTTCTTCGCGTTGCTTCGAATTAAACCACATGCTCCACCGCTTGTGCGGGTCCCCGTCAATTCCTTTGAGTTTCACTCTTGCGAGCATACTACTCAGGCGGAGTACTTAATGCGTTAGCTACAGCACTGCCTTTTTGGCAACACTTAGTACTCATCGTTTACAGCGTGGACTACTAGGGTATCTAATCCTATTTGCTCCCCACGCTTTCGTGCTTCAACGTCAGTGATAGGCCAGTTAGCCGCCTTCGCCACTGGTGTTCCTCCATATATCTACACATTCCACCGCTACACATGGAATTCCACTAACCTCTCCTATACTCTAGTCTTGTAGTTTCCAAGGCGATTAGGAGTTGAGCTCCTAAATTTAACCTCAGACTTGCAAAACCGTCTACGCACCCTTTACGCCCAATAAATCCGGATAACGCTTGCCACCTATGTATTACCGCGGCTGCTGGCACATAGTTAGCCGTGGCTTTCTGGTAAGGTACCGTCATAGATAAAACCATTTCCTGTTTTACCATTTCTTCCCTTACAACAGACCTTTACAATCCGAAGACCTTCATCAGTCACGCGGCATTGCTCCATCAGGCTTTCGCCCATTGTGAAAAATTCCCTACTGCTGCCTTCCGTAGAAGTTTGGGCCGTGTCTCAGTCCCAATGTGGCCGTTCATCCTCTCAGATCGGCTACGTATCATTGCCTTGGTAGGCCATTACCCTACCAACTAGCTAATACGCCGCATCCTCATCAATCAGCGAAGCTTGAAAGCTCCTTTCATTACTGGAAATCATCCAGTAATCTTATGCGGTATTAGCTGTCGTTTCCAACAGTTATTCCCCACTAAATGGTAGATTAGATACGTGTTACTCACCCGTTCGCCACTAAGTATTGCTACTTCGTTCGACTTGCATGTATTAGGCATGCCGCCAGCGTTAATCCTGAGCCAGGATCAAACTCTCATTTAAAAATATGTTAATTTAAGTTATCTTCTGACTTAATTGACGGATTAATTCTTGTTCTATTTAGTTTTCAAAGATCGTTCTATTTTGTAAATTTTTTAGATTTGCAACCTTTTTAAGTCACAATAGGAATATTACCGAAAAGCAGAAACAAAGTCAACAAAAATAAGAAAAAAATAATTATTTTTTTTAACCTTTTTTTATCTTTAAAATTGTATTAAAAATGCACTTCCTTTTTGCAAAGAAAATGCATTAATTAATTGAAATTTACTCTTTAGTTGCTTGATTAACAACTTGCTTTTTATCCTTTTTAGGACTTTTTGCTTTTTTATCAGAACTACCTTTTACTTTAGCATCTTTAGTTTCTGCTAATACTGTAGTTTTTTTACTTGTGGGAATATTTACACCTTTATAAGTATTGCATTTCATGCAAGCATGATGAGGTAAAACTACTGAACCACAATTAGGACAATTAGCTGTTGTACGAGAAATTAAAGCATCGTGACTACGACGAGTATTTTTACGCATTTTTGAAGTTCGTCTTGCTGGTACAGCCATATTTCTTCCTCCTTGAAATTACATACCAGTAAATTATATATCTATTTTAAAAAAAATAATAGTATTTTTTAAAACTTTTTTAAGACAAAAAGAAATATTAATCTTTAGTAATCTCTTTTTTAACTTTTAATTTAATTGTTAAGTATTTATCAGATAAAGTAGCAAGATATTTACCAATTCCAACGAAGTTATAAAGTTTTAATGATAAGTTAGGATAGTTCTTATTAATTGGTTCATTTAAAAACAAAAACTTAACAATTGTTTGATTTTCTAAATCCTTAACTCATTTACTATTAATATTCTTTGATTCCGGTACCGATCAATAAAATTCTTGCTTTGCTTCATCATATCTAGTTAATTTACCATAATTACTGCCATCTAAATCAGCAAAAACCACTGACTTATCTTGATCATAAGTTAAATAACCTGCTTGAAAAGCAATAATTTTTAATGAATCTAAATTCTTAATGAAATTTAAGCGACCAATTGCAGCTAATGCTTGCCTTACTGTATATGTTGCTTTAATTGAAAGTAAAGGATAATTAGTTATCTTTTGTTCTTGAACAAGCAAAGTTTCATATTGTAATTTATAAGCAAGAATAATTAATAACTCTTGAACAATTAATTGATGTTGATTAATAAAGTTTGCAATTAAATTATCTTCATCACTAATAAGTGAACGAAAAACTTTTAAACTAGTAACTTCATAAAATAAAGAACAAAATAATAAATTATCATAATAATCATTAACAACAAATTTTGTTAAATCATTTTGTAATCGTAAGTAAAAATAATTAATAATTTGATAATCATTTAAAAATAAAAATTGTTTTAAAATATTTTTATTACGCAATGTTTGATTTTCTTGCTCTTGATAGCGATTAATTGACATTGCTACTCTTAAATAAAAATCATCCAAGTAATGATAAAACAAAATTAGATTCAAGTCATAATCATTAATAATTTTTGCCAAACCTTCATTTTGATATTTTTGATAATATTCCCTAACTACTTGATGCATTCTTTTTGGTACTTGATATCAAGCTTGTAAATTTTTTAAAATAATTTCTTTACTACGTGCTTCTAAATTCAAAGTACAACCATTAGGTAAACTAAAACCTTGATCAAAGAGTGCTTTTTGATTTAAAGTTGCTTGATTATGATATAAATTTTTAATACCAATCGTAATATCATATTTTTGATCAATATTAGCAATTAAATCATAAACAACCAATTTATTTTTATTAATTGTTTTTCGTAAACCACGACCGAATTGTTGTAAGAAAATTGTTTTTGAATTTGTTGGTCGTAATAAAATAATCGTATCAATTTCAGGAACATCAATTCCTTCATTAAAAATATTAACAACACATAAATAATTAATCGTTCTTTTTCGAAAATCATTTAAAATTTTATTTCGTAAATGACTAACTTTGCTAGTTAAATAATTTGCTTTTAAACCTTGTGCTTGTAAATAGTTACTAATAATTTCAGCATGAACGGTATTAATACAAAATACTAAAGTTAATGGCTGATGATAAAAACCAATATAATTATTAATCACATCTAATAATAATTTATTTCTTGCATCATTATTTAAAACTTTAAATACTTGTTGATCATTATTCAAATCAATGCCAATTAAATTACTATTAATATCATAAATACGATAATAATCAAATTTTGCTAATAATCTTTGATCAATTGCATCTCACAATCGCAATTCATAAGCAAATTCATTATCAAAATAAGGTAAGATACTTTTATTATCTTCTCGTTCTGGAGTTGCTGTTAAACCAATTATCTCTTCTGGTTGAAAATATTTAAAAACTTGATCAAAAGTATCAGCTGCAATATGATGTGCTTCATCAAAAATAATTAAGTCAAATTGTTTTCGATTAAACTTTTTTAAATGCCGATAAACTGTTTGAATTGTTGCAAATAAATAATCATAATTAAAGTTTTCAGTTTTAACATTTAAAATTTGACCAAAAGTTTTATCTTTTAAAACATTGCGAAAAGTATTTAATGCTTGCTCAATAATTTCTTTTTGATGAGCTAAAAATAACAATCTTGGTTTTCTTCCTTGATGATTTTTAATTTGTTGTAAATAATCAAAAGCACTAATAACTGTTTTGCCTGTTCCCGTTGCCATAATAATTAAATGTTTATTTTTCTTAATTCTTCTTCGAAAAGCTAATTTTTCTAAAATGGCAAGTTGAAAGTCATATAATAAATAATTAAAAAAATTAGTTTGATTAAGACTTGGATTAAAGATTTGATTTTGATTTTCAATTCTTGCTAATAATTGTTTTCTTACTTGTTCATTATTAAAATCAATTAAATTATCATTTCATAACTTTTGATATTCTTGATTAATCCTTTGATATAAACCTTGATTATTAAATTCATTAATTCTAATATTTCATTCTCTTCCCGAACTCATTCCAGGCATTGTTAAATTACTAGAACCAATAATAACTGAAGAAAAACCAGAAGTACGAGTAAAAATTGCTGCTTTAATATGAATTCTTTCACTTCTAATTTCAGTGTTATCTTCAATCCGAATTTTAATATTAGCATATTGTTTAATTAATCGTTCTAATTCATATAAATTAACAAATAATGCTTGATGATCAAAAGTTGTTGTAATTAAAGTAATTGGAATCTGATACTTTAAAGCAAAATTAAAAGCACCTCGTAATTTATTAATCATTGTTTTAGAAATAAAAGGATAAACAAATGCTACAGCATCACTAGTAATAATTTCTTTATTTAATTGTTCTATTAATTTTTGTTCTTCTTGATTGGTAAATAAATAATTATCACTCAAACGAATTTGGCTTTGATATTCGTTGCTTTTCGTTTGATCTTTAACTTGCAATAAAATATCTTTCCGAAATTG
>Ga0153969_1000350_pt1 | contig 10441 bp, 9 predicted proteins | sample TSGA053MetaG_FD_104702 | JGI IMG/M metagenome (GOLD analysis project Ga0153969, IMG submission 104702) | Attine ant fungus gardens microbial communities from Georgia, USA - TSGA053 MetaG | ecosystem: Host-associated > Fungi > Mycelium > Unclassified | place: USA: Georgia, George L Smith State...
ATCCGCGACCAGATCGGTCGCGTCGTAGGAATTGCCACCCAAGTCGAACTGCGTCGGGTCGACGAAATCGCCTTGACGCCCAGCGGTAAACATCGGGTCACCGTGAGCGAACTGGCATGAATCTCCCGTCTTCGATTATTCATGTCGTGGAGAATTTGGATCGTGGCGGACTCGAACGTATGGTCATCGACCTGTCGCGCGCGCAGCGCAATGCAGGGCATTCGGTAGAAGTCGTCTGCGTGTTTGACCGCGGCCTGCTGGCGGATGAGCTCCAGGCCAGTGGCGTGCCCGTGCACGCCTGCGGCAAGCGTCAGGGTCTGGACATCGCCGCGTTGCGCCGTTTACGTCAGCGCCTGGCCAAGGGCACCGGCGGTATCTTGCATACGCATAACGCCGCCGCTCACTATCACGCTCAGTTGGCGACGATGGGAATGCGCTTTCAGCGTGTGCTCAATACGCGCCATGGCATGGGAGATCACGCAGCGCGCAGCCGGCGTGAGCGCCGGTACCGACGTTCGCTGGCAAAGACCGATGTGGTTGCCGCGGTATGCGAAGCCGCTCGCCGCCATCTCCAGAGTCAAGGAGTGCGCCCAAGAGGCTGCCTGATCGCGGTTCCCAATGGAATCCGGGTGCAGGCGTTTGAGTCGGCTAACCCAGAACTGCGTGCTGCGCTTGCCGTCGAATTGGGCCTGGAGGCCGACGCACGGATCATCGGCAGCGTTGGACGACTCACGCCGGTCAAAGATCAGGCGTTGCTGTTACGTGCGTTCGTACCGGTGCTGGCTACGGAGCCGCGCGCAGCGCTGGCTGTGGTCGGAGATGGCCCACTGCGCGCAGAATTGGAAGCCCTGGCGAACGAATATGGAATCGCCGCGCGGACGCGTTTTTTGGGCGATCGCAGTGACGTGGCGAAGATTCTGCCAGGATTCGAGTTGTTCGCACTGTCATCGCGTAGCGAGGGTTACTCGATAGCCTTGTTGGAAGCATGTGCCAGCGCACTGCCGATCGTTGCAACCCGAGTCGGCGGCAATGAAGAGATCGTCCACGATGGCATCACCGGTCGATTGGTCGGAGCCGGTGATGAACAGGCATTCGCGCTTGCCTTGAAGCAATTACTGAATGACCCGCCGCTGGCGCAAACGATGGGGCGCAGGGGCAGGGCTTGGGCATACGAGCAAGCATCGGTCGAGGCCATGGCGTTGCGCTATACGCAGCTATATGGTCAGGACTGCGGTCACGCGGCCTGATCACGTCAAATTTTCCGTTGCTCATTCCATGGTAAATCTCTCCAGCGCAGATCATGCTGCTCGGCAGCGGCCACAAGTTGCAATGTGGTCCGACTCGCCACGCCCGCTCAAGCTGAAACTGCTGAGCTGGTTGCCGAATACCTGGATATTGACCACTGCAGACCGGTCCCGTCACAGTTTGTATCTGACTTTCGATGATGGTCCAGATCCAGACCACACCCCGCGGCTGCTCGATCTGCTTTCCGCCCACGATGCCAAGGCGACCTTCTTCGTCATAGGCAGGCAGGCCCAGGCCTATCCAGAAGTGCTGCGCCGAATCGTTGCGGAAGGACATCGTCTTGGCAATCACTCCTGGGCACACGAAAATTTTGCCGGCATTTCGATCGCCTCTCAGCGCGATGAGATCGAGTGCACCGATAGGGTGCTCGCACAGGTTGACGGCGAGTCCTTATATTCCTTTCGGCCACCGCGCGGGCTCCTGTCACTACGTCTGATAATGGATTGCCGGCACCAGCGCAGGCAGATCGCTTATTGGTCGTACGACACCAGGGACTACAGTCGTCGATCGATCCCGGAATTGGTGGCGCTGGTACGTAAACATCCGGTCAGGCCCGGAGACATCGTGCTGCTGCACGACGACAGTGAGCATTCATTTGGATTGCTTGAAGTGATGTTGCCGCAATGGAAGAACGAGGGTTACGTATTCCACACGCTACCGAGCTCGAATGTCGTGCCTGAGCCGGTTCTGGCGGTTGAAAGCGGCGCAGTCTTGTGAATATCGGTAGAGAATGAGCGATTGGATTGTGCTAGCGCTGGCTTGTTGCGCGCTGCTGTGCCTGGTCGGCGCTACTGTGCTTTGGCGCTTGCTGCGCAGTCGCAATTTGCATTTGTGGCTGCCGGGCTATCTGCTGCGTCGTCATCCGTCGCCAGCGGAAGGGCCGGTGCATGTGATGTTCTGTTTTGTCGACCATTTCGAGCCCATGTGGCGCGGCGCGGATTTATCGGTCCAACGCGCCCGCGTGGACCGCTGGTGCCGGGATTACCGCGCCATGGCTGGCGCTCACCGAGACGCAGACGGGCGGCCGCCGCAGCACAGTTTTTTTTACCCTGAAGAGGAATACTCCCCCGAACATTTGGACAAACTTTCGGCGTTGTGCGCAGACGGCTTCGGCGAGATCGAGGTCCACCTGCATCACGACAATGACACGGAAGCGAATTTCCGCGAGTCGATCAGCCGGTTTTGCCGGATTTTGCACCAGCGGCATGGTGCATTGCCGCGGGACCCGGACGATGGACAGCTGAAATTCGGATTCATCCATGGCAATTGGAGTTTGGACAATTCCCGACCAGACGGTCGCTGGTGCGGCCTGAATAACGAGCTGGTGTTACTGCGGGAATTGGGCTGCTACGCCGACTTCACTCTGCCATCCGCGCCTAGCGATACCCAGACCGGTATCAGCAATGCGATCTACTACGCTACCGACGATCCGCAGGCGCCGAAATCGCATGATCGCGGCACGCCGGTGCAGGTCGGGGGCAGCGCAAGCGGCGATCTGATGATCATTCAAGGGCCGCTCGGTTTGAACTGGCGCGAGCGCCGACATGGTTTGCTGCCGCGGATCGAGAACTCCGATGTGCGCAGCGGATGTCCGCCCACTCCTGCGCGTGTCGACGCCTGGGTGCGCACCGGGATCCATGTTCAAGGCCGGCCAGAGTGGGTATTCGTCAAAGTTCATACCCATGGCACCCAGGAGCAGGACATGGATACTCTGCTGGGTGCGCCGATGGATGCAATGCACAGCTATCTGGAAAGCACTTACAACGATGGTCGACGCTACGTTCTGCATTACGTGACGGCACGCGAGTGCTACAACATCATCAATGCCGCAGAGGCGGGACGAACAGGCGATCCGAATCTCTACCGTGACTACCGACTGCCGGCGCCGCGCGCGTCGTGGAACGGCGTGCACCTGCGGGATGACCCATGAGCACTGTGTCGTCGCCCAAAATCAATGCGCGCGTCAGCGTGATCATGCCGGCGTTCGATGCTGCTGCCACAATCGGACATTCGATCGCCTCAGTGCTCACCCAGTCACATCGTGAGCTTGAACTAGTCGTGGTGGATGATCGTTCACGCGATGCAACCTGGGATCTGGTCCTAGCTGCACGCGAAAGCGATCCGCGCGTCGTCGCGATCCGGCAAACCGCCAACCAGGGCGTAGCAGCCGCGCGCAACGCCGGTATTGACGCAGCTAGTGGCCAGTACATCGCATTTCTCGATAGTGACGACACCTGGCATCCAGACAAACTCCGACGCCAGCTTGTCCATCTCCATGGCACTGGTGCGGCGATTGGATACGCCTCCTATCGACGCGTGGATGAGCACGGACGTTTGCTTTCGGTGATTTGCCCACCAGCGCGGGTCGACTACCCAAGCATGTTGCGCAGCAATTGGATTGGCAACTTGACCGGAATCTACGACCGCCGTATCGGCGACGCACGTTTTCAGCGCCTAGGACACGAAGACTACGTCTTCTGGTTGCAGCAGGTGCGCAAGGCTGGACACGCCCTACGCTTGCCGGATCCGGCACCGATCGCGGATTATTTTGTTCGCCGCGGATCTCTATCGGGTGACAAATTCCGTGCAGCCCGCTGGCAATGGCGCATCTACCGTGAACTGGAACGGATGGATCGGCTGCGTGCAGGCTGGTATTTCGCCCAATACGCAGGCAATGCCTTTCTCAAACGCCGTTGAATCGCTAACGATATCGCGGCCATGGCCAGGATTGAGCCGGCTGAAACTGAAAAAGTCCTATCGCTCTAACGCTCACTCAGCTCGACCTGGTAAGTCGATCGGCTGCCGGACACATCGATGCGCCAACCGCGACCAGACTCGTCAGTGTTCACTGTGCTCCAATCCAATACTCGAATGGCTGCATTCGCCGGCTGCAGTACGCGCATGCGCAGATCGCCGGCAATGACGGTTCGCGAATCAACGATAGTCGGTTTCGCGGGGACGTTAAGCTGGAATGTCGCGCTAGTGCCAGCAGGGATTGAAAATTGATCTAGCACGATGAGTTTACGGCCAGCGAAGTTGACCTTCCGGTTCCAGCGATTCATTGCTGGATTGCTGCCATAGACTGGGGTCAGATCAGCGTTGATCGAAAGTGCGCCATTGCTGATCGGAGTCACTGTCATCGAAGAAGCGGTCATCCGACACTGATGCACGATCCGATCATTCATCGGTGCAGTGCATTGCCTGATATCGGGGTCGCTGCGCTCGAAGCGCACCACATTATGCACGCTGGTGCCTTGCTGCAAACCGTTTCGACTCCAGATGTTCTGGGTGACCGCCAGCCATTTTCCGCGCGAAAACAACGTAAATGAGCCCTGGTCCTGATGCGCGTGGCTCTCATTGAAAGGGCCAGCCGCGAATGCCATCCACATGGCGTCGGTGCCCCAGTCGGTTCGGGCGAAGACATGCCCGGTGCCCTGGGCGACGTAATGCAACGCCGCCGGTGGTTCGTTATAGGTTCCCGCGGTTAGCAGCATGTCGTGGCGCATACTGGTCCCGTGATTCATTCGTGGAACCGAAATCTTGCCCAGCCACCAGCTGGCGATATTACGTCCGGTGACATCCGAGGTGAGATCACGCGCGGCAAGCATCAGATGCCGATGGTAATCGTACAGCTCGGGCACAGCGACTCGCGACTGATCACCGATCGGCGCGAAATAATTGCGCGTCGGCAGCGTGGCATGCACCCAATAGTCAATCGTTTTGCGCGCGTGGGTATTGGAAATCGCCAAATTCTGACCGGTCGAATCCCGCCACACTCGGTAAATTTCCAACAGGCGTCGCTGTGCGGTTCCGTATCCTGTCCCTTCCAGGCTACCGCCACCAGGAATACGCGCGTAATACGCTTGCAGCTTGGGCAGCTTGTTATCGCGCAGGAATACATACCAGTTGCGACTACCCGATGCCAACGCCCAGTACATGGTCGCTTTCAGAAAACTAAAGTGATAATTGTTGCCTGGGTTGTCTACTGACCAGCCAGTCCATGGATGTGGTCGGCCGCCCCATTGCGCATCTTCATAGTTCCAGACATTCCAGACCGCCTGTTCGGCGTAATTCGCCCAACGCCTGCGCTGAGCGGTGGTGGTCTGTGCCTGACAGTCCTGATAGACATGCGCCAAATCGGACAGCATCGGTCCGATCTCGAGATAAGAATTGCCTGCAACCGGGGGGCGTTCGCCTTTGGCGATGGCAGTTTCAGCGGCGACGACTTTAGCCTCCACCAATTCCACAGCCAGTGTGCAGTAACGTGTCTGGCGGGTAATCAGAAACAGAATCACGGCGTCGCTGGCGCGAAAATCCCAGCCAGGATCGCCATTGGCCGCCCTGTCCACCCAAGTCTTGAATCGGCTGTAGGCTTCTGACGATCGGTCCACCCCCGATAGGTTGATCGTGAGCCGGACCAGCTTGGCCTTGGAGCTTGATACCGCGGTGTTTGATGGCTGTGTTTGCGCGTTTGGCTCCAACTCGATGATGGGGTCAGCAGCTGGGTCTGGTGGCGGCGTTTGCTGGCCATTAGTTGGTTGGTCACTATTCGCTAATGGCTCGCCCTGCGATTTGTCCAATTGATTTAGATCTGCTGGATTAAGCTCCGCTGGACTGCGATCTAGTTGATTAGCGCCTGCTCGATGACGGGCTGGCGATGCCAGCTGCGCCAGCAGTTTCATATCGACGGCTGCGACGTCAATTCCGGCAGCTTTGTGCACCCCGCGCCACCATGTCGCTACCGCAGCGCGTGTGGAAGCCCCTATGGACGACGGCTCTGCTGGTTGTTGCGAACGCAGCACCAATGTCCGTAACTCACGCATCTGATCACGGGCACCTTCGCGAGCTTGGCGTGCAACCGCAGATAACATAGGTCTCAATGGAGCCTGAGCCAATCGAACATCATCCGCTAAAGCGCGCACTGATCCATCCATGGCATCTACTGCGTGTGCCGTAACAGCGTGCGATGTAACAGCGTGCGACGTCGCATTTGACGCGGCTAGCGGCGCAATGATCAGCGAACGCCCTGCGTCATGGTGATCCGGTGCCGGATTTGGCCTGGAAAACAGCGCGGGAATCGACACCGCGATCAAGACCAAGGCTGCGACTCCCAATGCGATCAGCGATCTGGATCGCGCAGAGATTAGCCAGCTGTTGGGGGAGGAAGTCGCGGACGCTTGCGAGATGCCGCGATCAGGTCCACGGGTAGTGGATGTAGCGCTAGAGACGGAGCGTTGCACGACGGCTGCCTCCTGAGGTCATCAACCTGCGCCGGTGGCCATCATGCGCATGCAAATCCCACACGATCCGATCGCCGCGAGTTGCAGCAGCGCTCCAGGGACAGGAGACCAGATGCCCGCCAACGGGGGCGCAAGCATAGGTGAAGGCAAACGTCAATACCCGGCACTGTGTCACGGCTTAGGAACTCGCAAGACAAACAGCGCAGATAGTAATTAACTTACTATTTCATGGGGTTAACGTTTCGTCTGACACGGCAAACCGCCCGTACAGGGGCTTTAGGCGTGACTAAACAGGAAGTTGAGCAGCGTGCTGGCCGCCTAAACAATTACCAATTGATTTCAGCGACTTAGCAGATGCTCTTTATTCGGCATCTGCTTCACGCACATGTGCCCCTTACGAACATATGTGACCCTTACGAATCCATCTGTCCAATGCACGTCCTGCAGCATGGCTTTGTCCAGGCTTAGGTTCGCGACCAATTGCTTGAGCTTGCGGTTTTCCTCCTCGAGCTGGCGCAGTCGACGCAACTTGGCCACGCACAGCCCTCCGAACTTTTTGCGCCAGGCGTAGAACATGGCTTGGCTGATCCCCATCTTGCGGCAGATCTCGTCCACCGTCGTGCCGCTTTCAGCCTGCTTTATGGCAAACGCAATCTGCTCTTTGGGTGAACTTCGACTTCTTCGTGGCGACCGGCCTCCTTGGGACTGAGTGTCGTCGAATCCTCTATTCCTCGCTGGTTCGAATTAACGGGAGGAGGTCACTTCCTCGGTGTTTGCGGATTCGCTTGGGACTCATGTTCTTGGGCGAATTCGGCAGGGAGGCGACTGGAATCATGCGGCAACCAATCGAATATGGCTACAGGCTATGGCCTGCCATAAATTCGTCGCGATTATTTTCAACGATCCCAGTGACTAGATTTAGATCAGTCGCGGTGCCGTCGACAATGTGCACGTTGCGCTGCGCGCGCGCGGCCAGTTCCGGATCGTGAGTCACCATCACGATGGTGGCGCCCTGCTGATTGATCTCCTCGAGCAGCTCCAGCACGCCGCGCGCCATCTGCGTGTCGAGGTTGCCGGTGGGTTCGTCGGCCAGCAACAGCTTCGGGCCGCCGGCGAGGGCGCGGGCGATCGCGGCGCGTTGTTGCTGGCCGCCAGACAGTTCGGCCGGGTAGTGCTTCATCCGCGAACCCAGGCCGACCTTGGCCATCGCTTCTTCGATGCGCTGCTTGCGCTCGGCCGCGGGCATGCCGCGGTAGCGCAGCGGCACGTCGGCGTTGTCAAACAGGTTGAGGTCGGGGATCAGGTTGAAGCTCTGGAAGATGAAGCCGATCTTCTGGTTGCGCAGCCGGCTGCGCGCGTTGTCCGACAATCCGCTAACGTCCTCGCCGTCGAGCCTATAGGCGCCGCCGCTGAAGGTCTCCAGCAGTCCAGCGATGTTGAGGAAGGTGGTCTTGCCCGAGCCGGAAGGACCGGTGACCGCGACGAACTCCCCGCCGCGTACGTGTAGGTCGAGCGAACGCAGGGCGTGGGTCTCGACCAGTTCAGTGCGGTAGACCTTGGTGACTTGGTGCATTTCCAGCATGGCGGGTTCCCCGGGGTTGATAAGACGGTAAGGAGTGAGGAGTCAGGAGTGACTAAAAGCAGCTGTTACTGACTCCTCACTCCTTTCCCATGACTCAATTGACTTTCACTTTCTCCGCATCGCCGAATTGGTCGCTGCCGCTGACCACGATGCGGTCGCCTGGTTGCAGGCCATCCAACACTTCCACCGCGCTCAGGCTGCTGACGCCCAGGCGCACCGGACGGCGTACCGCCGTGGAACCGTCCATCACGTAGGCGGCACGACCATCGTTCTGTTCGACGAACGGCCCGCGTTCGACCATCAGCACGTTGCGGCGCGTGTCCATCAGGATGCGCGCAGACAGGCGCTGGCTCTGGCGCAAGCCCGGCGGCTGTTGCTTGCTGAAGCGGATGCGCGCGTTGACCTCGCCGTTGACCACTTCCGGCGATACCGCCGAGATCTCGCCCGGATAGTTCGTGTTGTTGCTGGTCAGCTGCGCCGGCATGCCGATGGCCAGCTCGCGGGCGAAGCTTTCCGGCACTTTGATCTCGACTTCGAACTTGCTCAGGTCGACCACGCCCAGCACCGGGCCGTTGGCGACGACGCTGGTGCCTTGGGCGACCTGGACTTGGCCCACCTGACCGTCGAACGGCGAGCGTAGGGTTAGCGCGTCCACCTGACGGCGTTGTTCGGCGACCACCGCGCGCTGGCGCTCGGCCAGCAGGCGCTTGTTGCGCGCGTCCAGCCCGGCACCTTCGCCCTGCAGCACGAAATCATTGCGCGCGGTGGCCAGGCCGATCTCGGCCTTGCGCAGTTGGTCCTGGGCGCGGGTCACGTCGTTGTGCGACACCGCGCCGCCAGCATAGGCGCGCTGGTAGCGCTCCAGGTCGCGTTGCGCGGCGGTGTGGTCGATTTCGGCTTGGTCCAGCGCCTTGCGCGCATTGAGTCGCGCGACCTGCACATCGAGCACGGCGCGGCCGGCTTCGGCTTCGAGGCTGGCCAGGGTGGATTCCTCCTGCACCAGCTTGCTGCGCAGTTCGGGGCTGTCGATCACCGCCAATTCCTGGCCGTGCTTGACCACGTCGCCGGCGACGACCTTCAGCGCCACCGTGCCGGCGGAAATCGCATACAGGGTCGGGCTGTTGGCGGCGATCACCCGGCCGTCGGCGCTGATGTCGCGGACCAGGTCGCCGCGCTTGACCTCGGCGATGCGCACGCGGTCGGCATCGAATGATCGTGTCCCGCCCAGCCATTGCATGCCGATCCAGCCGATGACCAGCAGCACCAGCGCGCCGACACCGGCTGGAATAGCCCAGCGCGGCAGCGGACGAGAAGTAGATTTGCTGAGGGGCTGGTCCTGCCCTGATGTGTCGCGAATCATAGGGATTTTAGGGCTCGTCATTTGAATGGAATTCGACCTTTCTACAAAAAATGCAACGGGCACGACATGCTCATGAGCCGCCCCTCCAACCGTTACCCTATGACATATGACATCAAATGATTTTTGCGCACTGACTCAATCCGGGATGCCGTCATTATCGCGAATCCCAAAATCGACAACGATTCGTGTAGAGAACAACCCAAAAAAGACGTAGCTGATCATTGCCAGTTCAATGTCGCGCAGCAACATTGCTACGCACGCGCTAAAGGTCACCTCCATCCAACTCACGTCGGCACCGCTGTCTTAGCTGATCAGATACTCTGTGTCGCAACTGCAGGCGAAACTAACGTGGCGCGCCGGGCGGGTGAATATACCGCCAATTGACCAATGATCCATAGCGTGATGGCACCAAACGGGAGATATAGCATCGGCAGACGCTCCAGTTCATAGTGATTCATCAGTAACAGATTGATACCGTACGCGCCTATCATCCCGACGACGATGCCGAATGTTGCAAGGATGAAATTCTCCAACTGGAAGTAGCGAAGCACCTGCATGCGGGTGGCGCCGAGTGCGCGTCGGATACCGATCTGCTTGGTACGCTGCGAAACCCAGAAGCTGGCCAAGCCGAATATGCCCAGCGAGGTCACTGTCAACAGAAGAATCATTAATACCCCCAGCAACCATGCCATGGAGCGATCCTTCCGGTAGTAGTCGCGCATCACGTCGGAAAATGACGCATGCTGCAAGATAATTCGCCGCGAGCCTGCACTCTCCAACAGCGCTATCGCAGCCTGTTCCACCTCCTTACGCCGACCCGGATCAGTGCGGAGGGCGAATCTCCCCATGGTCACATCTTTCATTGGAAGGAGCATCGAATAGCCCACAGCGGACGAGCCCCCATTGTCGTTTGGACGGATTAGTCGCTCCACCACACCCACTACGCGATGGGGA
>Ga0153969_1000353_pt1 | contig 10425 bp, 10 predicted proteins | sample TSGA053MetaG_FD_104702 | JGI IMG/M metagenome (GOLD analysis project Ga0153969, IMG submission 104702) | Attine ant fungus gardens microbial communities from Georgia, USA - TSGA053 MetaG | ecosystem: Host-associated > Fungi > Mycelium > Unclassified | place: USA: Georgia, George L Smith State...
GATGCTATTCCATCCCTTCAGGCTCACAGGATTCGGCGTCTGCACAAGATGCTTCTGCTCTCCGATCTTAATTCCCAGCCTATAATCCAAAGTACTCTCCAAGGCTTGACCCAACCTCTCAACCTGCAGGGTCTTCTTTTTCTTCTCCTTCTCCTTCTGTATTGATCTTTCATCGAAACGCCCTTGCGCGAGTCCATCCAAACTACCATAGGAGCTGGACGCTGAAACGTGGGGTATACGACCTACTTTAACATTGGAAACTGTACCATCCGAAGGAGGTTTGAACGTCGTTTCCCAGGGTTTATGCGTCGGATCAGAAGGTAAGAGAGGTTCCTTTGCCCAGAAACCAGGGCGTGGTCGTGGGTGGGGAGGAACCGATATGGTAGATGTATGTTCATGATGAGAACTGTCAACAGTGTCAGTAAGAGATGCAGTCCGAACTTGTGGAGGGCTCTTTTTCAGTTTTTCTTCGGCCGTGAGTATAGATGATTCTCTGAGAGGCTTGTGTTTATCAACTAGCATACGAAGTACGGCATCCTGAATGCGTTCTTCACCAGTCCAGTTCTCGTGTTGTTGGACTAGAGCATCGAGCTTCTGACGATTTTGAGAGTCGGCTTCTCCAGATTCTTCGCGTTCAGCATCAGCAAAGAGCTTATCGCTTGCATTTTGGGTAGTATATGAACGGAACGTCTGATAGAATGAGTGGAGATGAGAACGGAAGATAAATATTGTACTTTGCTGTAAGATGAGCATGAGACCACATCGAATGACTTCTCGCACGATCAATCTTATCACACCCGCTCATGGCAAATAAAACTGATACAGGCAGGGTTTACCACACGAGATGTACAGGCGCCGCTCTGGATACTGTCATTAAACATAGCAAAGACGAAGACATTACACTCTTCGGCAGTTGTTTTTGTCCATTTGTTCAACGTGCATGGATCGCATTTGAGTATCTCGGAATACCATATAAAGTACGCTGTTACTACTTTTCATCTTTTCATCAGTGCCTAGATAATGATGTGCATAGTACTGTAAATGAGTTTCCCTCGTGCAGAGTCATGGCCTCTTAACTGATGGCTTATTTCAAGATGAAGTCGATCCATACAAGAAGCCCAAGGGACTGCTTCAAGTTTCACCAAAAGGCCTCATACCCGGACTCAGGTTCGATAACATTATGCCGCCGCGATCTTTGAACGAGAGCACGATTATCATTGAGTACCTTGAAGAGTGCGCAATAAAATCCGCTTTCGCCTTTTGCCTTTATTTAGGCCCACGGGCAGCTTGGCCTCGGAAACCACTCGATGGTCCCTCCTCCCGCCTTCCACCAATCCCTGTAGGCTATACATATTCCACAGCTACTATTGATTGTCCCCCTCTCTTTAATATGCACTTGCAGATGCGCGGGCTTTGGTCAGGTTACAAGCTGATCACGTCAATCGAACACTGATACCGGGATTCTATCGTTTTCTTCAAGCACAAGAAACAAAAGCTCAGGTCAGTGCAGGTAAAGAATTTCATCAAGCAATTGAAACGCTCGTAGGTCTTTTCGAGAGAGCGGAAAGAGAGGTTCTCGATGGTGGTGGAGTTTCTGGAGAGGGAGAACGACAGGCCCTGAAAAAAGGTCTAGGTCTGTGGGTCGATGGAGGAGAGCTAGGCTGGGCAGACGTCATGGTTGCGCCTTGTACGCTCCTCTCCCGTGCACCAAGTTGATCTGGTTTCGAGATTTTGTAAAGGGATGTACCGCGCTCAGGTCGTACTGAAACATTACCGTGGTTTTGACCTCCCCCAAGGAGAAAATTTCAATTCCTGGTTGAAACGCTTGTTTGAACACCGTGCTTTCGTAGCCACATGCAGTGATAAAGAGTTATATATTGATAGCTATGAAAGGTGGGACAGATCATTCTACGTTCTGCAATGCATAGTTGATCTGGAGTATTCTAGATACGCGTTCAACCGGCCTAATACCAGCCAGGTGGCAAATGCTATCAATATGGGACGAAGCCTACCTTAGAAAATGGCCAACAAGTACATGATGTGTAATCATCCATTTGCCCTGTAATCGACCTCTTTTCACAAGAGATAGCTGTTGTCATGAAAATAGAGATGTCTATTTTTGAGACACACAGCAAATTACTCGCCAGATCTGCGAGTGGCTAGAGTACAGAAATCAGATGCTAGATACGTTACGACTTCATCAGTTGTCATAGCTTGGTGGGTTCTCCACAGGAACATTGTCAACAAGTGTAACAGAAGTTGACCCGGCAGGCGTGGTATATGTAGCTGAAATATGATATAGATGTAAGGATGACTTGACTGGGAACAACGGACACACGCACGCAAATTCTCATCGGCCTCGTCAGCGGCTTGTCTACGCATGTAAATGGACTTTTCTCGTGCCTTTTCTAGCAGACTGACAAACTCAAACATGGGCCGGTCCTTGAAACGGACCTCGGCCTTGGTTCCATCAGTCAGACCACCATCTGGTGACGGTTTGATTTCAAAAACTAGATAATTCCCACTGAAAGTCGGCTGCGAAAATGCTGTCGAAAGTATGGAGTGAAGTGGAACGGATAGGGAATCTAACGAGCTTTTTGAATCGCTAGCGAAGATGAACTGTGAAATCGGCGGGGTAACTATTCCAGGCTGATGAACTGAACCGATATCCACGCACTCGTTGGTCAGTGAGCCAGATCTTTCCCATAGACCTGAGCTTTTTGGCCCCTCCAGAACCCCCGGCGAGAGCGTGACTCGAAGGTGGGCGGTTAGGAATAAAGAGATCGACTTCGACACCGAGATCCACTGTTGTAATGGCTGCCTCATTGGGTAGAGGAATGGGTGTACGGTTAGGTGTGAGCATTGTCCAGTTAAGAGCCATCTTTGGATGTAAGTTGAGAGGGATAAAGAGAGGCGGTCACTGCCTGGGACATTGACATCAAGCATCTCATACACGATCATTGATCTATTAAGCCTGGCACAGCACACTCTATGGTATTCTTCTCATGCTCATAAAGCCTTGTAATTGTACGCCCGGATGGCATAGCAACACCGTGCTGATATCGACGACCGCAGTCGACGTTCACATTAATTGGTACACTACATCCGCAGGATAGGAACTATCATTCCTCATCAATACGGCCTGAATCGTCTCGAGGCCTTGAGCTTCTCAACTTTCGCTTTATCTTCCTCCCATTTCCGCTTCAAGTCCAGGATTTCTAGAACAAATTATGAGTGTCCTTTCGGTTTACTATGTATCGATGATCATACCTTTTCTCTGTTTCTCTGCCTTTTGGAAAGCGTAGAACCCTTCTTTCTCCTTCTTTTCCTTCTTCTTATTGTTGCGTGCCCTTGTCTCCCCTGTTTCTTGAAACTTTTTGGTGGCAACGCGCACACCACCTCCCAGAGTTTGCCCATAGGCACCACCTCTCTTCACCAAAGTGAATCCATCTTCATCCACGATAGCTTCTCCCTTTTTATACTGTGATTTCTGTCTATTCTTTGCCAATTCGTAGTCGTATAATTCCATGTAAGTATCCGCATGTTCTTCGACAATGTCAAGTGGTGGCCGAAGCGAATCATAAAGGGCAAGGTAATGAGCAAAACCACCTGGCTCTTCTGTCGTTGGCCAGGGACGCGGTTTTGACAATGAATCTACTGCTCGATCATGTGAAGAGGAGTCCAAGAAAACGATATGAGCAGAGCCTCCGGTTTTGCGCAAAGTACGCAATGGAACAGTCGGCAAAGGCGTGACTTTGGGTACGTCGTCTTTGGAAATCTTTCTTCGTCTCCGCAGTTTCTCACCCTCAACTTCTGGAATCTCATCGTCTTCCTCTTCTTCAGACGTATCCTCTTCCTCAACATGCCTAGAACCCTCAGTACTATCTGTGTTATAGACCACCCTTTCGACTGTCCCAGCTTCTTTGAATAGCTGGACCAAATCTCGTTCTGTAGCGTCTGGTGGTACATTGACCAGAAAAAGAGTTCGGCCTATCGGGAGCGCATCATTTTTTTTGGCAACTGAGTGAGAGCGCGCATAGACATAATGAGTTGCTTCACTAGAATAGATGATCGGTATTGGCGTGAAACCGCTGAAGTGTTTCTGTCGGGCCATAGCCTTGAAAATATAATATCAGAAAATCATTGCAAGATGTTATTTATTGTAGACGTGATTGTTAAATACCATCAATAATTGAAGTTCTATATATGTCTATCATCCGGCAGACATGAAGTTTATTGCATCGAGACAGAAGCTGACTGTACCAGCACTTGGTGTTTAATCACTGTACACACCATAGACTCTATTATCAAGTTGAAATTCTTGAAACTCCAAGCACAACCAGTGTTTGTTCTTAACATACCCACGATCTGTATCGCATCGGGCCCCGGGTGTGCAGGACCTGAGGACGAGCTGCCTGCTGCCTGCTGCATCCCCTCTTCAGCCAGCATATGATGCCATGATTTTTTGATTTATCCTTGGATGTCACTTCTTCTGACTGCTACGGTAGCACATTCGGACACTTGTCTACTACACTTCCTCCCTTTTTCTATTTTCACCTTGATAATTCATGTATAATTTACCACCTGCATTTTTTCTTCCTGTGGGATATAAATACGACAAAGAATATGAGTGACCGCTAAGGCTGGTCCCTCAATTGTCAACTTTCTCATGCAGGCCGTCATGTATAAATAGAGAACAAAAAAGAGCTCCCGGCTTGTAGAATGAAACAAGCGAGCAAGTAGCAGAACCCTGCGAACGAGATATGATATGGTATACTACTGACCCCACCTGTGCCTCTGGGGTGCTCTGCCCTGCTTGCTCCAATCCCTAGGTGTAGAAGAGTCGTCAGACGAGGGATGGGAGGGAAGCCCATCACTGCATGGGCTATCATGTTACATGTTGGCTGGCTAGTAGGTTGTGACTAGAATGAAACATGTGAAACCTTGCCAACGGCAATTCATCGGCCAGTGTTCCTATTTTTATACCACCTGAATGTTTGAACCTCGGATACGAAAGAGAAGCTTCGTGCATATTTTCATGGAAAGAAGGAATGAATAACTCAACGATCTGGTTTATGAGCTTGTTTTTCTAATACAAATGTTCAGGCTGCGGTTTTTAATTTTCATTAGACTCGGTGGCCAATTTCTTCTTTGCATCACCCATTGGATGTCTTCTTGAGAATGGGAGTATTGTGTCAGCATTCTCGTTGACCATAAGTCCGTCAGGTCATCTGAAAGACTGTAAAACTGATGAACATACACTAACCGCCTCCCCAGCTCACATCTCCCTCTACTCGCTACTTTCCCAGTATTGATAGTTTGAGTTTGCTCGCTCCGGAGGTACGTTTCGTCTTTACGGCCCCCACTCAGACATTTTTCGCTGTCAATTATGCGCCTTAGTATATTAAGGGAATCTCGATATTCTAATAGATTTTTATGCTTTTTTGAATCAGGGGGTCTTCGAGTCATAGAGGTCCTTCAGGAATTCTCAGATCTGGTCACGGAACTGAACAACTTAGATATCTCCCAATCTGTCAATCTGGCTCAGAATTGATCTATGAAATTAATGGAACAACAGATACATTTTTATCACCTCATTGGAGGCTCGAGCTATAAGCTTACCATTGATACAGTAGTACCTATCGTCAGAATGACATATCTTGGCAGTCAACGTGAATGTCCATGTGCAAACTGTCATTTCATTCCTTGCCGACTCAGTTATTTTTAGTCTAGCTCATATCAATAATTGATCCAGGAAGTTTTCCATCTCCCGAATCATACAGAAACTTGTTTCCTAATACAAGTGAACTAAGCTCGTGTCTTCTCATTTGTCAAACGCCCATATCATGAGCGGGAAAAAGAGCGTTTGACCCAATCAGCAAATGGGTCCTTTCGTCATGCCGATGCCACGTGCTACGTACCAGGAATAGACGTCCATACAAATTTACGAAATCTGTGTGAGACAGACGCGGGAGTATGAGTCGTGCTAATGACTGCTGGTATTTCATCTTACCGCCATGCTTGTATATGATTATTATAGTATAGATGTAAAGTGAATTTTTCTAGCCAACACTTACACGTCTGGCCTCGTTCCTGTGGAGATACCACTTTCGCTCCATTCGGCGCTATCCGGGGCATAATCTTTGGGGATGAGTCATAGTCAGGTTCACTCCAACACGACGTGAGGTCCTGTCGCAGTCCCAGACACACTAGCTCGAGCCACTAATTGTCTGAGTCACTCAATCACATGTAGTCTGGACCACAGAATCAGAGTATCCTTCCTGAAACTTCCGCACTTTGAAAAATTTTCCATGGTTTCGAACGGCTGTTTAGTAGGTATAGGACAAGTCAAAATGAAAACTGAAAAAAATCCGGACATAGGAGGTTTACGGAGCAGGCTGTCGAAAAGAATATGAGATTTCTTAGATCAGGGGGTACTCGGGGGCACCGCGTGCTCCATGACAAATTCATTCTGCCTTAATTCTATATCAGCAAACCCTAGTAACATTCATGTTCGAGTCTTGTTCAGGAGGTGGCCCCGCAGCATATTGAAAACAAAGACAAGGCAAGTATAAAATATTTTCTCGCGCGCATGAGTGCTATTTTTGAACATGTATCAAGATTCCGATGAGACCAAGTTGGTCGGCGATCAGTCACGAATCGTTACATTCCCTTGCTGAGAGACTGCTGTCTCATTACATGTATCTAGTAATGAGCAATAAAAAGTTGAGACATACATATCTGTGTACTGAGCATTACATCCCTGTATGTACCTGCCACTATGCCTATATTGGGACATCAATCATAATCAAACTCCTGATGCGGATAAAAATAGATCTGATTTGTAAATCTCCATTCCGGATTCACGAGGTTCTGAAATCTTGGAACATCTCCACTCTTGTTACTAACGGATGATGATTGTTAGCAGCTCCATGGTGTGTCGCCAAAGCTTATCTCAATTTTACTGCTGATTTCCTTGTACTTTTTGATTTGGAACCATCAAATACAATTGTGTTCTTGTGGCACATCTATCAACAATGGGAAAAGGTCATGATTTGGTCGTTGAAATGGCTCGTCATGACGATGATAAGAAGGACCGACTCGAAAAGTGTGGAGCATGGAATAAAACTGCGGCACGGAGGATACGGCAGGCCCGATTGCCACATGTCGATCTAATCGAAATTCTAATTATAACTTTTTGATCATTACGTTGATCTTTTTGATGTTTCTTTATATGAATGCTGGTAGCTGTTTCTTTCCCCATTGAGACGGGAAGAAACTTACCAATAACTCCTCAATATCCCTGATGGATCCAGTGCTCCACGTCTTGCAGTTCGCATTTACTGTCACTATTAATCGTAGGCCAACTTAATCACTATTAGACAACACCATCGTATCAAAAGTCTATCCAATCCATTCTTATCAGAAGTGAACACACAAGACTTCTGTCGAACAAATACATTACACCATATCCATAACATTCTTATCAATATTGGGTAAAACCCAGTTGCAAACCATACATCTTCAACACGATTGATTCATTTTACTGGATAATGACATCACTGCATCAACATGGATTTCTATGAGTCTAAGACAGTTATTGTAATTTGTAAACCTACAAGAATGTAACTATGTAGATAGGTAGGTAGTTATATAGGTGTATAACAAACAACATAAAATCCCACCTAGGCTAAAACAATAGAAAACTTGATTGTAACATGTAAGCTAGAAGTTGCTGGCATATATACGATTTGAATGAAATCAACCCAAGAGGCGGATATTTGAGAGCAAAAAACAAAAACAAGCTAAGAGATAGAGACAGAGAGAGTACAATACGAAAGCGTTCAAACTGAAAACGTTGAGAGAAACAGACAAAAGAAAACGGGCTGGGGGGGTAGTAGACATGTACAACAAAACAGACGGACAACAACACAGATCGAGGAGCGATGAACAAAATTAAGAAAACCAATGAAGAGAAGAGGTTTACACTTCTTTACGAAGTGGCAGGCCATACTGTAAACCATACAGCGGCTCGGACAAGACACATACGAGCCACCTCAGTGAAGAAACGAGGGACCAGCCTGTCAAAAGAGGATAACGTGAAAAGATCAAGAGAGAACAAAGACATGACAGCATCGTAAACTTGGACGGACAACCAACTTCATCGGGTGTAATAAGATACTTGTTCGGATTAGCCTCGCCTCTGCTGATAATTCTGTTCCTTGCTCAAATCCAGGCTTGCAAATGTCGTAGACAGACGATCTGCCTCCGTTTGACCATCCAACGACGATTTTGAGTCAGGTCGACTAACAGCCCGATTGATCCCTGAGTAGGGAACAGGGTATGAAGCAGTACTCGATGGTTCAGCGCCAAACAGGGTGGTCGAATCTTCATTATGAAATGGCGAAAATACTCGGGCTACCTTATGGGTGTTCGGATCTTCAAGCGTAACCAAATCTGAGGAAAATGGAGCGAAAGATGACTGGGCGCCTCCAGTGTCTGACCAAGAGTGTGTCTCTGTCCTTTCAAGGAAGGCGCCATGCCTCCCGAGAATACCATCACTCGACGAGTGATCATTTCTCGACTTGTTACTTACACCAGGTGTTATACTTCTTGCCAAAGTCATCAGTTGATTTGTCGCCGACGTACTATTGTCTCTGTTGGTAGAGTAATTCGCCGCTCCAGCAAATCCGCGATTAGGTTGAATAAGTCCAAGATTACTAAGTTCTTGAAGCAGAACAAGAAGCTGTTCTAGGGTCCAAGAATTACTGGAAGATGGAGACACCTGGGTGTTGCTCGCAGCATGGGCCTGAACTGGGAGATAGCATAAGTATTTGTCAGTATAAATGATTACGATACTTACGGGCACTGTGACCCCAAGCCAGTCGGATGTGGGTCTTGCCAACAGGATAATTCTGCATTGTGGTAATGGCGCATGCAGCATCAGATTTCCTGACATATTGAACAAAGCCGCAGCTTTTATCCGTAACGACTTTGACCTAGAAAATGTCAGGAATATTCTGTACTAGGAAAATAACACAAGAAATACATAGTAAATTGGCCCAAAAGGGTAAAACAAGCTCCAGAGTATCTCCTCGGTGATGTCGGGGGTTAAACCGCCAACAAAGACGGTAGTATTATGGGGATCAGTTGAGGCAAGCAATTCGCCTTTGGGACCAGCGAGATCTCCAGAAAGAGATTTGAACTGTGAGCGATATTTGCCGCTCCTGACGTTGTTATTGCCCCGTTGCATCAGGGATAAAGCAAGTTTGAGAATTTCGGGTTCCACACCTGATAAGTCCTGAGCTAGATATCAGAGGGAATAATAATTTATCAATAGAATGAAAATTACAGGAAGGGAACCACCAGAGCCGGAGCTGCCAAGGGAGGAAGAGCCTTGAGCGGAACCGCTTTCCAGTGAGCTGTTTGAACTGGTAGCGACAATCTGAGAAGAAATGCTCTGCAAAAATTCTTGAGAAAAGGGGTGTGGCTTCGGGTCGTTAGCACGACAAACGCGAACTGGGCCAGTAAGCTGGCTGTATGCATCGCATATAAGCGGTAAGACTTACTCGGGCGGTCTCTGACACACAGCCCATTTGCCTCAGCCAAGGCGCGGTTTCTTTCTTCTTCGGTATCAAATCTATCTGGAATATTAACCGGAATATTTCAGGTGAGTATGAGTGCACATACCTCACAAAAGCGCTTGTGGAGGATTGGCCATTAGGATCAAGTATAATTTTGACGCTGGTGCAGCCATTGAAAGGTTGGATAATTTTAGGTTCTCTATATGGGCTCTGACCAAGTTGGGGGTTTCTGAACACTTGAAGAATGTCATTCTCGTTAGCCGACGGGGAAAGATCAGCAATAAAAATGCTATAAACTGGTTTGGGATTGGTAGGATTCATTGTGTAGGGAGGCATAGGAGCCCAGCAGAGAATATATGGGGTTGAAGAGTAAGGCATCATCACAGGAGCTGTCTCTCTACCATCGCTGACCTGAGCGAGGGCAGCGGCTGCCTGCGAAGAGGAGCGAAAAACAAGATAGCAGTAACCAGGGTTATTGGGTTGCTGGCCAGTCGCTGGAATGGAGTGCACATTTGGGATACGGATGGCGATGGGGAACCAGTTCATGAACTTGCAGGCCCTCCAGAGGTAATCTTCTTCCATCCAGAGCTCCAGCTGGCTCCAGAGAAGAGTGGTGGAGGGGGAAAAAGATTCCGAATGGTCGGCACGGTGGTGGTCCATGGTCAAGTTTGGATCAAATTTGGAATGTTTATCAAGAATGAATTCGCTATCGGAGCGTGGTTTCCCGCGCGTTCCTCTGTCCTGTTCAGGCGAACAATGAAAGATCTGTAGTGTCATCAGTCGGCTTCCTGGCTTGATACTTTATTTGATTGATTAGTCAGCCATCATATCTGTCCTGCAC
>Ga0153969_1000358_pt1 | contig 10353 bp, 8 predicted proteins | sample TSGA053MetaG_FD_104702 | JGI IMG/M metagenome (GOLD analysis project Ga0153969, IMG submission 104702) | Attine ant fungus gardens microbial communities from Georgia, USA - TSGA053 MetaG | ecosystem: Host-associated > Fungi > Mycelium > Unclassified | place: USA: Georgia, George L Smith State...
GCGTATTGGTGGATGGTAGAGGTGCTTAAAGGGGTTAATTATCTGTTTTTGTCAATGCCGATGATCATTTGCCAAATTCACTTAGACTCTAACCCGCATGGGATTACATGTAAATCCCGCCTCACAACGTACCTCGAGTCCTCGACACTAACCAGACACAAACCAGACTTGAGAATTTTGTGGGGTTATCAAACTTTGAATAGATGTACGGATTTGAGAATAAGCCTTCTCACCAGACTCTTTTCGAGCAAATCTCACCACGACTAAGCAGATGCACGTTTGCCTCTGTAAACAATCTCTTTCCCGACGCACGTCGCAAACACGCTTATGGTTTTAGCTTTTGAGAGTTCTTGTGATGGTCTGGTTACAAAGTGCGCTGTTCATATTTTTTCTTCTAAGTCCATCATGCAAGCTCATAGTGCATCAGTAATTCACTAGGCTCTGTAAAGAGCTGGACAGAACTGTACAGCCTACAAGTCCCACGGCTTGGTCCCTATTTTACACTGCAGTACAGATGTACATTTTTATATAGAGTTCTGTACAGTCTCTTATAAGTGCCCCAGAATTCATATGCTGTCCAGACAATCCACACTCGCATGACAGAAGCTCTAAGCTCTGTACAGTTCTTCCACAGGAACCTCAGAATTCACATACTGTCCAAAAATCTTTCTTAATATTCCTGTACCGATCCGCAATTTGCAGGACAGTAACACACAGACATTCCATAAGCATGCAGTACTGATATATGATTGGACAGATAACACAGATATGTAAAACTACGAATTAAAGCTCGATCTGGAGGTGATCATGTCGTCTCTTTTCATCGTGGCCGCTAGCGCCATTACATGCCGCCCTAGATAAGTGTAGTCAGTATATCGGACTAATCAAAAGAGAATACATCCTTACCATCCAGTTTTAGCCCATGATTCAAGCTGCTCGGTCAACCTAGGTCCATGGTAAGGATGATCCTCGAGCGTTTTGATCAACACCCGCATGCGTTCATATATCGAACCATAGTCCTTAGCGGTAAACTTTGGGTACGACTTCGGGTTTCCGCTACCGTCCTTTGCGAGGCCATCAAGGGCGCAATTATACTAAAAGAAAAAAAATCAATATCGCTATGTAAACAAATATAAGAAGGATACCGCTGCAGCAACCAGAGCCAAGCAGGAGGAAGGCAGTTGTTTGCTGAATAATTCCGGCCGTCTATGGGCAATTCGATAAGATCCCGTGTAGAAGAATTTGACGACCGCTTCAAAAAATGCCGGGTGAGCGAAGTTTCGAGGTTTCCCCTACAGTACTTGGAGTGTCATTCACACACAATAAATTAGACGGGAGCGCTTACATTTTCGTCTCGTTCGCCGCGCAAAAAGGCCCCCCTCTCTAGAAGGTCCGTAGCACGGCGTTCAACCCACGCAGCATGTTCTTGAACCGGTACACCTTTTGGAGGCATAAGGTCATACACGGTAGGGGTAAGAACAATAACAATCTTCTTGAGGTCAGAACGCCACGTCGCAAGATCATCGTATAACTAAACACGTGTGAGAATTGATCAGGACAAATTAATAACATACATACGAGCCTCGCCATATCAGGCTTGTGAAGGGGCCATATATCTGGGGTAACATCAGATAGTATACGCCTCAATGACATAAAACGCTTACCAGGTTCAAACAGTTTACCAGCTTGACTCCAGGATACCAAAGTAGTCATCAGGGTTTCGGTAATGGTGCCCGTTAAGTCATGGACTACATTTGGAAAAGGCTTGTTTAAGGCATGATACGCACGGCAATCTCCTTTCGCATCCTCAAGAAAGTTCTTCCAGCGGTGTGGGTAAAATGCGAGGTGCGTAGGTTTCGGTCCATTTGATGATCCCTTAGCTTCTGCTGATCGCGACTCCTTGATCACAACTCCACCATTGGATAACCTCGTCCCAGCCATATCACGTAGAATTTCCAGAGAAGCAGGATCGGGTAGGCGAGGGCAGCCATTAGTCCGGTGGTGTCGATTCAAGACGTCATCAGGCTAGGGGGTGTATGAGTTCTTTTGAAAGTGTTGAGACTGACGGCGTACTTGGGAACCCTCGAGTGCTTGAACACCTCGGGGTGCGTGTGTGGATGGACGTTGCGTCTGAGAGCACTCGAGTCTGTGAGTGACAGGTTGGGATACATTATGTCTCGCATCATACCTCAGGGCTGCTGAATCGTTGAGTTTCTTGGGGTGCGCAATGAGAATGATGTTGCACAGGCTGAGAGAGGATCAAGAGTACCTGCAGTAGCATCCTCATCGCCGTAATGATCAATGGAACCCAGATATCTTTCGGCGTTCATATCCCCTTCATCACGGGAGTACTCAAACTCAAACTCAGGTGCAAGAGTGGAAGTAGCGCGAACTTGATGGGAAGGGTCCACTTCACGGGAAAACCCTGTCGAAGTAAACCATTACAATCACTGGACTCAGATAAGGAGCAGGGAGAGTCATTTACCTGGATGCGCATCGTGGTGTTTGCCAACCTCTGCCCAGCCGAACTCCTCCGCATCTCCATCAGTATTGGTGTCATTGTCATCAGCATTTCCATCGCTCTCGTCACTGCCATAAGCGCTTGGATTTGAAGTGTCCAATTCTTCGGGTTCTATTTCGCGTCGCAAAGCGACATTATCATCAGGCTGGTAGCCAACTGACCGCAAGGATGGGTCTAGAAGGTCCTCGCTAAAGGTGTACGTACTTGCGGTTGCGGACAAGGGTTGAATGGACGTAGACCTAGATGAAGAATGTGAAAGTAAGCTTGGAGTGGACCGTGACGGCGGCGGCGTTGCCTGTGGAACCTCTTTGCTGTTTAAAATGGGAAGAGCGGCGCAAGCACGCTCCCCGACACTAGCTTTGGCCATTGCCGCATAAGGATTATTGAGCGCCTGCAGATCTGGTAGCACAACTGGTGGGTTGCCTTGGGGTTTAAATCCGAAGCGTCCATCAGCTTCACGAAGCAAAAAACCAGGCTGAAAGGATTCAGAGCCTAGCTCATAAGTGGTATCCTTTATGTAGATGAATTATTGAGATCAAAAACCAACGGGGGAAAAACTGACCGGTACTTGCACATTGGGGGCCGGAGGCTTCTAGCACAATTAAATCATCAAGAACAGAAGGTCAGAATGCGCCTTACCTTGGATTTATTTCCATTCTTATTGGAATCCACGCCGGAGCTTGCAGTCCTTGAAACGCTGTATGGTGGTGGCGGATTCTGAACATCTGTCAGTGAACAAACTACGATATTAACGGGGACACTTGGGTTTCTCACCTGTGTACGGCCACCACGAGTCTCGCGATGTGATCCTGGAGCTAGGGGGTTTGGCGGAATGTTCGATGATAGGGTCGTAGCACCCTTACGTCGGTTTACCCGCGTCGGAGCCTCCAAAGCAGAGGCAACTTTTTCCAACTGGACGTTTCTTCCTCCTCTCCCTGCACCAGAACGGCCAGAACGGCGGGGGGCGAAAGCGGCGTCATCGGCATCATCGGTCAACTGCAGTGATACCAAGTTTGAGGCAGGTGTATCCGTGGTCACATTTGCCTGACGCGACTTTTTTGCTTGTCCTGAGGCCTCGGAACCCTTGCGTTTGGCCCGTTTCTTCTTAGGGCTGGTAGGCTGAGAGCGAGGAGGCATGGCTACTGGAAGAAGGGAGCGGCGAAAACCAGAAGGCGACTTGGACTTCAACCAAAGGGACTCGCCAGCCTTTAAGGCTGGCTGTCATTAATGTTATGACTCGACCATGACCATCAGGTAGCCATGCTCTTTGTTACTTTCGCCGATGCTTTCGCTTATATGGTTTGTTGTCTACCGTACGTTTCAACCTTCACCTATGTGAGAAAACCGCAGCTCGTGAGAACTTACAGTTGAGTCACTGATCTGCATCAGCTTAACTTTTCGGGTGCTACAGGGAACTACGTAGCGATCAGTGACATTGCCGGTAGTATGAAGTCCGTGCTACTCCAGAAGTAATATATTACATGTTACACTGATATAGGTCTTAGTGCACGCGCCGCCTGTTTCGCTTCGAGCTCGCCCCTTCGACCGTCCATACGTCACCCAAACCACGCTTCTTCGTCGCTACTACCCCAGTGCTGCGCATGTTCCTTACGACTTGGTCCCTGTTATGTACGTCCTCGATTTGCGTATCTACCACCCTTTTTCTGAGCACGTGTTCAGGGGATGACTCGTCCGCAAGATCTGCGAGGTGTTTCTCCAGGAGTTCGATGACGCCTTCGAATGTAGCGGGCTCATACCGCGTAACGTCCCCAGAGGGACTCGGAGACTGTGGTAGATGATTATGCTCCAAGAGTGCCGCCCACTCAGTTGCTAGGCGAGAAAGATCTTTGAAGTACGGGTCAAATTGACTGGTTATTTTGGATTTCAGCGTCATGTACATGAACTTGTTTGCATAGCATTGATGAGGTGAGTCAGAACTCCAATCGTATGGAAGACGTCCTTCCTGGAGGGTGTGTTGGCGCTCCTTGCCAAGAGGGCCGCAAAACGTGACACAGATCCAAACAAAGATGTAAAATAGTGACTCGAGATCGTCTGTGAAGTCATGCTTGATGAGGTCGAATCGGTTACTAGCGAGCGTTGAATTTGAAGCCCTTTTTAAGTGCTTGGAATGTTGTGCATCCGTAACTTGTGGGGCGAGTTGTGCCAGTAGCGACCGTGACATAAATGGAATCGTGCCCTATGAGTTAGCGTTAGTGATCACATCAGTTTTACTAATTAACGTGACGAACTCACCGTTCCACCGCGAGAATATTTATTATCCGCTACGATATTCACAGCAAACTCCCAGTCTATCAACATCCCGCTGCTGCTGCCATCATCTTTATCCTCGATCATAGCATTATGGAGACTGCCATCGCGATGTAGGATACCCCGTTGTTCGACCGCCGTCTTTTGGACTAGTAGGCGTAAGTAAAAAAAAATACAGCATCTCAACTACTTAGAGAGACACTCACTGATCGCAATGTCACGTAAAGCTCCAATAAGTTCCTTCTTTGTCCGGAACTGTTCCAAACATCGTCCACGGGGTTTCATGACCAGGCGAACGTGGGTGCGCCAAGTATTACGTGTACTCTGTAGCTCTTTGTAACGGTATTTTTTGGTGTTATCGATGTCGCCAGATAACAACTTAACCTGACAATAATCTACGAGCACCGGGACGCCAGGAACACCCTCCATCTTCTTCAACATCGTGACCTCATTCAGGACTTCGCTGTCCTCTGCACTCCCGAGGACCCAGTGGTCCTTTATAATATATTCCTGGTTGTCCCTCCTAGTCAGGTAGCAGACAGTGCCTCGGCCGACGAGACCATGACCTGAAAATATAATCTTCAAAATATCGTACCAGTTTTCGTTGACTTTAATCTTGCCGATGGGAGGCTGGTCCGAAAGATCAAGATCGGAAGCCTCAGCAGGAAGCGAATTGTCTGCAGTTTCTGCGGCAGGATGGGTATGGGGGAATCGGGCAGGGGCAGTCCTGAGAACATGATCTGATTGAAAGAGAGGTGTGGAGGATATAGGGGAGAACGTGGACTCGGACGACGAAGGGGAATTACCCGGGTCGAAGTTAGAGTCGGTGTCTGTGTCATCGGTGCCTGTGTCATCGGTGTCTGTGTCATAGCTCTCAGGAGTTTCCCGATTCCTTTTACGAGTGCGCAGCTGACGAGGAGCATGGGAATGATGAGACGGCAAGGGAAGCTTGGGTATCCAAGTGTTGATCTTCGTTGTCGTATCAAAACCAATACATTCGTCTTCGCCAAAGACGATGCACGAGAAGATTCGTACAAAATCATCCTTGTGCTCGTTGATGTCAAAAGGACGAGATATGGCACCACCAGAACGGTCGTATGTATGGACGCGGAGCTCCCTATAGTTGTTACAGAAGGATAACATAAGAACAAAACGTCTCCAAGGCTGGTGTTTCAGGATGAGGTACGCCTTGGAATCCAAAGATTTGACACAGGTCTTTCCTTGCCGATACTTGCTGCTTGTCAATTCAGCAATAACTCTGATGTCCGCCCACCCAGGGTTTGGGCTGTTCGACATGATAATATCGGGTTTGCGCTTCATTGCTTCTCCCTTTATCGAGATAGTGGAGTGAGCCCCGCTCCAGATGCGATTCGCGGACAATTGCATAGTCTTTGATAATTGAGACGATAGTTGCCCTTCCTCCGCAAGCGACCTGGTAAGGGCATTGAAAAATGCTGCGAATATATCTTCAGTCTCCAACTTGAAGTTGTGGGGCGTGGGAACACTGGAGACGCTGGGGGCACTGGGGGCACTGGGGGCACTGGGGACACTGGAGACACCGGGGAGTACCCAATTCCATTCCTGTTTCGCAGTATCCCACAGTGGAAGTTTGGTGTTTGGCGAGTCAGCGATCAAGTTCGAGCCATGACTCGGAGATTGCCTATTGATGTACATGGGCCTCACTGAGTTGGCATAGGACGGAGAAATTAGCAGTTCATCCGCATGAGGGGTTGTAACATCTTCAAAAGACGCGAAGGTGGTGGAAAGAAGGTGGCCAAGCGACTCGGACGGTCGCCGATTATGCTTGGGAGGCCATGGTTCCTCAGTTACCAGGCGGTTCAATTCCTGACCGATTAGCTTGTTCATTGAGCGTACGTCGCTCACAGGAGCAATAGTTCGAACATCAAGCGACGATAATTTTATTCCGATAGGTACAGTAGAAAAGTGTTTAGGTGGCATTTGGGGTGGAACAAAGGAAAAGTTGAGACAGTGGGAATACGACGAAAAAAAAAGTTGACTATGGGAAAAACAGTAGTTCCATAAATGACTACAGTGATAATGCGAAGTATGTGCTTTTGTCCCAGAATCGATTCAACCAGAACTCCGACGCATGCTCCATACTGTTATAGGCAGTAAGGCGATTATCCGCAGCAGGACCAAAGCGAGGCACAACATTGACAGGTGCCCGGAGTTGGGAAACCGGTATGATATCACCCATCCAAGTCCCATTAGAGCGCTTTGCTCTCTTAAGGAGGTGCATCTGAGTAGCTGGGTCACGACCATTACTACTAATGCCTTGTGGAATGATATCGAAGCGATGCACGTAAGTAATGAAACGATCTCGCCACGCCCGTTGCGTGCCAGTCTTAACAAGCGGGCGTATAATAAGCCTAATCTGGGCAATGGTACATCCTGTCAAATGAGGTCTACAAAGACATCCACGAAAGACAATGTAAGACGTACCAAGAATACCACTGCTAGGCCATGAAAATCCCGCTTCTGTGCTGACGATGGCTGTATCGTAATGACCACAAGTCCAAGGTTCACTTGGTGGCGCGCAGTTGAGGGTCTGTGGGGGCAGAACATCTTCAAGGGCTCCATCATGGGATTCCATGTTTTGCAAGCGAAGTTTGAACCACACCTGAACGTCTTCGAAGGGGAGCGCAGTATCAGGTCCAGCCCTCCTAGGGCCACCTATCGCATGAATATGATCGTGTCCGTAGCTAGCCTCGCGATGCAAGAAGTCAGCTAGGGCTGGTCGCAAATCCGACAATCCAAATCTAACGGCAACGTCATCAACTGTGATATTCCTGATCGAGGGATCATAGGCCAGATGAAAGGCAGTGCGCTCAACGACAAAGGAACGCAGTGGAAGAGGTACCGAACCCACGGGTTTATGCTGCAGTAACTGGGCGATCGCGAAATAATTAGTGATTAAACGAGAGTGACCATGCGTTACGGAAGACAAGAACTCCGAGTCGGCAGGTTCTATGTCGTCGTCATTCGCATCATTGTCTGCATCTTCAAGATCTGAGTCATCTGAGTTCGAGTCGACTCCAGCTAATGCGATATTCTGCTTTTCGTCTATAAGGCCGGTAGCAAGCTCGAACCGACGACATTTATCAAGTCGATCGAGATATCGGCATATTTGCGGGTCGTAGTTCCTATTATTGCTTGATCGTGCGGGATCCTTGATCTCGGTGATGTGTGCGTGCTCGGTGACATCCGCAGACCACTGCGACGTAACTCCAGAGTTCCGAATGCTGGGTATAACACTCTGCATGAGTTCCAGTTTCGGAATATGCCAATTATTAATCGCTTTGCTGCCTTTTCCGCGACGGACTCCAGCAGCAATGATTGCATCTTTATATGCATGAAACTCATCCAATGCTGCTGAGATGCGAATTAAATCGTCATCGTTGATCTGCGGTGACTGCACAAGATAGCGGAAATCCATAAGTGCGCGTACAGCGATGATAACATCGCGGGGTGCTGCATCTGCACTAACTGCGATGATTGAGCGTTGAATATCTCGGTGACAGCGACCAGTAACCTGCTTCAATTTTGAGATGCCTTCTCTGAAATGTCGAAAGCCGGTGATAGGCTGCAAAACGGAGAAACGAAAATCCATCTCCCACTCTCCGACAGCATAAATGAGCCACTTTGCATCGTGATCCCAAAACTCCCTGTGAAGGTGGTGAAGTGGTTCGGGAGTAAGGAAATGAGAAGGTTCTGCAAGCGGCCAATCACGCCAAAATGGCTGTTCAACACCGTTCAAGCGGAATTTTTGTGCTTCGCGAAAGAAGGCTTGCACATCAGTTGGGTCTACTCGTGCGCGAACGACCGCTAGCTGTGCAAGTGTGGTTGATTTCGTTCGAGGTTCATGGCGGAAGGAGTCCCCAAACTGCTTGTACATAGCCATGGTTATGGGAGATGTCTTCCCACCAACAACGGACAACATCATGGCTTCGGGTAAATCGGCAATATAACTCGCAAGTCCGATGAAACAGTAACGATTATCTCCGACAGGATCAGAAAGCATAACCCCGTGTCGAGCCGCCTGCTTGAGTGGTTCTAGGACAATGTCTAGGCATTGATGCGTAAGGCGATCCGCCAGTACACCTCGCATGCGCTTATTCTTGTGGATAAATTTCGGAACTGGTAACAAGGCCGTAAGTAGGAACGAGTTGGTTGATGATTTCATTCGCGTATTCATGCGTAGGTTTGCAAGGCCGATGAGCAGTGGGTGCGCAACGCGGTCACCAGTCAAAACAGATATATTCGTCTTATCCGAAGATAGAATCGTGCCAAGTAATGTTGCACCTTTAGGTAGCATTGACTATTGAAAGTTAATACGGCAGAAATTTCGGTATATCAGCTGGTATATACCTGCATGTTCCATGCATCATCGCCGGATATCCATTCGGTATACGTTCGACACAATCTTTGGGCGGTAGAATAAACCTTGCGAGGCGTGAAATCTAGTTGATCGTGGAACAAGGGGTGACTAAGGATGCTCGCGATGCATTCCAGTGGATCGCGCCAGTACAAAACTACAGGCGATTTAGTCGGATGACTTGGAGACGTAGGGATAATCTGCGACTTCCAGCGTGGGCCACTGGGTAACATTTCTGCTTGACTCCGTAACTCTTTGGCTGAGCGGAATGACAAAGGGAGATCCTTAATCTGAACATTTCTGTTCGTCAGTAATAGATAAAACCAGTTTATCGCTCACCATATCAAGTGACAAAAATCTATCTATCTTTCCCATACTCAAACCGGAACGTAGCAGCCAGGAGGCAACTTCCCAATCTTTCCGACAACTGAATGGATAGTAAATATTCGTCTTGCGATAAATACTGTTTTCATCAGAGTTGAACAGAGTTAAGAACGTATAACCCGTCCCATACGTCTCCGCAGCATCCGGAAAGTAGTCGACGGTTTCCTGGGGTCCTTCTTCACAGCCGTCGTTGTCTTCTGATTCGCCACAGTCCCGGGGAGGCCCGATGTCTTCCGATTCGAAGTCCATAGGATCATCATAATTGTCGGCAGGCGACTCGGACACTGGCATGTGAGACTTTAGGCGAATCAAGTCATCGAGCCAAGTATTACATCCAGAGCGAGGCTGGCTCATATGGCGGGCAACAGTAGCGTGGGTTTTGAATCCGTCTTTCCCGCACGATGGACACTGAAAGGATATCATGATGTGGTACAGTGCTTCAAGTTGAAGTCTCGTAAACCAACTTGGCTGACTGCATTTGTCCGGCATTTTCCGAATTGACTTAATCGACGACGATGTGTACACCTTCAGGCTCCCCCTCGTTGATACCGCTCAATTTCGACATATTTACTAAAAAATCAACTTCGGGAACATCAGCGTGTCACTCTCAATATGACTATCACTCTCGCTTTATCATTAGCGACGAACATCAACTCAGACACGGCGTATCGCAAAGTGGTACACCACATTCAAGTTGTATTATGTGTGGTTTATATGGAATCCTAGATGCGGTTACTTCTCAGGCAAGTCAGTACATTCACTACTTTAAGACATTCGCTCATGA
>Ga0153969_1000360_pt1 | contig 10346 bp, 15 predicted proteins | sample TSGA053MetaG_FD_104702 | JGI IMG/M metagenome (GOLD analysis project Ga0153969, IMG submission 104702) | Attine ant fungus gardens microbial communities from Georgia, USA - TSGA053 MetaG | ecosystem: Host-associated > Fungi > Mycelium > Unclassified | place: USA: Georgia, George L Smith State...
CTAAATCTCTAAGTGATACAGAAAGAAACTATGAAATTCATGATGTTATCAATAGGCAGTGAATGCTCTTAGTGATCATCCTAAGTGGATGTTCAAGAAGAACTCAATGGAGTTCTTTCTTGGATTGAACTACTACTTATACTATTTTACAGTGGCTATACTACTACTAGCCTACAATCACATGTTCTTCTAGAATGTTCTATGGTCACTTGACCTTGTCATGTGATTTGGTTACCTAAGTTCCCACACTATTTATACTTTGATCTCATTGTATGACTTGAGATTTTGGATTAAGTGTTTAAATGCATGGGAGACCATTTCCTTCTTGGGGCTCTTATAACACATGACAAAGAAATGTTAGTGGTAGTCAGATGTCTAGAAGCATGGAGACATTTCCTGGAAGGAGCGACAATGAAATTTGAGATTTGGACAGATCACAAAAACCTCAAATACTTCATGAAGGTGCAAAAATTGAATAGAAGACAAGCCAGATGGGCATTGTACCTATCAAGGTTCAATTTTATGTTAAAGCATGTTCCAGGGAGTAAGATGGGAAAGGCGGATAGCTTAAGCAGGAGGCTGGACTGGGAGGTAGGAGTAGAAAGGGACAATGAAGATGAGACATTGGTAAAACCTGAGTGGTTAGAAGTCAGAAGAATGGAAAGGGTAGAAGTAATTATAGAAGGAGTGGATTTGTTGGAGAAAGTGAGGAAGTTGAAGGTAAAAGATGATGAAGTAGTCAAAGCAGTAGAAGAAATAAAACAAGCAGGAGTAAAGATACTGAGAGACAAAGAGTGGAGGGAAGTGGACAGTATAATGTATAAGGAGGGGAAGGTGTATATGCCTAAAGATGATATATTAAGAGCAGAAATTATTAGGCTGCATTACGATATACCAGTGGGAGGACATAGAGGACAATGGAAGACAGTGGAGTTGGTCACCCAAAACTTCTGGTGGCCAGGAGTAACTAAGGAGATGAAATGATATGTAGAAGGATGTGATTCCTGTCAGAGAAACAAAAACCACACAGAACAGCTGGCAGGCAAATTAATGCCCAATTTGATACCTGAGAAACCTTGGATGCATATATTAGCAGATTTTATCACCAAACTGCCAATAGTACAGGGATATGACTCAATCTTAGTGGTAGTAGACCAATTAACAAAAATGGTCCATTTCATTCCTACTACAGAGAAAACATTGGCAGAAGAGCTGGCCAGGTTGTTTAGAGACAATGTGTAGAAGCTGCATAGGTTACCCAAGAGCATCATCTCAGATAGAGGACCACAGTTTGTGGCAGGAATAATGCAGGAGCTGAATAGGATGTTGGGAATTGAAAGTAAACTGTTGACGGCATTCCACCCTCAAACAGATAGGCAAACAGAGAAGGTTAATCAAGAATTAGAGCAGTACTTGAGAATGTTTATTGACCATAGGCAGGAACAGTGGCCAGATTGGTTAGGAACAGCAGAATTTGCTTACAACAACAAAGTACACTCAAGTACCAAGACATCACCCTTCAAGGCAATTACAGACAAGATCCTAGAATGGGGTTTGAAATGAGAAGGAAAGGAAAATACGAGGGAGTAGAGAAATTTGTGATAAAAATAAAGGAGGTTCAAGAAGAAGCAAAAGTGGTACTAGAAAAAGTGCAAGAAGAAATGAAGAAATACGCAGATAGAAAGAGGGCAGAAGTTGATGAGTATAAAGTAGGAGACTTAGTAATGCTAAGCACTAAGGATCTGAAATATTAGATGGTTGGAAGGAGGACAGAAAAGCTGATGGAGAGGTTTGTAGGCCCTTACAAGATAAAGAAGATCATATCATCAAACACAGTGGAATTAGAACTACCTAGTATAGTAAAAATACATCCAGTAGTTAATGTTAGTAGAATATGAAGATATGTAGGGCAAGTAGAGGGACAGAGAAAGGAGCAACCAGCTCCAGTTGTAATTGAGGAAGAAGAAGAGTGGGAAGTAGAGAGAATCCTGAATAAATGGCGGATATGAGGAAAGGATAAGTACTTGGTATGATGGAAGGGATTCATAGCAGAATCAGACACTTGGGAAGAAAGAGAAAACCTGGAAAACGCAAAAGAGGCAGTCAAAGAATACAAAAAAGAATACCAATGAGACATAGAAGATATAAGACAACAAAAGAGAGAGGAAGGAACATTTAGAAGGGGAGAACTGCCAGGACAATTTACAGCAAAAAAGCTATTTGGGTGGTCAGACAAACAATATGACAGGGAATATTGGGGAAGACTGGAAAGAAATTGGAAACAATGGAAAGGAAAACAAACAAGAGAACAAAGAACCATGGAAACAATAAAAGAGGAAGAAGAAAAAATTGAGCAGGAAAGTTCAGGGCTCAAGGAGTGGACAGAAGAAGATGACAATGAAATGGGGAACATTTGCAACCTATACTACAAACTATAAAAGTCCTTGGGATGAGGAATCTTAAGAGGGGGATAGTGTCATGACACAGTCAAAATGGCTAAGTCATTATTTATTTTATTTTATTTTTCTTTTCTTTTAATTAGGTAACTGGGGAATGACTAAAAGAGATATATGGGAGTCCATAAATAGAAGTAAACACAGGATATGTATAAGTAGTGTACCATAATCAAATGAGAACTCTATCAAGTTCTCCTTGTCAGCTTGGATTAAAAGTAGTTCTAAGATGCCTCAGTCTAAGTTCTTACACTATCTCTATAGGGAAGTCTCTGTTTCTGTTACAGAACAGATGACTTACTGAGAGCTCAGAGTAGGTTTTTGTCAAGGACCTATCTCTATAGTAGGCTAGACCCCAGGTGTAAAGGAGAAGGTCTATCTCTTAAACTATTGGGAGCAGGCTAGCTTGTGTATCACAGCTGGTCCTAAAGGACTTTGGATTTGTGTAAACATTTTCAGAAAACCCTTGCAGGTGGCTGGAACCACTCTGAGATCCCTATTCCTCCTCTATGAGCCAGTGTGAGAAACTGGACATGATGTTGAACTTTTTCCTCTAGACAGAACCTACATTGTTGGAAGGACACTTTTAGTATAGTTATAGTGTAGTTTCTGCCTACCATACTTTATCTACTGAACTAGGAATGTTGTGCTCACTTTTTCCCCCAAGCCATGCCTGCTATCAGAAATACCAAGACTCTTGCTGAACACCTCTCACTGAAAAAGGAGAGTATAACTGAAAAATCATTGCTGGAAAGGATAGAAATGGAACCCACTCCATCCACTAAACTTTACAATAGACTCATTGAAGCAGACCCCTGCTGGTATAAAGTAGATGATTTCTACTTCACATCCTGTCCCCTAGAATTACATTTTCACAAAACCAAGAAGTTACTACACATAAAGGAGTACAAAGAACTCCTGGAACCTACCTTAAATTATATATTGCCATTCTTTACTAAGATGAGTGAAAACAAGACCTAGGCTAAGGATCTACAGTATGACTCACTGTGGAAATGGTTTAACCAGCTGCAGGATGTGATTATAGAGCTGGACAAAATTGGTTACAAGCTCATAGCTAAGGAGTGGAGAATGCTAAAAGGCACTTATAAGTGCCTGAAGGATGTAGATTTTTTCAAACCAGCTACTAGAGTACCAGAGATTTATAAAGCTCTTCTAGAGCTCAATATCACTATTCCATAGACATAATATGATTGAAATGGTATTCAGTGTAACATAATGGCATTAAAAGGCTAAATTTGGGCATTTTTTCCTTTTACTCTCTTGAAAACATACTCAAGAACTGTAATTAATTACTTAAATAGATATGTCAACTTTTAACAACTTTACCACTACTGTTTCCTTTTCTGATTTCAGTACTAAGAATTGGGATACACTTGTGAAGGATGGCATAAGTGCTGAGTATATATCTTGGGATAAGACTGAAATACAGATGCTGGAAAATGTGTATCAAGGAACCTCTCTTCTTCTCAAGAACTATATTGATTAGGTGCTCAATGGAGCAATCAATTATTATAACAGTGCCTTGACTACTGTATACAACAGAATTGCAACTTTGGAGACAGAGGTTACCTATCTTCAGGGAGAGCTGACAAGACTCCCTGGAGGAAACATTGCCTCAAAAACCAAGGTGCCAGAGCCACCAACATTTGCAGGCTCTGAAAATAAGATGCATCTGCATAATTGGTTGAGCCAGATTGCTCTATACTGTTTGGTATCTGGTATTATATCAGATGATCAGAAAATCATATATGCCCTCATCTGTTTACATGCTCCCACCAGCACATATATGAAATTATATTATGACAAGGTTGGAACAGAATTGAGTGTTGGTTCTTGGGATGACTTTGCCCAAGAACTGAAAAATATTTATGGACAACAAGATAACAAGGAGAGAGTGAAGAAGGAATTAACAGTGCTCTAGGTCAACAAGGATCTAGCAAGGAAGAACTTTGTCAAATATACAGAACAGTACAGAACATTGGCAAGAATTGTCAACTATAGCAACAAAGTTCATATTGACAAAATAAAGGAGGTCATTCCTGATAAGCTGCAAAATGTGCTTGTCATCTATGAAATTACAAATCAGTCTCCAAAAACATAGGATGACTACCTCAAATTGTTGATGCAAGCATATAAGGTCTTATATCCAGACAAGGCCCAGGGCACAATATTTGGTCCAGAGACAATTAAAGAGAAGAGTGGAGGAAAGAAGGACCTGGACACAATGAAAATAGATGAGATTCAGAGAAAGGAAGGAAAGAGCTTGTGATACTGTCAGATATGTGCTGGAAAAGGCTTTAAGAATAAGTCAAAAACACACAATATGGTAGACTGTTACAACAAGCCAGGTAATGAGGACAAGCATCCTCATAAGACCTCTTCCCAGAAACTATCTCCACCAGGCCCAAGCAAGAATAAAAATCAGTTATTTAGAGCATGGCTGATGAAAATGTTGGAGGAAGACAGTGATGACCCAGATTCTCCTCCTGAGAACATCAGAATTAATAGCACATCAATTGAGGAAATCCATGATCCTGTTCCCCCAAGTGGAAAGAGAAAGAGGATACCCAAATTGGATTTTCCCTTGGGACTGTAAAGTATAATGTCTGTGATCTATAGTCAGAAGAAAGTATACCCTCTATTAGCTTGCAAAAGTCAGAAGTAGTACTGGAATCTTGTAATAATATAGCATGCAACAAGACTACCTTTTTTAAAATTCCAGTTACACTTTGGGTATATAGAAAGAAAGTATAGACAAAGGCTTTAGTTGATTCAGGAGCCACTACAAACTTCATCAACAGAGTTGTCATGGAAAATAATAACCTAATAACTTGTAAACTGGCAAATCCATATTGTGTAATCAATGCAAATGGCACTCCCAACAAGACAGGATAGATAACTGAGTATGTCTGAGCTTATGTAGAAATTGGATCACACAAGACAACCCAGCACCTCTTTGTTACCAACTTAGGGAATAAGGAAATGATAATTGGGTATTTGTACTTGTATAAGCATAATCCAAATATCAATTGGCAAAAAGGTCAATGGGAGTTCACCAGGTACCTGGATACATGCACTAGTAAAGCCTATAAAATACAAGATATAGAAGCAAAAGCTAATGAACTTTACCTTGAACTAGATGTCAGCAGATCTTCCTCATTGGATGACATAGGAGATGAGGACCCTAACAACCATATTCTTAGCTGGGCAGACACGACTGACCCAGACAGTCATCAGCAGGCAATGATGATTGTAGCTATACTCAACAATCGAGACCAATATAAAGACTCAGATTGCAAAGACACAAAGGCCTGAAAGGCTCATGTGCCAGAGTGGCTACATGAGTATGGGAATGTGTTTTCAAAGAATAAGTCAGAGAGAATGCCAATATAAAAACCATATGACCATGCAATTGACTTTGTGGAAGGCACAACACTTTCCAAACCAGCCAAGGTCTATCTGCTCTCTCTAGCAAAAAGAAACTCTCTTGATACATGGATCAATGAGGAACTCAGAAAAGGTTATATGTGACCATCTACTAGCCCAATAGCAGCTCCATTCTTCTTTGTAAAGAAGCACAATAGAAGCTTATGACCTATTATAGACTATAGAGCCCTCAATGGAATTACTGTCAAAAATTGCTATTCAATCCCTAGAATACCCAACTTGATTTAATTACTCAGAAAAGCCTTAATCTTTACCAAAATTGACTTGAGGTAGGAATACAACAATATTTGTATTAAAGAAGGGGATGAATGGAAGACAGCATTTATTACAAGGCAAGGCCTTTTTGAGGCAACTGTTATGTATTTCAGTTTTTTCAATGCACCAGCAACCTTCCAAAGTATGATGAATAACATATTGGGAGACTTGATTTGCATATGACTAGTAATAGTGTATTTAGATGATATTCTAATATTTGGGACATATTTGAAGGAACACAGGCAATTGGTCAAGAAAGTGCTGCAAAGACTCCAATTTAATGACCTTTATGCTAAAGCAGAAAAGTGTTTCTTTGAGCAAAGTAGTATCAAGTATTTGGGCATAATTATTTTAGAGAATAAGGTACAGATGGATGAGGAGAAACTTTTAGGAGTCCTAGAGTGGCCAGTACCAATGAAAGTCAAGCAAGTACAAACATTCTTAGGCTTTTTGAATTTCTATCATAGGTTCATTGAGAACTTTACCAAGATGTCAAAGCTACTCTTCAACTTGACCAAGAAGAATAGTATCTAGACTTAGGGCATAGAGCAACAAAATGCTTTTGAGGTACTGAAAAAGGCCTTTACCATGGCTCTAGTCCTGAGAATACCAAATGACAAAGATCCCTTTAAGTTATCCACCAATATCAGCAACTTTGCAACAGAAGCTGTTTTATCTTAGAAAGACATGCAAATCAACCTATAGCACCCAGTAGCTTTCTTCTCCAAGTTATTAGATATCCATGAAAGGAACTACTTGTGGTAATTCAGGGACTAGAGGAATACAGACACTATTTGGAGAGACATCTATATAAAGTTGAAATCTAGTCAGATTATCAGAATCTTACTTTTTTCAGAACAGCTCAAAAGCTAATCAGGAGGCAAGTGAGATGGGCACTTTTTATGACTCATTTTGACTTTGTACTCTATTATAAACTGAGAAAGATGATACAGGTAAAAGACCCCTTATCTAGACAAGCAGACCATGAGATAGGGACAGACCTCGACAATATGAACTAGGTGTTGCTAAAACCTAAGTTCTTTACTATCAATGGACTAGAGGCTACTCATAAGACACCAATAAATGATAAAGTAATCCTAAGGGAGGTCAAAGCTGTACTCTTATCAGACAAAGCCACCACAGACTATAAGACATTACTCAAGTCTGGCCCTAGAGAATTTGAAAAATCCTTGCAAGACTGGAACTATGAGAATGGACTACTCCTGTACAGAGAGAAAGTATATATTCTCCACAGTATAGAAGATACCTTGTAACAACAAATCATCAAGATACACCATGATTTGCCATCCACTGAACACTCAGGTCAGTGGAAGACCTATGAGTTGGTCTCCAGAAATTACTGGTGGCCTGGGATGACAATATTTGTCAAGAAATATGTTATGGATTGTAATATATGTTAGTGGATGAAAAATTGCACATAGCAACCTTTTGGACCACTTGTGCCTAACAAGATACTTTATAGGCCTTGGAAAACAATCTCAATGGACTTAATCACACAATTGCCAGAGTCAAACAGTTACAATGCTATCTGTATTATTGTTGATAGGCTCACCGAAAGAGCTCACTTCATTTCTATTTACAATTGGTTTCCATTAGAAGATATGGTACAGTTACTATATAACAAGGTCTATCCATTGCATGGACTACCCCTACAAATCATTTTGGATAGAGGAGTACAATACTTAGCCAAGCTATTCCAAGAATGGTGCAAGATATTAGAAATAGAATCTACAATGTTGACAGTGTATCATCCACAAATAGATAGACAAACAGAACAAGTAAATTAGGTGTTAGAGCAATATCTTCAGTGCTATGTAGATTATAATCTCAGTAATTGGTCAGATCTACTACCCAGTGCAGAGTTTGCATATAACAATCAAGTATACAAAGGCATCAAAGAAAATCTATTCTTCCTTGAATATGGCAGACACCTGAGAGTAGGCCCAATTTTAGTCAAAGAGTTGCTGCAAAAGGACTTGAATGACCTGATATATAAATGACAAGAAGCCTTGGAGCAGGCAAAAGCAGCTCTCACTCTTGCAGTAGAAAGAATGAAGTGGTACTATGATCAGAAAGTCCAAAGTGTCCCATTCAAAGTTAGCAACAAGGTGCTATTCAATCTGAAGAATTACCAGACTATGGAGCAAGCATTACAACTGTTATGAGAGCCCTAAAAAGGGAATAGTTTCCCAAGCATTTGAACACTTGATCCAGAACCTCAAGATGTACAATGGGGTCAAGATATAGATAGTGTGGGAAATAAAGTCACATGACAAAGGTCAAGTGACCATGGAACACTCTGGAAGGACATATGATCATGGATTAGTAGTACAGCTACTATAAAAGTAGTATAAGTAGGAGACCAATCTAATGAAGAACTCTATTAAGTTCTTCTTGAACATCCACCTAGGGTGATCACTAAGGGCATTCACTGTCTATTGATAAAATAAGAACTCAATATACCCATTGTTGACCCTGCACCTTACAGCCTCAACATTCTTATTTCCACTTACTCTCTTATTATCCTTGCTAACGAGCACAGTGCTTGAAAGCATCTTGGATAGTAGGCCCTAGCTGTAAAGAGGACTTCACTGTCAGTTAGGGACAGTGGGCAGACAGCCTGGACAAAGCTCATGTCCCCACCCAAGACCTGATCTCTATATCGAGTGGGCTTGTAACTAGTTCTTCACTATTAGCTTCATGCTACCAATCCATTGTGACTGGTCTATGCAGGGGAACAATGGCAACCTCTTAAAGGCCCATCTAGCTTAGAGATTCCCTTCTTAGGGATAGTACTGTTTCACCCTTCTTAGTCAGCAGTCAGTCATAAGTACAGATAAAGAAGACCGTTCATCCTCCTATAAGGAATCATTGTCATTGCCATTGCATATGTCTCGCCAACAACAACAGCAACAGGGGGAATGCCCTTTGGTGCATGCCCCATGAGAGGAGCAACTCCTTGCCATGATTGTGACCCTGCAGCAGCAGGTCAACACCATGCTCCTTCAGCAACAGGGGAGCAGAGTGGAGGTTGCAAGACCTCAAGTTTTCAGTAGGAAGATGGAAGAGGTGAGTGCGTTTGTTAACGTAGCTTACCTATACATTAGAATGAAGATGATAGAAGAGGTAGCAGTGACCCAGGTGGCCTGGGTATTGTCATATGTACAAGGAGGAATAGCAGAGGCATGGAAGGATAACTTGCTAGATGAGCTGGCTAAGGGAGAGTCAGAAGTGAAATTAGCAGAGCAGCTGTTCACAAAGATAAGGAACAACTTTGGGGAAACATCAGAGGAGGAGAGGAAAATAGAACAGCTAAGAACAATTGAGCAAGAAGGGAGGACCTGTGATGAGTATGTGCAGGAATTCAAAAAGGTCGCCAGGGGGAGTGGCTATGAGAGAAGACCCCTCATCAAAGAATTCAAGAGAGGATTGAATGGAAGTATTAGGAGGAAGCTGGCAGAAGCAGAAGAACCACTGACCACCATTGGAGAATGGCAAGAAAGAGTGGTGAGGCTGGATAGAAATCAGAGGCAAAGCAGAATAGAAGAGAGGACATTGGGGAGGAATGCAGCATGCCCAGGGGGAAATATGCAGCCTAGAGAGAGAGAATCATATGGGGGAAGAGGGGGGCAAATAACATGGAGAACAGAAGGAGGGTACAGAGAAGAAGAAGGAGGAAATACGTTCAATAGAGGGGGAACTCAAGTGGGTCCAAGGAGAGACCTAAACACAATGGATATAGACAGAGGAAGAGGAGGAGACAGGACATGCTATGTGTGTGGGAAGTGGGGCCACATGGCCAAAAATTGTTGGAAAAGGCATAAAGGAAGAGTAGTGGAAACACTGCAAGAGTCGGCAAAAGAAAATGGAGGACAGTGAGCTCTCAGCTGGCCTCCAATAATCTGTACAGTGTATTGTGCCCAGAAAAGCTGGGAAATAAATTCAATTGCACCAATACAACTGAAAGAGTAAGAGATGTACGGCGCACTCTATGACCACTAAGAGAAGTTTGGATGAAGGTGGGGTTAGAGAAGCTGGAAAACCATGAAGGGGTAGCAGTAAGAGCACTGCTAGATAGTGGGGCAACAGGTCTATTCATGGATACAACTTTTGCCTGAGAAAAGGGGTTTAAAATAGAGAAGCTAAAGA